>ENA-OWPI01001999-OWPI01001999.1-marine-metagenome-genome-assembly--contig:-NODE-1999-length-20304-cov-3.529540_pt1 | contig 20304 bp, 20 predicted proteins | sample MGYA00238138_ERZ651775 | MGnify/ENA primary metagenome ERZ651775 (study PRJEB26906, sample SAMN06265043) | marine metagenome | isolation source: Helgoland LTER site | place: Germany:Helgoland, sampling...
GCGAAACCGCCATCGTTTGTTACGCTCTCAGCGGCTTTACGGAAACTTTCCACTTCACAATTTCTATGAGCTGTGCGGGCGAAAATTTCTTGATCCGCAGGGCTCCAGGTGTTCAGGTAGACCAAGTCGCGCGATGCAAAGCAGACGTACCAATCGTCTGCACCGATGCCCATTTTGTGAAGTGTGTCTCGACCACGCGCATCTTCACCCTCGTTAAATGAAAGTTTTGAGATGCCGCGGTTAATTAGGGCGTGTTGTTTCTCAATAGTGTGAAGCGGCAATGCCTCAAAAAACCGAGTTTCTTTAAGAACATTACGGATAGTCATGATAAACCACACGAAGGTCTTACTTTCTATGATGGTCAAATGGCGCTTGATCATCTCAGCGAGCTGTCGATTACATGGATTGTAGAGCGCGAAGATATAGAAGGTCCGAGGTTTTGGCGGATAGACTTCGCAGTGCTTTAAGAATAACTCAGTGTTCAATGCCATGTGGCCGATACGGCGATTGTACATCAGGCCCAGCCTAATCTGCACAAACGGTTCGAGAATGTACAGTATAGGCAGCCCGATGATGACAAAGATGGCGACAGTAGATTTAGATAGAGACCATTTGATTGCAGTTTTTATCATATTAGAAGTGCTCGATTCTTTGCTTGTTGAGCAAAATTGGCCGAGGGCTCTCATCTGATTTAAAGTGGTGCGATAATTCTGGCATTGTAAGGTTTTCCGTTATCTCTCATAGATGAGGGGGGAAGTATCTCTGAGCGTTTGAGCATACGAAGAAAAGCCCGAGAACAGATTGCCCAGCGATGGACCACTTCGCCAATAATAAAGATGAAATTTAAAGTGTAACGAATAATGTTGACTATTACATATATGCCTCGACAAGGTTGACCGCCATTACTCCACTGTACAGCGTTTATATACCAGCGCGGCTTGTCCAGGTTCAGCCCTTGGTTCGTCCATTTATGCCGATAATATGCATGCCGTGAGTAATCTTTAAAAGGTCGGGCGGAGCTGTCTTCTTCGCGTATCGCCTGCCAAAACCGCAGCCAATTAGATGGTTGGAAATAAGCCTTTAAAATAGCTTTCTCGAAAGCGGTTGGCACGAGCATCATGAAAAATAACATCACGCGATCTAACCCGCTGTTGGTAACGTATTTTTCGCGTGGATAGCTGTACCGACCAAAATAGTTACATAGCAGACCTTCGAACACGTACCAGTCAACCCATCCTATTGTTGCTTTCCAATGATCAGAAACCACACATGGATTGAACGTGTTCATTGGCTTCATGCCATAGATGGTGTCGCCCCACCATTCCAACCCACCAAAGGTCATTTGTTTGAGGCAACTATCACCACCTATTCCCATGACGTTGGTGACGGCTTGCATGACGTCGTCCCGGCGGTAATGGAGGTCTTCCGTTCGAACAACTACGCAATTTTCCTTTGGAAGGCCCCGCAAGACTTCCATGCCCTTATAAATGAGTGTTGCAGTGACACGGTAATTACGTTGGGCATATATCAGCGCATCACTTGTATTGAGGCGTTCAACGCCGACAGCTGCGAAGCTATGATTGTAGCGGCCGTATACGTTGGCGCGAGGATCGCGGACCATGCCAATCGTCAGCATGTCTGGAAAATCTTTGGCGACATGGCGATTGACATAGGCTGGAACGTGAACGTGGTACAATAAAGCTTTTTTGGACTGAATATCCTCGCGCTGGCAGATGGCATAGGCGTAGTGAATTGCGAGTAGAAAAGTACGTGACGAAACGGGTTCGTCAGCCAGCATATTGAGAAGAATTTGCTGAAACTCCTCGCGGTCAATAACGAGGACTTCGTTCTGATCTTTGCCAAGGGTTGTCAGCCCGTTGTGTCCTGCAAACTCTCGCGAATCTAAAATTGATGAATGATTATATAACAGGGCCTCAATTAACTCGGGCCAACCTGGTGAAGCCGCGCCGTTATTGGTCCAGTCCCCCCAATGAGGATAGAAATAGGTTAAGGGGTAGGCTGGCAACATGTAGAGCTCTGGATGACCGTCCAAGTAACCTTGTAATGGCTTGCTTCCAGAGCCGTTACCGACATAAAAACAAATCATTTTTGGCTCTGGAATTTCATGAAATTTAACTGGCATTATTTTATCCACCATAGGTATTGCTTGTCTCATTCGCATGTTGCGATTGGCGGTGTCCAAGCATATTTTCAAGCAGTGCGTTAAGCGGCGCAAATTCTACACTTAAAGCTTCCGTTGCCCGTGCCGTATCGAGTGATGTGAACGTAGGCCGCTCTTCTGCAGGTATGCCACGTTTGCTCGCATTAGCGGGCGTTACATTTTCCAATCGGGCCCCGAGCAAAATAGCATAATGCCGGGCGGTGGTTGCATAGCTGACGTCTTCAGGACCAGAAAACTGAAGAATGCCGGAGATCTTTTGTGTGATGGCACGGCTGATACCGATGATCACAGTCTCTATTGATACGGGTGCAAGCGTCATGTCCGTAAAGGATGCAATGGGTTCATCTTGCATTAAAGAGTCTCGCCAGGACCTTAAAAGAGCGTCGCCCGGAGACAGAACTTTGGTCAGTCGGATCACCAAATTATCACGGGAAGCGTTGAGTACGATTTTTTCTGCGCAGGCTTTTTGTCGGCCGTATTCACTAAGAGGGCAGGGTTCATCATTGATCAGACGGTGTGGTCGGCTGCCGTCGAAGATTTTATCACTCGATAGAAAAATGACCTGTGCGCCCTGTGCTGCAGCTTGTTTAACAAGACTTTCCACGGCCACGACGTTAATTTGATGACTGGCCTCAGGATCTTCCCGGCATGCTGCGAGACGGGTGACCGCTGCCGCAAGAACCCAAACCTTCGCTTTCGGAAGCATAGGCCAATCTCTGTCCGGTTTGGTGAGGTCAAGAAACACATCCGTTGGACGATGATTTTCGCGCCGTGAAGTTACCGTAATTGTCTGGCCAGTGGCCTCAAGTTCGCGGTATAAAGCCTTGCCGATTATGCTATCGCCCCCGATGACCAAGACGTCAATCATATCCGCTGGTTCAGTTCTTCTTCCCGTTGCAAATCACAAAGAGATAATGTGCCATCGCGTGAAATCCCGTATGAACAATTTCGTCGTTCATTGAAAACAACAAGACAGAGTCAAAATAACGCTCAAATACAGCTTTGAAATCGGGCCCGGATTTGCAGTTAATATGACCCGCTTTGCTGGCGGCCGACGCATAGGTTTGCGACTCCAAGCTTGGCATGCCGACGATCAATGTGCCTTCTTGGGTCAAGCTCTGCAGAATATTTTCCACATACTCGTTCTCACGCTCGGAAGGAATGTGCTCCATGACGTCAAGGCTGTATATCCCGTCGAAGCTACCCTTAATAGGGCCGTCCAGAATGTCGTGCACATGCAGGTCAATGGGCCAGCGGTCATCAACGATCTCTTTGCCGTCTTTGATGAAGACGGGATCGAAATCGACACCCGTTAAATTTTCGACGGCTTGGCTAACGATGCGTCCACCAAAACCATCGCCGCACCCAACTTCAAGAACATTGGTTTTGCCAGCCAGCATTTTGCTCACAAATTTGTAGCGTGAAAGCATGAAGACCAATCGCTTGGGATCGTCATGCCAGATATAACCGCTCATCAATCCGAAACGAGGCAATCCCTGCTTCTCGGCAAAGTCGATGCAGACGTTGTACTGCGGTTCCTTAGTTTCATTATCACTCATGGCAGATTCCTTGTTTGGGATCGTTCATTCTTCGCGGGTAAAAGAGGCATACATCATTTCGCGGCCGAATAAAGGCGTTAGGTGAATCATGCTCGCGACATCCTCTGCATCTAGTGCTGACTGTTTGAGCAAGGCTTGTGTCTCGGCGATAGCTTTTGCGGTGGTTAGAGACACGGGCTCTATCATTGGCTTGAGCGTATCCAGAGCAGATTGGACTGTGTCTATATGCCCGTTGTCGAATTCGTACGCCATCGCTTTTTCGAGCACGTCAAAACAAGTGGCCTCAATTTTGCAGTTATGAAGGGGGTCGTGTTCATTTGCCAATGCGCGATGATCAAAAAGATTCTGAGCTGTGCGATAGAAGCTTTCGAGGAAAGCCCCGTTGAAATCGCGATTGTCGCCATAAAGGCTTTTGTACCAACGCCAATCTGTAATCATGCGGGGCGAGAAACCTAATTGATCGAAGCTTTCACCAAGAGCATCGACGGCCATCACGGGAGTCAGGCAGACGCCATACCATGCTGGATTAATCATGTTGTCTATGATCCAGTCTTCGTGCGGCCGAGACATGTCGGGGAGCGTATTCAGATGCTGCGAAAATGCGCTTTTCAGTCGAGCGACCCGGTCGTTCTTGTTGCCATCCGGGGCAATTCGGATTGCCAATATGCGGCGAAGAATATTGGCTAATAGTCCGATTGGCGAAACCAATGAGACGCAGAGAATGCCGCCCGGAGCCACCATGCCGCCTAGTTTGGCAAGCATGTCATGCTCGTGTGGATTAGAGCCAAGCCAGCCTTCGCAAATAACAATGTCGAAAGACTCGTCAGGCGTAAAATCTTCCAGTTTGGAAGCGATCAGCGTTGGCGCGGTATGTGGTAAATCCAAGCCGCCATATAACGCGCCAATTTCGCGTACACCCACTGGATTGGGCTCTAACATTGTAAAATGAGTTGGTTGGCAGGTTGCGATGAATAGGCTGTTGTGGCCCGAGCCTGGTGCAACCTCAAGGACGCGTGCATTGCGAATAAGAACCGGAAGAACACCCAGAGAACGATACAGCGAGCGCCGCCGATCCAGATGCCGTGCGAAATCTGAAATATCCTGATGTACAGGCGACACACCAAGTTCTTTATAGAAGGCAAGGTGGCTCTGAGGGGCTTTCATGATGCGATCCGAAAGGTCATTCGAAATAAATGAATCCGTAGTCTCCATCAAAGCCGGCTTGGTTCATGCTCCACTGCCATTCTGAAGGGTCATAAAAGGTTTCACAGGTCAATTGCCAGTAGAGTAAATTCGCCTTCTCGCTTTCGTTACGATAGGATTCAACGCACATATAAGCATCACCGCGACGCATACGCTGCATTTCTTTTAGCGCTGTATGTAACTCATGGTTCTTGAGATTGTGGAAGACATTGAGCGTAAAGACTAAGTCAAAAGAACGATCTTCATATGGCAGATCAGTGCAATGCCCAACTTGAAGGAAGGGTCGCACCTCTTCTTTTGCATGCTCAATCCCATAGGCCGAAATATCAATGCCCGCAATCTCAATACCCGGTACGACCTGAGTAAATTCATAAAGCAGAAAGGCCTTGCCGCAGCCAATATCGAGAATACGATCACCTGCCTTGAGATTATAGTGTGCTGCCATCGCCTCAGCGACGACCCGCCACCGACCGTCGTAGCTATAGCCACCATAGCCGTACTGACGTGCACCATCCCAGTAATCGTAACCCCATTGCTTGGCGATTTCAGCGCACTCGCCTTTGTCATGATCGACAACCCGTTGGACATAATCACGGGTCGACTTGTTATGAATTTTTTCGAGAAAATCTATTTGCTGCATGTTGGACCTAAAAACTCTGAATACAATGGGGCATGGTTTGGTGTATGCGCCAGATATCTTCCACCTGACTAATATCTTCTTCGCTGCGGATTTCATATCCTTCAACAGCGGCGTGGAGCACGGCGCCTTCCGCAAGAAGGATATCCCAGACACGTGCCCGCCGCACACGGTCATCTGGAAGCATGAACAGGCTATAGAGGACGACACCATCGACGTCAGCGAGTTCCTGGAGGACACGCTCGAGCATCATGAAGCAGCCAGGCATCGCGTATTCGGTCGCACTTAGTAAGAATGGTTGCTCAATGCGCGCGCAGTAATCTCGAATGACAAGGTTTTGGACATGCTGCGGCGCGCGTGAACCGAAATAAGGTCGCGAGCCGATGTAGCCGCGCAGGCCTCGGCTCTTAGGCATTTTCAAAACCCTTTGGCAGTTCATAGTCCAGTGCGATACGTGATGCGGCGCGCAAGGTTATTGGTTCGAAGAATTCGCCCAAGCGCTTGTCCGCATATGGTGAGAACAAGCTCTTAAGGCGGCAATTCATTGTCCACCTGGTATCGTTTTCTTCGTTCGGTTGATTCCCATGCATCAGGGTTTGTGAAAAAATCAGGATGTTGCGGTACGGTACGTCCATCCATTGAACATCGTCTTCTATGACCTTGAACAAACTGGTTGAACTTAAATTCTTGAATGCTTCGCCCATACGGGCCTGGAGCGCGCGGTCTTTTTCCGGGGGCATCAGATACATCGACTTTGTGCGGAAGCAATCAACGAGTGGAACCCACAACACAATCTCGTAAGGAGAATCTCCAGACCAAACATCTGCATGGACCGGCAATAGGGAGCTGGTGTCGTTTGGCAATTGGATCGAAAGGTTTACCCGCCGTTGCATGGCAAGTTCATTGCCGACGATAGAAAAAATCGCCTGACGGGCCAATTGAAAATAGGCAGCGCGGAGCCAAGGTTGCGAATTCAGCCCTTCGATCACCTTGAGTCTGATCGCGTTCAGTTCGTCCAATGAAACGCGTTTATGAAAACTATTGAGGAAAGCATCAATATCGTTTGGCACACTCTCGCCAATGGCGCGGGCAGCGCATTCTGCAACACATTTCCGGATGCAATCTAGGGCATCCTTATTTTCCGCAGGCAAGATGACATATCCATCTTCGATGAATTGCTGCGCGAGATCATCAGCGCCGGCTTCGGTAAAGTCGAAATTTGTCATGCGCGTTACCTCATGATCGTATCTGAAAAGTTTTGTTTATTTTCTCGGTGATCGCCGATGGCTGCAAGCCGAAGCACTCCATAAGTTCATCTTGGGAGCCGTAAGCCAAAGGGAATGAATCTTCTAGGCCGATACGCAGGATGCCCAGCTCAGGCATAGTGTTGACATCGACAAGAACTTCACTAATTGCGCTACCAAGCCCCCCCATCTTGAAATGCTCTTCAAGAGTGACAATCATTTTTGAACCGGCAGCTGCAATGACGGCGCCTTCATCTAGAGGCTTGATTGTCGGCAGGTGGATGACCCCCGCAGAAACACCTTTTTTGATCAGCATCTCGGCTGCAGCAAGTGCGCGACCTGACATAACGCCGCTGGATAAAATCTGAATATCGGTACCGGCACGTAATGGTACCGCCTTGCCAATTTCAAAGCTGGCTTGATCTCCCGTTACAACGGGGTCGCCGCCCTTACCCAAGCGAATATAGATTGGATGCGGCCAATCCAGGGCGGACGCCATAAATCGCGTCATCTCATCAGCGTCAGAAGGAGAGACAATGGTCATATTAGGAATGGACCGCATGATTGCTATATCTTCAGTTGCGAGATGAGTTGGTCCAAGGGGCGCATAGACTAAACCGCCACCGTTGCCGATTAAACGAACGGGCAAATCATGCAGACAAAGATCAACGGCGACCTGTTCGAAGCAACGTCTGGTGATAAAAGTAGCGATCGTATTGACGTAAGGAATGTAGCCTTCCATCGCCAGGCCAGCGGCCATACCAATAATATTCTGCTCAGACATGCCTTCCATATAATAGCGATCCGGCATTGTCTGCTTCATCTCTTCAAGCACACCGGGGCCCAGGTCGGAGCCGACAAAGACCACACGCTCATCTTGTTTTGCGAGTTCATAGACCATGTTGAGGCACGTTTTACGCATTATGAATTCTCCGCCAGAGCTGCATACATGGCCGCTATCTGATCGGCTGGAACGCGTGATTTATGATGCCATTCGGGATCGTTTTCAGCGAAGGCGACACCTTTCCCTTTAACGGTATGGGCGATGATCATGCTTGGTTTGCTCTCTGAAAGGGGTGCGTCGAGGAATTTCATTAAAGCTTCTACGTCGTGTCCGTCGCACTCTACAGTTTCAAAGCCAAAGGCACGCCATTTATCGAGTAGCGGCTCCAGGTCGAGAACCTCTGCCGTGCGGCCGTATGATTGGATTTTATTGTAATCGACGATGGCCGTCAGGTGCGAAAGGTTGTGCTTTGATGCCGACATGGCGGCTTCCCAAACTGAACCTTCATTTATTTCACCGTCGCCCATGATAACAAAGACCCGGTTGTCTCGTTTGCGGATACGTGCCGCCAACGCCATTCCAACGCCGATAGATAAGCCGTGGCCAAGGGCGCCAGTCGAGGCTTCGACACCGGGCACCTTTGAGCGTTCAGGGTGGCCGCCCAGTCTGCTTGGAAAATGACAGAACTCGCGCATTTCTTCGCGGGGAAAATAATTGTGACAGGCGAGCGCAGCATAAAGCGCCAAACACCCGTGCCCTTTTGATAAGATACAGCGATCTCTGCCTTCCCACATAGGTTCGCTTGAACGGTGCTTTGCGACGTCATCATATATAACGCGTATAATCTCGATCAAAGACATTGAAGAGCCAAGGTGCCCGCGCCCACCACCATCTAGAGCATCGATGACAAGCCGTCGCATTTCTTTGGAGCGACTGTCTAGGGGTGGTGAATTTGGGTATATCTCATTGGAGAACGGATGATTAATCAATGGGGTAAAACTCTCTTAGTTTCATGAAGTGTGGATAGAAGGTCTGCGGATTTATTAAGTTGCCCGGCAAGTAGTGTCGGAGTATCGCCAAGAGTGCCCGCGGCGCGTCGTCTGGCCAATCGGTCCGGTAGGAACTCGTTCAGCAGAATCATGCACCAACGCAATCCGACGAGAGGGTATAACGCTTCGAGGCGCGGAATAAAATTTTTATCGTTATTTGAAAAAATTTCTCTGGATGCATTTAAAAAAATTTCTTTGTGCGCCTCGCTCAAACGATGCCCTGGATGAAACAAGAAATCACTGACAAGGCGAACGGGGTCATCCCAGCCAAAATACTCAAAGTCCAAGAAAGTTATCTGGCCGTGGTTATTCAACGCATTGTGAAACCCGAAATCTGATGAACTCAGAGTTTGGTGATCTTTCGTTAATGGGGTTTCCAGGTCTATGTTAAATTTTGCCAATAATTGATGAGCGTCCTGCTTGATTAACGTAAAAGCGGGGTCAAACTTTTGCTCAAGATAGGCGCGAAGATCTGGATGCACGGCCATCGCCGTTTCAAGCTGTCGCCGTCGCTCTGCAATTTGCTCGCTAACATTGATGGGCGCCATACAAGCTTCAGAAGCAGGGCCAAGATCGAGCGCATTCTGTTTAGTCCTTAACGCGTAAAGAGTTCGGACCAAGTTGATTGCGGCTTCGATGCCTTTGTCCGTCGTGACCTTGATTGGGTCTCCGGAAATACATTCCATGACTGCCAGCCGATTATTGTCGTCACTACCAATAAGCTTTGGCACACCCGCGATGCGATGCATACTCATAAAATTGAGCGCACTCGTTTCAGCATGAAATCGATCACGCCGATCGCCTGGGGTTTCTAGATAAAACTTCAAGATAAAAGAGCGGGCCTCAGTTTCAATTCGGTAAACTTGATTGTTAGCGCCTTGAGAGATAATTGGAGCTGCCCACATAATGGGCACGCCGAGTATTTCCGCAGCTACGCCCAAATGGGAAGTAGGAATTGTAATATCACTTTCAGGGCGCAAGGATGAAATCCTGAATTTCCTGCCATGTTTGAATCACCAAGACATTCGCTTCAGTTGCCACGGTGCCGGTCGGGTCGAAGAGAACCCCAAAAACGTTTTTTGGGAACCCATGCTCAAGGAAAACCTCTTCCAAATCATCGACAAAATGACTGCATCCGAGTGCAGCAATCCGCGTTACTTTTTCTTTGCGCGTGCTTTCGAAAATCACATCGTCATGCTTTAAGTTATAACCATCGGCATCAAAGAAACCGCGATCGTCCATCCAGGATCTCGCGGCAGTTCGCAGATTAACATGGTCAGTATCAAAATGACCGTACTCAGTTTTATGACTGACGATCTGCACCGGGATCTCCCGTATTTTGCAAGCCTGCAGAAAGCTATCAACACCAGGGATCATGTCTGCGGTCTTCATAAGCTTGCCGTAAACCTCGCCCTGTAACGCCATCCATTTTTCCTCACCGTTCTCGAGCGCTCGCACACGCGTGCGTAGGGCAGATTTGGAATTCACGGCAGGATCATTCAGTATGCCGCGCGCGCGTGCAGCTGCGATAAAGACGCTGTCATAGCCTGCGATCGTATTGTCGAAATCAAGTCCAACGTGCATGTGTACTATTTGAGCCCGGCCTATTTCAAAAGGGTCGTGATATATTTCACGAGAGGAATTTTTTCTACCGATTTACGATGCCCAACAATGCCAACTTTGATCGCACCAGCGGCGTTGCCGGCAAATGCAGCGACTTCCATTGGAGCGCCAATTGCTGCCAGAGGTGCGGAGATGGAGAAAAATGCATCTCCCGCACCAACGGTATCTACCACAGTTTTGGTGAATGCCGGAATGCGAACCAGTTCATCTTTTTTGTCGAAGACAACACAGCCCATTTTGCCATGAGTGATGATAAATCGCTGGCAGTCGATGCGTTCAACGAGAGATTGGGTCAAGACATCTTCGATGCTGCTGAAACGATCTTGCGAAGCGAGTTGTGCTTCCGGGGCATCGATACAGATAAAATCTGCTTTGGCATAGCGCGTCACCATATTGTACCCGTGATTGGCACTATTGGTTTGCGTGTTAACGCAGAGGAATTTCGCATGGGCCGACAGCGCATCAATGCTCTCATGATCAAGCATGCCATGGCCGAAGTCTGTAACGACAACAAGGTCGTAGTCTTTTGCCTTTTCGGTGATGAACTCTACCAGTCCATTGCGAACATCTGAGGGTGGCGGTGTATCGTCGAAGTAATATGTCTCAAACAACTTGCGCATATAACTTGCATCGACGAAGCGGCACTTTCGCGTCGTCGGGGTATTCGGACGTATCAGCGGAATAAGGGAGACGTTTTCAGCAAGATGTTCGCGAATAAAATCTTCCTGACTATCGTCGCCGCCCAGTACGGTCAGGATATCGATTTTATTGCAAATGCTGGCAATATGATTTGCCGCGGCAAAGACACCGCCAGCAAATTGTTCGCAAGACACAAATCGTGTTGCAATCATATGTTCCTTAGCAGATTTCCCCATCGCATTGACGTACTGATATTCGTCAATGATCGCGTCTCCAACGATAAGAACCCGGAGCTTAGCGGCATCTCTTAAGGCGTGCGCAATTTTGTTCTCCATATCGCGTGCACGAGCACCAGATAAGTAGTCGCGCAATTCTGGATCAAAGACGTCTAGATGCTGATTGATGAGTGACGACGAACTGAACGTAATATCATGGGTGAAAACAATGCGCCCGCCGTGCCGTTCAACGGCATCCCGTTCAGCCGTAATCTTGTTGGTTATATCGTCTTCTGGATTAGCGTAATCAGAACCTTTGACGTACACGGATGGCTTCACGGCATCGATAATTTTCTCTGCCGATGGATATGGACTGACGGCAACCAAGTCAACTTGCTCAAGCGCGGCCAACATTTCCGCGCGCATGTCATCGTTAAAAACCGGGCGACCTGGTCCCTTATTGACATGCGCTTTAGTTGTAATGGTAACCACCAGTATATCGCCCTCTGCCTGGGCAGCTTGCAAATGCCGAACATGGCCCATGTGCAGAAGATCGAATACGCCATGGCAGAGCACGACCTTCTTGCCGGCGTCGCGGTTCTCAGCGGCGGCCTTTGCGAGGCTGTCTAGGGTGACAATTTTACTTTTCGGATCTCGAGGCATTATTCGGCATTTCCTGTCGTTTTATCTAAATATTTGAACCAGTCCCTGGTTGCTTCAGCAATGCTGCTGGGGGCCCAGACTGGAGATTTTCGCCAATAGTCGATATTTTCGAGAACGATGTGGTCGCCTTCTTCTAAAGAATCAAATGGCTGCCAGTTGAACGTTTACGTGATCAAAGAAATATAGGCATAGATGGAGAGAGGTTCATCAGGACGCCTTGGAATGTAAACGGCTCCTGCAGGATTGTTGAGAAGCTCGACCAATCGATTAATACTGTACGTTTGTCCGCTGCCAACATCCATTGCGATTATGCTGGCCTCGGATTGAGCGGCAACGAAGAAGCTTAGCGAAGTGTTACTACAATTACAGAACGTAATATTTGAAAATGGAATGGTCGTCATTGGATTTAGAATTTTGAATTAATGGAGGTTGCCAAAACTCCGCTCGCATCCGTTTTGTTTATGGCATGAGATATTCATCTGATTTTTTTGTATTTACGGAACGCCAAAATCTATCAATATTCTTTATGTCCATGCGTATGCCATACAACTCATTGAGAAGTGTTCGTCCGTCGATGACTTGATTCTTACGAATAGCATCGCAGGCCGATTCGACCGTCTCAAATATTGGAAAATCACCGTAGAAAGATGGATCAAATGTGTACGGGCGCAATAGCAATGCATAATAATACTTGCCAGCTGCGAGTGTTTCCATCATCGCACCAGATGCAAGTGGGCCGATGACAATGTCTGCCCAGTTGACGCAATCTTGGAAAGGCTCATTCTTTAAAATTTTACAGTCGAGGTCATATTCACGCGCAATTTTCTCAAAATAAGTTTTTTTCCATCGCCCAGGTCCGGGATGTAATTTCATTCTAATATTTGTAAAACCGATATCCCGAAGCCTGTTAACCGATTCGACGAAGGAAGTGTAGATGTTGGCATTTAGCCCTAAAACATCGCCCACTTGCGGTGCGTATTGAAGAATAAGTGCATTTTTGTGCTGATGGCTGGCAGATGATTGCTCAAATAATGTGGTTGAAGTGGCGTTGATATATTGATCTGCAATGGGGCTTCCAATCATCGTACGAGGCTGATGTGAATCAATGGCATCTAGCCATTTTTCATGGATTGGTCCCCAAGTTAAACAGCGCGTGACTTTAGTTGCTACGCGAGGGTCACCCCCAAGAGTATCTATGCTTCGGGTCTCCGGCGTGACGGGGCTGTGCCAAGTATAGTCAATTTCAATATTCTTTTGGTGAGCGAGTTCTATAAAAGCACGAGGTATAACATTCTTGACGCCGTCAACAACGATGCGTGCCGGATTAAATGTAGCCAAAACATGCTCAGCACTTTTTATTGTTTCAACAATCATTCGAAGTCTGTCTGTGTGGGTGGCCAAGTCAGCAACAAATGCAAAAACAACCCGTTGCTCACTATTCAGGGCTCGGGCTGGCAGTGCTTTTAATGCGCTTTTGATCGTTGATAGTTCTGCCAATTCAGCATGACTTAACTGATGCTTTCGAAATGGGATAAGACGGGTGCGTCCGCGTAGGCACTTTAGTAACAAAGGTATTTCTCGTGGAGGAGTGCGAGAGAGAAATGCTGCAGAGACTTTTGAGTATGAGCAATTTTCCAAGATTGGAACGGCGAGGTTTCTATTCACGAGGACTAATACTTTTAGTTTTCTTGACCCTATACGAGCACTCACAGCGGTAATCGCGTTCACCAGAAAATCAAATACTCGTCCAGCGACGGTTTTAATATAAGTACGCGTTGTTGTGCCATATATTTGATTAGAAATCATGTTTTCTACAGTTATGGTAGATGAACGATCATCAAATATGGCGCCAAGATTATCAACAATGGTTGAAACAACAAGATGGCTCATTTTTTTATTCAGAATGCTGACGTCAACGCGAATATCGAAATATGTAATTTTTGAGCAATTGAAGCGCTTGTATATACCTTCGATGGCGAATTTAAGTTTGTAAAAATTGACGAGGCAATGGCTAACTTCAGGCATCAATAGGTGCCCCAGCGAAATGTTACTAAACATAGTGGGATCTTTTTCCGAGGCATAAATCCAATCGTTTGCACGGATATGCAGGTCGGTCTTGAAGATTTCAGTATTTTTGTGCTCGAGAATGCCTAGTTCGTAATGGACAGCATGGCGGCCCTCTAAAATAAGGCGCTGCCATATGAGCCAATCGCAACAGACAATGAGAACACTTTCATCACTGGAATTAATTTCAGCCAGATGTGATTCATTTGCGATAAGCACAAGAGTTTCATAGCTTGCGTGGAAATACGGCGGGAGGTTGTCGATCCACAAGCAACGGGCCTGATCTTTAACAGAAGGCATGTTTTATACTCACGAAGCATTAGCTTTTTTGATGCGTAACAATGTTTTGAAGGAAAGTGAGATCATGAAATTTCGTGCCGCATAATCCATTCGTTGACATCTTTTTTCCAAATGTGTGGAGAGCGATAACTATCGATGGTTTTCCAGAACGTATCTTCGTTGATTCCCATATATTCGAGGCAATCTTGATGACATTTCTTTGGAAACTCACCATCATATCGTTTTACGAGCGCAACACCTTCGTCGCGTGTGACGTAGCTATGGCGTATTTCTTGGGCAGCATCGTAAGCTGCGCGGCCAATACCAAACTTGATATATGTTGAGTAGTACTGTAGGCCGTCGATTTTTCCATCAAGGCCGCTGAATTTAGTAAATGTGCCTTCGGAACGTTCTGGGTTTAGCTCAAACCCGCCGTGCTCCATTGAGTAATAGTATTTTTCCTGGGAGCGCCAGTTTTCGAACCAGCTCATATAATAAACGCCAATACCGGACTTGATCATGCCTTCAACGGCGACAGGCAGATAGGGGATTATCTCGGATGGGGTCAAACCAAGATCAATAAGATCCTGGTAGTTCCGTTTGCCGATAACAATATTTTTTTGTTCAGCCCGTGGCACAGCAAAAAACCGCGGATCCATCTTTGGATTAGATGGATCGACACGTGACCCGCCTTCTGTCTCGGTCTCTCCGTAAAAGACAAGTTTGATCCCATATAGTTGAGCAATCTTTGGACCAATATATTTTTGCCCAAGAATAAAGGGTTGGAATGGATGCAGTAGATTTAGAAAAGATTCGCGGGTCAGCAAACGGTGTGCTCGCCTGGATGGGGTAAAGCTAATGTTATCAGAATTTTGTGTCTACGTTTCGAAGTTTTGCCAGCCGATATCAGTATACATGTGTGGTGGCCATGTGACGGTCAGTGGATGCATGCCGTATTTGTGCTTGAGGACATGCGAAACATAAAAACTGCCCTTCCACCACTACCTGGTACGATAATGTCGTAGCTGCCGTCTTTACTACGGTGTTGATCAAGGACGTCTTCGAGCACTTTCTGACGCGCTTCATAATCTATCTCATGCCACTTGCGATGATGTTGCCGACAAGCTGCACAGATATTATCATCATCAATGACCAGGCCTTGTTTCTTGTCGACATTCTTGAATTCGACGGTCGAAGAGGGGCGTTGATTCGACATCACACATATTCTACAAAACTTGACCCCGGAAGAAAGGCCGTAAAGAGACTTCAACTCTGAATCGTTATTGCTGCTTGAATTAGTCAGCATTTTTCCTTGTAATTTGCGTTGGCCAGAGTGGTTATTTTGTTGTTCGGTTAAGCATTGGGCTGTTTTAAAATCATTATGTTGGTTTAGAGATCAAGAAAATTCTTAATCATAGTGAGTCCGGCTTGAGCACTTTTCTCGGGATGAAACTGACATCCGAAAATGGGTCCATTCTGCACAACGGCACCTAGTGCCTGACCGTCATAGTCACAATTCGCAATGAGGTGAGATGGGTCAGCTGTCACAGAATACAGTGAATGAACAAAATAGAAGGCTGTGTTTTGCGGTATACCTTTAAGAAGGCTCGTGCTCCATTCAGTAATCGATGGTGGTGAAAAAATGGGTGCCCAACCTACATGAGGTACCCTGTGAGACCGACCATCACTGCCAGCATCGGGGATCATTTTTACGTGTCCTGGGATCAAATTAAGCCCATCATTTAGGCCAAATTCTTCGCTGTCACTCAACAGCATCTGCATGCCAAGGCATATACCTAGCAAAGGGCGCTCTTTGGTTGCGAAATCGCGGACAGCATCAAACATGCCTGTGCGATGCATACCTTTCATGGAATCGCCAAAAGCGCCAACGCCAGGTAAAAGTAGTCTGTCGGCAGCAAGGACTTCGTCATACGTCGTGGCCATCACAGGTGTTGCACTACAGTGTTCCAGCGCACTTCGAACACTGTAAAGATTGCCGACGCCATAGTCTGCAATCGTAATGGTTTGGCTCACAATGTCCTCACATTCAAATTCATTTTTGCGGCAGTATTTTTGATTTCTGATAACTGCATACGCTCGTAATGTATGATATCTGCCATGGCAATTGCATCAGCCCTGCCAACATGAACAGCCTCAGCAAAATGTTTCATTGATCCCATGCCGCCACTGGCGATGACAGGCACTGTAACCGCATCTGAAACGGCCTTAAGCAATTTAAGATCGAAGCCTTTGCGGGTCCCTTCGCGGTCAATGGAGGTCAATAGAATTTCCCCAGCGCCTATTTCAGTTCCGCGCTTAGCCCATTCAATGACATCGAGTCCCGTGCGCTCTCGACCGTTATCGCAATAAGCTTCCCAGGTGCCGTCATTTTGCTGTTTTGCTTCAATGGAAAGAACAAGGCATTGCGCGCCAAATCTTTGAGCGACTTGTGTTAAAAGTTCCGGGTTCGATGTTGCCGCTGTATTTATCGCAACCTTATCAGCGCCACTGCGGAGAATTTCCTGCGCGTCGTCAACGGACCTTATTCCGCCACCAACAGTAATCGGCACAAACACATCATGAACGGTACGTCGGACGACATCAGTTAAATTGTTTCGGCCATAAAGACTAGCGACAGTATCCATATAGATAATCTCGTCTGCACCTTCAGCGTAATACTTTTTAGCATGCTCGTTCGGATCTCCAATCACGCGAAGGCCTTCAAGATGAACGCCTTTTATGAGATTGGAACCTTTAACGTCTAAGCGGGCAACAACCCGAAGAAAAGCCATGGCTCGGTCAGTCCCACTCAATCGTTTCTACGGCATCTTCTGGATAGTAAACGGCGTGCTTAAGGCACCATTCGCTGTCACGTTTTTCCCAAATATGTGGTTGGCGCCAGCTATCAATAACCTGCCAGAATTGTTCATCAGTGATGTCCGTATATTCAAGGAATTCCTGATAATTCTTTTGTGGGAATTCCGCTTCGTATCTTTTGACGAGAGCAATAGCTTCATCCCTAGTGATATGACCATCTCTTACTTCGTGTGCTGCATCGGATGTGCAGCGACTAATACCGAACTTGATATAAGCGAGGTAAAAATGAAAACCGTCCATTTTATCGTCAAGGCTAGCGTATTTGGAGTACGTTCCTTCGCTTCGCTCAGAGTTTGCCTCAAAGCCAGTGTGTTCACGGCAATAGTAGTAATTTTCCTGCGGAATCCATTTCTGATAATATGAATACCAATGCATCTCACAGCCAGATTTCCGCATCTCTTCATGCGATGGTGGATAGTAAAACTGGAAATTATTTTTTACATCACGTTCGGTGAAGAAATCATGCTCAACGCCACGTTGTAGGAGCTCGTCCAGGTTGGCACCCTTAAAATACAACATGCGCCAATCTTCCAGAGGCATTCCGGGAAGGTCGTTGTTCTTTGTATCACCACCGTATTCTGCTTCGCCGTTCTCCCCAAAGAATACAAGTTTGATTCCAAATTTAAGCGCAATATGGAACGCAAATGACACTTGACCATATGTAAAGGGTTGCCATGCATCTCCAACGCCAAGAAACGAAAGTTTTGACAGCTTGCGATGCATATCGCCATTGGGCGTTGCGAGCATATTGTTAAAACCCGAATCGATAAAGCTATGGAAATTCTTTCGGCCAATGTCTGTGTAAACAAATGGTGACCATGTCACAGTTAGTGGGTTCATTCCCCATCGATCGCGTAGTTGATGGGCAACATAAGCACTATCCTTGCCTCCGCTGCCAGGAACGATAATATCCCAAGATCCGTCATTTCGGCGATGTTTATCGAGAAGTTGCTCTAGCTCGCTCTCGCGCATTCCCCAATCAATGCCATTGCGTTTACGCTCTGCAAAACGGCACGCACTGCACACGCCTTCTTCGTCAAACTTAATTCTGGGGCGTTGATTAGAAACAACACACTTTCTGCAAAACTTTACATCTTTTGGGATATCAAGAATCTGCTTATCCAGAGGCTTGAGGCCCGCAGCCCAAACGTTTGTATTATTGGTCATGAAACATAGTTTTCCATTGGATTGATAGAGAAAAGTTTAAAATTTATTATGGCCTAATGAGCAATTGACTTCATTACCATGCAGTCCAACCACCATCTACGACGATCATTTGTCCGGTCATATAACTTGATGCATCTGACGCGAGATATACTACAGCCCCAACCATCTCGTCCACATCAGCCATTCGGCCCAGTGGGACGCGGGTGCCATAATTTTCTTGAAAAGTCTCGTTTTGACCTGATTCAATACCACCTGGAACTAGGGTGTTTACGCGGATGCCCTTGTCTCCCCAATACGTTGCAAGATAACGGGTCAATTGTATGACAGCACCTTTCGAAGCTGCATAGGCTGCCGGCGTCGTAATTCGGCACCCCATATATTCCGAGCCTTCATAAATCCCAAAGTCAGGACCGACAAGTCCATATGTTGATGAGGTCTGTATTATAGAACCGCCATGATCTTGTTTGATCATTTGCTTGCCGACTGCTTGGGCGACCAGAAAAACGCCATCAATATTCACACTCATTACTTGACGCCAAACGTCAAAATCAAAATCTTCAAAGGGGACGAAAAAATCTCGTGGGTCACTTGATTTCGATGCTGCATTGTTATGCAAAATATCGATCTTGCCGAGATCACGTACGACTGTTTTTATCATCTCTTCGACGTCGGTTTTCTCAGCGACGTTGCATGCAATGCCAAGCGCTTGAATATCATACTCGCGTGCAATTTCAGCGGCTTGTTCCGTTGCTATATCTGCATCCAAATCAACAACTGCGACATGAGCACCGTGTGCCGCAAGACCGCGTATAATTCTTTTGCCTTGTATGCCTGTGCCTCCGGTAACGATGGCGACCTTGCCAGTGAGATCGAACAGGTTTGATAAATTTTTGCTCATTGTGAAGAATCCTTTCTGCGCGACATCATGAATTCGACAAACGCGAAGTCCAGTTCAGTATCTATGTCAATGGAACGCTCTTCTGGCATTTCGAACAAGATTGTATTATCACCAAGTGCGTAGTCATTTGGCGAAAACAGCGCACCTCGTTTCCAGGCAAATATTGAGGCATTCAGGTCGAAACACCGGGGTGCATCCTGACGGCGCGCGATTGGCGTTTCTGGAATTTTTGACAACTTTACCCGACCGTCTTGCTGTTCTTCAACAAGGTTAAAGTATGGCGAGCGACGAGCGATCATTCCGCTGACCAGATTGTCGGCGTCACTTACTTCGAGTTTCTCGATAGCCGCCTTGATATCTTCGATCGATCTTAAAGGGGCCGTCGCATCAAGATCGACAATGATATCGATTGTCACGCTAGTTGTTTTTTCGACGCTTGCAGCGCAATGTCGAATAGCAGGAATTTTTGGTGCAACATCATTAGCAAGCTCAGAGGGGCGTTCAATCATAAAGTCTGCGCCAGCGGTGTCTCCCGCTTGCAGGATATCGGCGCTGTCACTTGAGACGGCAATCCAGTCAAACATCGCACTTTTCCGAGCTTGTTCGACAGTGTGGGCAAGTAATGGTTTACCGCAAAGCATCCGCAGGTTTTTGTTCGTGATTCCCTTAGAACCACCTCGTGCACATATGACGGCGAGGCGTTTCATGCGTAAACCCAGGTTTTTGAATTAGCAGCATTTTCGATGGCGGTGATCATGCGCATGACATCCAGGCCTTCTGAAACATCGCAGATAATATCGTCATCAGCGTCGATCATGGCTTTATGTTGCCCGATGTAGGTGTCGTTGCGTTCAACCGCGAAGGTCTCAATCTTGCCATCAGCCTCGATAGTACCGGCAACCATATCAAGGCGCACGGTGCCGGATGCTGTAAGCGCGATAACCTCGCGGCGTGTTGTTGTATCAAGATAATTTATGTTCAGTGAAATCGATGGGATTTGCTCGGTTTCATAAAGGACTGAGAACACATCATCGCTATCAATGTCGAGCTTACTAAAATGACCACCAAGCGCGGTCAATACCCGCCATGGGCCAAATATCCATGTCAGATAGTCCAACTCATGTGATAGATCGCGAAGCACACCGCCACCACGATGCTGGTCAGCGGAATAGCTTTGTCGGTAATCAGTCTCCGGGCGCCAATCTGGCAGGTAACTTCCAA
>ENA-OWPI01002001-OWPI01002001.1-marine-metagenome-genome-assembly--contig:-NODE-2001-length-20302-cov-3.185810_pt1 | contig 20302 bp, 24 predicted proteins | sample MGYA00238138_ERZ651775 | MGnify/ENA primary metagenome ERZ651775 (study PRJEB26906, sample SAMN06265043) | marine metagenome | isolation source: Helgoland LTER site | place: Germany:Helgoland, sampling...
TAACACCGCAACATAATTTTAGTTTTAGTTATATTTTTTACTTCAGGAAGTTAGGTGCCTTTGCTTTTACGTTGTAACTATGTGGACGGACACAGCAAACAATAATTCCGTCCTCGAGGACCTGGCTCACAGTTCTGCTAAGATGGCTAGCATGAGCTGAAAATAATTTTCCTTGCTTATCATTATGCTGGAAGTTGACTCCTGCAGGTCGAAGGGGCGGGGGGAGTGACTCTCCCTCCCTGTAGTTGAAATTTCCCAGCAACGACGGCAGCATGGGCTCATCAATTGTCCCCTCTTTCTCGTCGACCCCAGTGATTTTGTCTGCTTCGTGGGCCTCAAGTCCCAAAGCTGATTTCCTTTCTAGAGCCTTGACAAATTCTGTATAGCTTATCTCACCATCTCCGTCTTTGTCTGCCTCGCTGATGAGAATCTCAGTCCAGCTCTCGGGTATGTTTAACTGGACACACACAGCTGCCATTTCGTCCTTGTCAAGAGAGCCGCTGTAAGCAAAATTGGTTGGTGAGGAAGGGTAAGCGAAAATTGCATATGAAACTCGATCGACCAAAATAATTCATCCGACAAAACAAAGTCAGATAATCTCACCTTCCGTCTTTGTCCATCTTTGCGAATGCCGCCCTTAAGTTTTTAAAATTTTGTTCCATGTTCCTAACGAAATCTGAATGTTCCTTACTCTGTTTTGCTCCATGTTTTGCAGCGTCTAATGCCCTTGCCCTTGCCAACTCAGCGTGAAGCTTTTTTCTTTTTTCCTCCAGGTCCATCATAGTGAGCTGTTTCACGGTCATTCCCTTCTTTCCGTGGTTTAGTGCCTTCCAATGACCCTCACTCAATGACAGTTCACTGGCTGGGCCGACCTTAGATGCAGAATAAGGCGCCTCCCCACAACGTTCTATGTAGGCATCCTGTAGCTTGCAGTCATTGTGCATCCGACGAGTATGGTCTTCAAAATCTTGCGCGATACGCTCATTCAAAATTGCGCAACGAAATTCCGCAAAGTCCAAACTAGCGCTGCCATCCAGATCGATCATATTCATGACCTCAACCGCAGTCTCTAAGGGCACATCGAACCCCATCCTCAAAATACCGTTGTGTATTTCCTCTGTATCGAGGGAACCATCTGAGTTCTCATCATACTGCATAAAGAGGGCCTTGAATTTTTGAATCGGTTTGCTTAAGCAGTACGTTCGCATAGCGTATAAAATATATTTGGGGCTTTCGAAGAAGTACTGATCATCATCTTCGTGACCAGGAATGCAAGGTTTATTTTGTTTTGAGAATCGCTTTTTGTGTTGCTCCTGTAATCCCTGGGCTATGGACACTGGATCTTTCTGCTGGAGATCATGGTCGTTACCTGTGTTATTTCCAATAGCCACTGCCTTTGTCGCCGCATCTGGCTCTTTAGTGCTCAACCACCTCTCCCGTCGGCCGCTGTGCACACGCTGTCTGTCCGTCAGTGGGGGGTGAGCACTACCGATACCATACTTTTCCGGGGTTTGGTAGCCACCCATTTGATCTTGCTGTTGTTGCGGACCTGGTTTGCAAGCTCTTTTCAAAGGGTTGGCAAATTCATAAGTAGACCTTACTGAGCTGAGAGGTGATTCTCCTCCCACTGAAGGAGAGAGAGGGAAAGGAGACTTAACCCCGTCACTTGCTTGGTTCGTATGCGGTTCGGCAGTGACAAGTGATTGGGGATTTTGTTGCGAGAAAATGAAATCAATCGGTGAAGACACTAGTCGCCTATCGGGGGTGAGGATTTGCCTCATGATGTTGGCAAAACTGCCACTGTGTCTTCTCAAAGAAAAATCACTTTTTTACGGCCGAATTGTTCTATCCTATCGCTTTCTATTTCACTTGGTACGAACCGGAGAGAGAATAAAAATAAGTGATACCATAAGTCCAGTTTATTATTATAGGATTCGTTTTGTGCTAGCCCACGACACGACCCCGATCCCCGATTTTGAGTTGAACCTGAAAAAAGGGAACCACAAAGTTGGCTTCTTACTTCTTCCAACGAAAATATGTTTATTTTTTTAATCAGTCCACTCTCCTCCGTTCCTCCGCCAAACTACTGCCATGCTATTAATCCCCTGCAATCCGCTCCGCGCTGCCTTCACTTCCTGGATAATGCTAATGTGTCTGAATTCATCTCCCTCCCCCTGGCCCTCTGGTCCGAATGATGCCGGCCTCCAAACGACACAGAACATTCCATTATGCCTCCTCGAGATCTTCTCTCCTTCTCTCACTGCCTTGTCGAAGACGGGCGAGCCCCCTGGACCCGTCGAGAAGGCGTTTTGTTCCCGCAGGGAATCAATGGTGAAATGTAATACGAAACCAGCAGTTGTGATAGTGTTGTTAAAATTGATTTGCCAAGGATAGATGTTCGTTGGTATGACATCCATTGCATCCATATCAATAATATCACTGTCGCCTAAAATACTGTCGAACTTCTCGCGACCTACTTCTACCGCAGCCCCTTTGATCTCCTCTCGACTCTTGGCAACCCCGTTTACTTCGTCAAAAAAGTCCCTGAACCCATCTGTCCTGACACCCACCCAAATGCCCTCATAGAATGCCCTTGGCAGTGGCGTGTGCCCCCTTTCATTCCCCAAATACCCTCCCTGGATATGTAGGTACTCTGAATCATCAAGTTTGTTGCCGGTGCCGAATGAATGTTGATTTTCATTGCCGAGATGGATTGTGTGGATTGCTGAGCGCAGGATTTTCTAAGACGGTGGAAAGGAGGACAAGTTTTTGTTATTGATTTCGTGTATCTCGTTGCATTGATTTGCTGGCGTCTCTCAGCCATCCTTGGCCTCTGCTCACCTTTATTTTATTCTGTTCAGTCTCCTTGGGAAGCCAGCGAATGTTAATCTTTTCCTCGTGATGCTCTTTGTGCTCTGTAGGAAATGTGTTGTCCACGTGGGTCCCCCTCGCGAGTGCGATAATTATCGCGATCATAGCAACGATGAATGCTATGGAGAAGTAAACGTAGTGGGAGCTTAAAATTGTCCAGAGCTCTTCTCTTTGCGTAGGGTAAAGCTCCTGGTGGGAATAATATTTATCACCATCATAATAATCCTGATTATCGTCATCGCCGTCTTGGTCGTCGATTTCCGTTGCTGCTGTAGGTTCTCCTTTTGTGCCAACCGCATCTCGGAGTAACGCCACCTTCTCCTTACGCTTCTGTGCAGCATTCTGGGTCATTTCCATGTTAAAATTACAGAACACAAGGATTTCGATTTATATTTAACTATATTTCTTGGTGAAAGAAAGGGTACTATCAGAATGTGCGAGTATAAATTAATCAACTCTGAACCTTTTCCCAAGTTTTAACTCACAGTATTTCTTTCCCGATTAATTTTCTCGATAAAAAACTGACTGTTTGCAAAAAAAGGTAATTCCTTCCTGAACTTCCTCTTCTCTTTATGTTTGGATTAAACTCCTCAGTCTCTTCTCCACATAACCCATTATCTCCCGACCAATACAAATTAAATTTGAATTAAATTCGTTTTACTCTTCCAAGACCAATCCAAAAATAAACGACCACCATGCCTATGAAAGACTTCAAAGTGAATGGTGGGCTGGGCAAAGGAGCCTTTGCCGCAGTCACCAAGGTAACTCGTCGGAGTGATGGCAAGACGTATGCACTGAAGAGAGTTAATATTTCGAAGATGAAGAGCCAGGAGATAAGTGATACTTTGAACGAGGTAAGAGCAACGGCAGGATTATTTTCAACATCATGCTCAAACCGTTCCATCAGTCCCCGAGATATGCCCCACCCTTTTCATCCCCTTACCTGCAACTTATCACTACTTTACCTAAACCTTAACAATATCAAAAACAACATCAATGCCACCAAACCACCCACCACCCACAGATCCGCTTCCTTTCCTCCGTCAGACACCCATACATTGTTGGCTTCCTTGAAGCATTCTTGGACCGCTCTGACACTGAATTGTGCATAGTTATGGAGTATTGCTCTTACGGCGACTTGGCTGAAAAGGTGGAGCGGTACAAGAAGCGGCGCCAGTATATTGATGAGAAGGTGATCTGGGCTTACCTGATCCAGTGCCTGGAGGCCCTTTCTCACCTTCATAGCAAGAAGATTTGCCATCGCGACTTGAAGCCAGCCAATTGTTTCTTGTGTGATGATGGAACGATCAAAATCGGAGACATGAATGTGAGCAAACGCATGAAGCACGGGCTCCTTAAAACTCAGATTGGGACACCTTACTACATGAGCCCCGAAATCTGGAGTAACAAACCATACAACGAGTCTTCGGACATGTGGGCCCTTGGTTGCCTGATCTATGAACTTTGTGCGCTCCATCCTCCTTTCCTCGGGGACAGCTTTCCTCAGCTGAAGCGCGCCGTTCTTCAGGGCCGCTACAAATCAATCCCCCGCTGCTACAGCTTTGAGATGTCTGCCGTTCTGGGAAAGCTCATGCGTGTCAATCCCCGAAGCCGTCCCTCCGCCAAAGATCTCCTCCAGTCTCCAGAAGTACAGAAATACATGAAACCTGGTGGTTACGGTTCAATCGCACCAGAGAGCGACCGTCCTATCGACCTCATGGAGACAATCAAGGCCCCTAGCGGTCCTAAAAGGCACATTAGCAAGGTCCTCCCTAAACCGTGCTACCCAGACAGCCGCCCAACAAGCCCAGAATCGTGGCCTGTTAGCGCTAGGGGGAGGAAAGAATCCATCGTGGCCATGAAGAACGGGGCCGTAGGCAATCTCGAGAGTGTCGAGGAAGAAGGAAGCTCCGATAACAAGAGCAACAAGAATAATAGTAATAATAGTAATGAGTCTAAGAACCCCTTACCAATTAGGAATAAGCAGGGCGGAGCGGCTGAGATTGTCAAAGACGCGCGCAATGCACGCAATGCGACCGAACGGAATCACAAAAATAACAATAAAAACAGTGAAAATACGAATGTCAGGAAGGCTCTTGCCCCACTTCCAAAAAACGAGAGTGATGGAAACCTTCCCCCTCGCCCATCTAACCCTAAAAAGCCAAACCCGACACAATACGGCGCACGACCTTCAGGCGCCCACCACCGAGCAGGGAACCAGAACCGGAATGATTATGATAAGAAACCTCACAGGCCTGGGAGGGAACAGCCAAGCAGTGGTTACGGGCAGCAGAGAAGGGGGAGACCCCAACCTAAGGGGTACGCAAATGGAAGGGCAGGAGCTGTGCCTGGTTACAAGCAAGCCGCCAGTGTTTATCAGCAACACAATAACTACCGTAGGGGTCAATACAGTTACAAGCCCAGTTGGTGGGGTTGAGTGTTTTAACAGTGAAACGGACAGGGAGGGGGATATGGAGAAGGGAGAAGGGAGAATAACCAATAGATTGTATGTACGCGCGAGCGCTAACTAATAAGAGGCCAACAATTTTGTACACTACCACTACCAAACACCATACATTACAAATTAATTCCCATTACTTCGTTATTTTAACAGAAGGAATAGCTTGGGAACAGTTTCGTGGCACGTCACTCTGAAGTGAACTGAAGTTTCCAGAAGACATAAATTAGGCAATTTGTGCACCCTCGGGGGCCGTAATCGGAGGTGCTGGTATAAATGGCACCTCCTCCCACTGACACCAAGACAGAACTTCGCCGGCTCCTCGCCACGATACAGGTCGTCGTCCGAGAGGACAACCAACCCGCCATCAACGCCGTCACGGCTGACTACGCGGCGTACCTACGCCTTCGCCACATCTCGTCCCAATACCACTTCTCGCGTGACCTACACCAGAAGGGTATCACCAAGGTGGTACACGTCCCAGGGAAGCAACAACTCGCGGACTTCCTCACCAAAACATCGATCTCCGCACCGAAGTTCCACGCCATTAAGGCCCATGAGCCACCAGAGAAGATTCCAATAATAGTCATTCCGTACAATCATAACATATAGAAAACTCGTAGGCATATTAAATCGACGTAATTATAAAATAAATTTGTAACCTCTTCCGCCTTTCCTAGTCGAATCACTACCCCTCCTCCCATTATCTCTATAGATCAATTCGACCGAAAATGGTATTTACCTACAGCACCATTTCCCCCTCCCCTCCCCACCCTCCCTTCCTTTGCTATATGGGTCTGGATAAGTATGAAAACGAGGAGTTGATTCGCACCGGGGTGACTACCGATATATGGTTCCATGTGGACTCTGTGAGCAGTGCTCACGTGTACGTCCGCCTGCATCCTGGGTTGACGATTGATGATTTGGGAGAGGATACACTTGAGGATATGTGCCAGCTTGTGAAGAATAACAGTATTAGCGGCAGCAAGATGGCCTCTTGCAAGGTAGTCTACACACCATGGAGCAACCTCAGGAAGGACCTTGTGGGGATGGATGTTGGTACGGTTAGCTATCACGACACGAATCTTTGTAGGTTCCGACGTGTGAATAAGAACAAGACAATCATTAAGCGTGTTGAATATGGAAAGAAGCAGGCAGAGTGGAATTACGACGAGGTAAATGCCCTTTGGAAGGAGGAGGAAAGGCTGCGCCTCAAGAAGATGAACAAGGCGAAGTATGACAACCCACGTGAGAATGCGCTGAAGATGCATGATGCTCTGAGCGATTCGACGAAGAGCTCTGAAGAGAGGGCGAGAGATAGAATGAAGGCTCTCGGAGACGGGTCTAGTGGGATCGATGGCGCTTTGTCTCAACTTGAGGGTATTTCATTTTCGCCTGTCTCGATGACGACGACGACGACGACAACGACGACGACGACGATTGCTGGGAAGCTGGAGTCTGACAGTATTCTTCCTCTTTACATCGCTGAAGCTAATGAACGCCGGGCGCTATCCGACGACGTCTGCTTTCTGATTGAGCGCGGATGGGGGGACTTCGACAAGGAAGGCTCTGACCGCATTTCAATTTTGAGCCGTCTTGTTGGAGAAAAAATTGAGATGTGGGAATGTGATGATGACACCAGCGAGGAAGATATAGAGGGTCTGAGAGTTGAAGAGTTGGAAGTTTTGAAGGCTATTTTTGGAGAAGAAGCATTCGCTGAGGGCTGGAATTTCGCTGTTACGATCGAAGGCTACCAGCCTCCTCTGCACCTCTTTGGACCCTCACCTCCTCCGCTAATGTTCGAGTGCTATAACAGTGGAAATAAGTACCCTTTCGACTTTCCCGTCTTTGCAATATCTGGCGGTGGTCTGCCTGAGCATGGTGTGAAGGAAGTTACTCAGAGGCTCAAAAATTGGCTTATTGAAGAATGGGCGGAAGACAGGAGGGGGGAACCAATCATTTTCGAGATGGTAGAGTTAACTCGAGAATTTGTGGATGAGTTCGTCGATCGATTCGACGCTGAAGAGAAGGAGAGAAAAGCTGAGGCTTCGAAAGAGGCGATGATAAAAGCTGAAGAAGATCGAAAGTTGCTCCAGGAAAAAATCAAGGCCGAGAGACGGAAAATCATCGAGGAGGCACAGAGAGCAGAGATGGAGAGAGTGGCGGTCGCAAACTCGACGAATTCTTCTTCGGAGCCGTCCTTGGCGGCAACAAATACAGCAAGAGTGAAGAAAGCACCCAAAGGTAAAAAATTGAATATCGACCCTAAATTCCTTTCCATGTGAATGTGAAGAAAAAAAAGAAAAAGGAATACCATACAACTGTAGAAGATTTAGACAGGCTCGACCACCCAAACTTTGAAAAATAGAACTGTTTTTTGGTACAAAAATACTCTATACTGTATCAATCTTTTTCAAAAAAACTTTCAAATCTTTGCTTTTCACCACAATTCAACTTAAGTCAACTACATCTACGATAGATCAAAGAACTGTTGCAGGAGGACGGATCCTTGGAAATACGTAATTGATAAAGAGCCATGTGTACCAACCGCTAAAGATGAAGGAATCAACTCTGTCGAGCACCCCGCCGTGTTCTGGGATCAAATCCCCAAAATCCTTAATCCCAGCGTCTCGCTTGAGCATGCTTGCTGTCAAGTCACCAATCAGGCCCAGCATAGCCAAGATAACGCCGTGCCCGAAACCGAGCGCCCACCAATATTTTCCCCATTCCATTACCCAAGCGCCAAGCATTCCTAGCCCCCCGCTCACTAAGCAGCCGCCAATCACACCCTCGACAGTTTTATTTGGGCTTGTCTGACCGGCAGCGGGAGAAAATCTTCCAAGTTTTGTTTGTCCAAAATTCTTGCCGACAAAGTAAGCACCCACATCGCTGAAGGCAATGCACAACCAGCTCCAGAACACAAAAACTGCCCCGTGAGTTATTGGAAGGTGAACAACATTTGGAAGCCAACGGGGAAGCTTGGAACGGTGAATGTTTAGGTACGAGCACAACATCTTCTTAAAGTTGTGCAATTTAGTAACCTGCAGGCTTCCCATTGGTCTAACGCGCACCCAAAAGCTCGGCAAGTAACCGATGTAGAACATGCCGAAGAAAGTAGTGCCGATCTCGTTGATACTGCACCACCGAGGGGGGGGGAGGTGTGAGTGACAAAACAAAAACCAAGAAGGCAATCAAACATAATTCGATTGCGCTCGAGGGACCTAACTAACTCACCTGCTTGGCCTCTGTTTCTGGGTCAGCAAGAAAATCATTGCCCAAGTGGCGAAGAAGGGCAGACAAATTTGGTGTAAACGAGGGGTAAAGAGCGCCGTGGCAAACATGGCTAAGGAGCCCACTACAGATATCTTTCGAGCGGGATAAACACCCGTCTGGATGACGCCTCGGTAGTATTCCAGCTGACCGAGAATCACCAGACTCCCGAAGAAGCCCGTGAAAAGATAATCGCCGCTGAATACCCATCCAGCCACGACGATTCCCATCAGCACGCCAAACAGAATTGATCTCCGTGGCTTTGCTGGGTTCATCTTGAGCTTAATGTTAAGAAAATCGACGGTTGCTTGTTTTTCTTTTTCTTCCTTTCTGGGGACGGCTTTGTCACTTTCGTCCCCACCGTTTCTCTTCAGAAAGGTCCGTAAGCTCTCTAGAAGTGTCCTTCTCTCGCCCTCGTCCCATCTCTCGTTCGCCCCTCCCTTCTCCAACTTGTTTACCAGTCTCCCTGCTTCCCTCAGCACCAGGGCCTCTGAGGTGGATAGTGCTACCCGCCTGTCGTACGATGTTTCAGTCCAAAGCCGGAGAAGATAGTACTTGTACTTGAGAAAGATTCGCACAGGAAGGGCTCGTTTCACTGTGCTCGTATTCGCAGCAGAAAAAGTTGTTGCGGTTGTTGTTTTCGTCTCCATTGTCGCCGGTGCAGTGGATGTGGATGATGTTGCTGCCGTTGTTCCTTTCGCTTTGCTCTCGGCTTCTGTGTCTGCTGCAGCCCCAGAAGAACGTGTCGGTTCGGGAATGCTCTTCAAAGTTAATAATGGGGCTCGCCTTGCGGCTATAGGGATTATTAGCCGCTGTCTTCTTCTCCCACCACGCAAAACCTGCGTTGGTCTCGGGTCGACGACGCCAATTCCTTCTCGTTGTACTCCACCCATGGTAGAAACTAACCCATCCACTCTCATTTTTTTACTTCGATCCAACGCAAGCAGCAAGCACATGATTAGGAGTGTAGAAGATGGTCGCATTGTTGCCCCTACGGCTCCTATTGCTAATGAGCTTCTGAAGATGAGAAAGCAAGCCTTCTCTCTGATGTCACAAAGCGCCCTGTAGTTCAGAATTTGAAGAATCACAAGATTTATCGTCTCTGACGTCTAATTGAATATATCTACCTCTCTGAAGCAGGTTGATAGTAGCGATCGACGGCCCTTGGTGAGGACATTACATTTGAAAAAAATTCAGAGATACATTTTTTGTCTCGGAGGATTCACCCCCGTATTTAGTGTTTTTTACTCCAATAGATACTTCTGTACTGTTGATTACCTTCTTTTCGTCTTTCGTCGTAATTTTCTTTCCCAAAATCACTTCACAACTCCTCTTCTTCAATTATTACCTCTTGGTTCGAACTCTCTTGAATAACCCCCTACCCCCGCCTTGTCTACCTTCTTCCTCCAACGTTTACGTTCATCCTCCAAGGGAAATGGAAACATCTCGCACCCCGATGGCAAGTGAAGCTCAAGTAATGTATACAGATGGCCATGACCTCCCCACACCACAGATCAATCCTCCTCCCCCCCCAGCGGTTCATTCTCAAATTGGAGCACAAAGGGTTGATTATGATCCTGCGCAAAACGGTTCCTTTAGTGCCGAACCGTCAAGAAGCGAACACATTCAGAACGAGTCCAAATACGACACGCCCCATCCCACACCGAATATCAGCGTAACCAACGACAAGTTCCATTCCTTGATTGAGCAGAAGGAGAGAGAGCTGCACGATATTAATTCGTACCGTCTGAACACTCTTCAGTCCTTGCTATCCGAAAAGGAAGAGGTCGCGCTGAACATGCAGTCGAAATTCGAGAAGCTGAAGAACGATTTCCTGTTCAACGTGAAGCTTATTGAAGAGAGGGACCGTGAACTGGACCGGTACGAAACTGTGATCCGCCAGCTGCAGGAGAAAATCGAGGAGTTTGCTAGTGAGATACAGCGCAAGGACACCGAGCTTGCGGACCGCATTTCGGAAAACAAGACTGAAGTCGCTCGCGGGCAGGAGCAGGACAACTTTTGGAAACTGAAGGTGAAGGAGGGCAGAGAGGAGATCGATCGTTTGCGGTGGGAAAGTGAGGAGATGCGCCGCCGTGGCGGGGAGGAGATCGAGTCGATGAGGAGGGAGACGCAAAGACTTCTCCGCGAGCGCGACGAGGATATGGAGCTTCAGAGACGGGAAGTTACAGCGACTTTTGATGAGGTCATGCGAAGTCGAGAGGGGGAGGGCCGGAGAAGAGAAGAAGACCTCAAGCAGAACGTGAGAGAATTGGAGGTGAGTTTTATTGAAAGCTGCCCGATTTAACAGCGCTCGGCTTAACCTAACCGCTGGAACCACTCCTTCAGGGCCGGTACGCTGATGCGATGCAGATGGTTGAGGGGTTAAGAAACCGAGAAGGGGAGATGAGGTCGAACGCTGAGCGTGATCGTGCCAACGCGGAGGAGGCTGAAAGAGCGCTCAGACAGACGCGATGGGCGTGTGATGACTCCATTCGGCTGAAGGATAACCGCATCGCGGAGCTCGTCGCCGAAAAGACGGAACTCAACAAGGCTAATTCCGCCATGGCAGAAGAATATGAACGGAAAATGGGGGAGCTGCTGCAGTCTCTCCACGAGGTCGAGAAGGCTTTCGTTAGCCAGCGCGCCAGCCATGAAGAGTCCCTTGCGAAGCAGGTAACCTCCAAGGACGAGGAGTTGCGCACTCAACGAGAGAAGCTGACCGCCAACATAGATTCCCTGAACGACAAACTGGTTGCCAGCGAAACACGAGTTGAGACGCTAGAATCACAGCTCAGTGACTCGAGAGCCGACTTCGAGAGCACGCTGAAGAAACAGCAGGAGGCAGCCAAGGCATCCTACTCTGCTGCTGTCAGGTGAGCTAGTAAAAAAAATATTGCAGAGCGCTATGCTATCAATTGTTGGGAAACTATCCCTCTCCTCGACTGTTACTAACATGAATCAATGTCCCCCCGTGGATTCTACTTACAGTGAGAAGGAAGTCGCTGAATCCAGTTCTCGTGATTGCAAGGGGAGGGCTTGGGCAGCCGAGACGGAGCTGGCCAACGAGAAGAACAAAAACGCACAACTCACTGAAGACTTAAATGATCTGAAGAGCCGCGTCGATCAGCTCACTTCGGAACTCGGTAAGAGCGACAGCGGTGCAGAGGAGGCTAGGCGGACGTCTAAAGACCGTCTTGCTGTGATGCAGAGAGAACATGAAAGGGTGATTGCGAAATTGAACGAGGATAATGAGACGAATCTTTTTGAAGCCAGGCAGGGGAGGGAAAGGGCCTTGGAGGAGAAACGGGCTGTAGAAGGAAAGATGCGCGAAACAGAGGATGAGATCCAGCGTTTAAGGACTGAATTGCACGGAACCAAGCTGCGAATGCGGTTCGGAGAGTCGACGGCTCCGATTGCGGAGGCTGGTGGAATCGGTCAGCCATCTCCAATGTTTAGTGATGATCTTGGCCCCGCTACTCCTCTCGTTTTAGATAGTCTTGAGACAACAAAAATGAGCGCGCTGAATACTGACAGCAGCAATTTTGGTAATAATACTCCTGATACGAGGAGTAGTGCCGTTGGTGCTGAAAGCACCAACGGTGGAGATGGAGGTGCCGACAGCAACAACAACAAAGATGGTGAAATAGCTATGCTCCGCGGCATCATCGGTGAAATGCGCTCAGAGATGGAGGAACTCACGAAGGCAAATGAAAATAACAACAACAACAACAACAGCAGCAACAGCAACAACAACAACAACAACAACAACAACAACAACGGTGCCTCCACCATGACGATGGAAAGTGCTACTGCGGGGGAAGAGGCGGAGAAAAAGGTTCGGGAGCTTGAGCACAAGCTGAGTGACACTAGCACAGAGCTCAAGGCAATCATGGCTGATCGTAACCGTCTCCTTGATCTAAGCAACAAGCTTAGGACGGACCTGCAACGCGCTAGCCCAGAGAAGAAGAAGTATGGCAGCGACGAATCTGACCGAATAGATGGGAAATATTCGGCATCCAATCAAAAAAGCGGATCGAGGCAGCTTTCCGACACAATCAGAAGTGTCGAGGCAAACACTGCCGCGCGGTACGAAAGTAAAATAAGTGATATCGAGAACGCGCTTTCTGCGTTATCTACTCACAACAAAAAGTTGCGTGGCGAGTTTGGGAACTGGGAGAGCATGACTGCTGGAGAACCCTCTCCAATGACAACGATGCACTTTCCCGGTGCGTCTGCGAACAATAGTCGGCCGTCTGTAGCTTGGCAGGACGAAGATCAGAATGAAAAGCTACTAGAGGCGAGGCGCGCGCTGATGCGCGCGAAGGAGGACTTACAGATTGGAGACGTTTGGGGGGAATATGACATAAAGCAAATGAGTAGCAGTGGGGCAGCAGGTGGCGGTTTCGGAGGGGGGAACACGTACAAGTCTAAGTCATCGACTGCAAGACCTATTTCCACACAGACAGCCAGCTCGAGGACGACAGATAGCCAGCGGGAGGCGAAGGAACGGCTGATGAAGACCCAGCGGCGGAGGGCCGAGTTAATGAATGAGCGGCGGAAGGTCCGCAACTGGAATTTGAAAGAGGGAGAAACGCCATAGAAAAATGGATGCTACATTTCTATATATGATATAATAAACAAATAGAGGATAGATATGTACCTTTAATAAGCGCCTTTGAGGCGCAGAAGTAACTTTGGGGAAAGCTTCTCTTTACTTAAACATTCAAATAACAATCAGTCTGGCACCAACCCACCCTGCACCCTGTCATCACACACATAAGCCTTGCGCCCGAATCAAGCAGCTCAACTGGACAGAAGCACCTTGAACTCTTCGAACTCGATCTCTCCACTACCATCCTGGTCAATCTTGTTGATTAACTCTTCTATGTCGATCGTAAGACCGAAATCCTGCTTTATGATCTTCACAAGAACCTCCCTCTTCACATGTCCCTCTTTGTCAGGCCTTCCACCACAAGCAACAAAAGCATCAATCATATCATTCTCGTCGTCGAAGTTCTCCGCGCGCTCTTTCTGGTTCTCGATTACCTTTAGAAACTCCCCGAAATCTATTGAACCGGACATATTGTCGTCCACCTCACTAATCATCTGGAACAACTCCTCCTCAGTTGGCCTCTGCCCCATGGCCTCCAATACCTGTCGAAGCTCCCAAACCTGCGAGGGTCAAGAACGAGTGTTAGAGTGAGAATGTACGCATTTGAGTACGGTGCAGCCACGATGCTGGAACAAAAAGGAGAAATTTAGGTGCACCCGGGCCCCAATATGGTAAAACAACCCAACTCTCAACGTACATCAATTGTGCCCGATCGGTCCTTGTCAAAAGCCAAGAATGCCTCACGACAACCATCGATTTCCTCCTGGGTCAGAACCATAATAAATATAAGGTAATTTTATGACCTAATAAGCTAAATAGAAACAGATCGCTGCTCGACTGCTTGAAAACTCACCCGAACTCACTTTACTCAAAATCAGTTGTTCACTGTAATAAAGTTCTTTCTTCCTTTAAAACCCCCCTTTTGGTGCTCTTTAGGCTTCGTTACGGCCCAAAAATCGCTTCCGTTGTGTCATTTTTCAAACTACCTACTACCTCCCCTCCCCTCCAAAATTCTCATATTATCAATTTCTTCACTTCAGCTTGACCATCGTTTCTCAGCATGCCAAACTCCGATTGAGGCTCAAGACTAACAATGGACGATATGCGAGAGAGAGGCCGGGTTCAAAGGTTGGTGGCATTCTTATCCATTAAAAATTACTATACTAATAATCCCCCAACTGCACGGTATTTAACACAAAAAAAGCAGCTATTGTTGACACCTCAATACACTTCACGAAAACACGGCGAAGACGCTCTGGTCGCCATCGTATTTCTCTGCCGTTCTGTCTTCCTCATCTTCTCGGAACTCGCTAAGTTCACTGGGATCGGGGGTCCACGGTGCCTGTAGCTTCCTGTCGAATATATCTTGGAAGCTGATGGAATCAAATGCAGGCATCTTCTTCACCTCGTCCATGCCACTCATGCCTCCGCCTAACCTTTCGGTGCTCTTGAAAGAGCAAAATCCCTTTACTAAGTCGCTAATATTATTGTTGCCGCCACTCTTTGCACTGAAGTTCTGGTCCAGCTTAACTCCAGTATAAAGTGTTGTGACAATGTTGGTAAATAATTGTGTCATGTTGTCGCTTCCGTCGCCGAAGGGGCTCTTACTGGTAACCAGCTCGTGAATCATCACCCCCAAAGCCCACAAATCCACAGTGTGGTCGTGCCCCTCGCTGGTGATAAATTCAGGAGCAAGGTACTCAGGAGTACCACACATGGTGTGTGACTTGGGCATCAGCTGGGTGTTGCCCTCGATTTCGACAGTGTAAGGAATCTTTTTGGCAAAGCCAAAGTCGATGATCTTCAAATAACCTTGGGCGTCGACCATGACGTTCTCGGGTTTAAGATCGCGGTAAGCAATGCCCTTGCTATGGACATGTCCCAGAGCCTCAATAACGTTTGCAGCATAAAAAGTGACATGTCCAAGGGGGAGGCCGTACATTTGACCCGTCTTGGCCGCATCGTTATGGATCAGCGCCCAAAGATCGCAGCCAGCGATAAATTCGCTTAACAAAAACAGCTCATCGGGCGACTGGAAGGTCGCGTAGACATTCAATACATTAGGATGGCGGAGTTGCATCACAATTTCTCGCTCATCGAGGGTGTGGTCAAGCTGGTCGCTATTAACAACGAAGGTCTTGCTCATCGCCTTCAAGGCGTACACCTTGGGATATTGAGCTTGGTCTTCCTCCACCTTTGTCTTAACCAATTTGACGCTGCCGAAGCTACCCTGTCCCAAGAACTCCAATACCTCAAAGTCCTCCAATTGGTATTTCTTCTGCTCCTTCTCCTTTTGTTTGTTTAGTAGCGCCTCTGCGACAGCCTCGTCACTTAAAATGAGGCTCTCTATTTCATCTCCAAGCGTATCTGTGAACTCTTGCACTGTGAAGCTGCTACAAACGGTCTTCTCCTGGCCGTACGCAATGACAGTGATGGGGGAAACTACTTGCCCCTCGGAGTTCTTCTCCCATATGGAATCCAGTCCCGCCGCATTCTTTAGTAGCCCCTCCCCGAAAAAGGAACCGGGTCCAACAACCATGCCGCCATCGAAGGGAATGTCAGCCGTGTTCGTAGCAGGCTGCGTAGTGCCCTCCTCCTCCTTCTCTTCGGCCAGCCTTTCCTCAGGCTTCTTGAAGCACTTCTCCAGATTGATATTTTCCTGGCCGCTCTTGACTAAAACTGATCCCACCTCGAGCATCACGCATTTGTCGACGACATCGCCCTCTTTAATCAAGACAGTGTGCTTCTCGCTTTCGTACGATGTCGCGTTCTGCGCCAGGAGAGAGACACCAAAGTAGTTTATTTGGGACAAGCAATTAACGCTGTGAAGCCAGGTGCACCGCTTTACTATGGACGAGGTAGAGGCCATGGCCTGGTTTGAATAGTGTTTAGGTGGTTGTTGGATTAGAGTCGGGGCTTACTTAACACGCAGCAACGCAGCCATGAAACAAACCAAAAAACAAACCAATTTATATTCCCACTCACCTGCAACTCCCTAAACTTGAGTCGGCTAAGAGAGAATAAATCGCCACTCTCCTTTACCCTCACACTGGCCATCCTCTTTTCGTTGTAAACGAGAGCCACCTCACCCACAAGGTCCCCATGACTCAGTTCCAGTTTAACAGTCTCCTCATCCGGCATCATGACCTCGTAGACCCCGGACATTATTACATACATCTTGTCACCTTCCTCGCCGAGTTTGATCATGTAATCACCTTTATCCTTATGCTCCGGCACCAGGGCATCGATCACCAAAGGCATTCGGTCAAATGTATCCTCACCAATGAAAAAGAACTGAAAAAGGCAGTTAGTAAAGTAGTTTGAGGTGTTTCAATTGGTTTTGGTGCGGTCGTTGACAGTGCGCGTATGTCTAGCTAACATGAGTAGATAAAATTAATTCGCGGTACGCAATAAAATCGCTGTAACTGTCAGCAACAATCCGTCGCTTTACCCCTGCAACACAATTCTGTCCCAGTTCTCAGCAGGCATGCTAAGACTCACTCACCTTCCTAAAAGCTGCCATTACAATAGCCCCTGCCTCCATTTGCTCTTTTGATGCAGGCGCCCCTTCTTTTGATCGTTTTTTGCCGGCCGTGGCCATGAAATTCATATTTGACATGCTGGTTCCCTCAAATACCTGGGCTCGGCGTCTTTTCTCCTCGCTTAAGGGGATACCAAGATCGCTTTGGAATTTCTTTATCGCTGGAAAGTTTCCGGATAGTGTTGGGGCGATGTCCGGACAACTACCGCGCCCCAGATTTCGGAGCCCATTGACCGGTTTCAACTGTTCAAATACCTCCAAGTTGTTCTTCCCTCGATCCTTCTCCTTCTGGAGCTCGGTTTTGTAGAAGTCGAAATTCCCATCAGCACTTGGGCTGGACGGTTTTTCAGGCACGGTCACGGGTTCTCTCTTGTGCGGGGTAGAAGCTCCGGTTCCCATATTGCGTGCCTGTCTTGGCTGAAATTGTAGATAGGTGTTGTGAGGTCTAGTTGGAGTTTGACAAAAGTTTGGAGGGTTAAATGATTGGGCTGAAAATTGTCAAAGACGCGGTCTGTGTGTTATTTGCAATGCAACGGGAATTGGCTGGGACGTTAACCAATTTCACCTTGTTCACAATGAATTTCACAAGGCAGTTGTCATTTGGGAGGTTGCTGTTCGCTGTTCGCTGTTCACTTCCAGATCACTGTTCACAAATTCACAATACCAAATGGGAAATCAAAAGTCTTTTTAGCACAATTAAGCGAAGGACATTTGAAAAAAAAAACACGTAGTGGCTCATCTTTTGCCATCCTGCGCACGATCATCGTCTTGGAATTTACCCAGGAGCGAAACCCTCCAGAAGAAATTTCAACCTGTGGCTTCCAGCACTTCCTAATATTGGCTTCCGGTCTTCCATCCCTAAAACTGCATCGCGAAGCACTACGTTCTTTGTCGAAACCGCCCTTTTTTTGTGTGAATTCGACCGTGTTGTTGATCTGTCATACCAGCCATCCTGACTATGAACTTCTCCACCAACCCTACAGAGAAGTATCATAGCTCAGTAGCCCCAGTCTTTGTGAGAAATTTTAAGAGGAATGTTTCCAAGACGGTCAGACGGTTCCGTGAGTCGGGTGATGTGCTCCCCACCTCGATTTCCTCGTCCGCTTCGAACCCCCAGGACACTTACAGATGCGCTACACTCAGCAGCAGGCTGAAAAACGTGGGTAACAAGGTAAAGGGAATTGAATGGGACAAAATTGAGACACCGCCCGTGGTTGTGCAATTCAGTTGGTTGGTTGTTTTGGTGGCACTTTATCTGATCATTAGTGGTGGTTGCAACTTGAGAGACTACAGCTTGTACTCTGAATTTTCATGTGACTATAACGTCTGCAAGTTTTCGGAATTTGGCCTCGACGAAACAAACCCTCATCTACCTGTAGTTACAGAGTTTGACCGAAAAAACTTTGAACGTACCAACTCTGTTCGCATTAGAAACGGCGTTGTTACTCCCGTTGCAGGGTTAAAACGACGCCAGCTTCGCAAGCTGGGGTACAGCTATAGTATCACCTACAAACACATGTTCGAGGAGGGTGAAGGGAAAGAGGGGGGGGAGGTCAGGGAACTACTCCTTAGCCGTTCCAACCTTGGAAAGCGATCGAGCAGAGAGCGAATGAGCGCCATAACGAACAAGATGCGGAACAGCAAGCAAGGGGAGTCGTTCACCTTCAGCGAAGGACTCGGTTGGAACGTGACCGGTTGCGTAAGGATTATGTCGGGGATTATGTTCCTCGCTCTTATAACTATGGTCGGGGAGTTCAGCACAAAGTCATACAACCAAAAAATCGAGGATTTGCAAAATGAGTATTCCAAGCGTGACAACTGATGTGACGATGATGACGATGACGATGACGATGACGATGACGATGACGATGACGACGACGACGACGACGAGGAGGAGAGGGAGAGGGAGGACAAAGTAAATAAAAACACAAAATGTAGGAAAGAGCAGTTTCCAAAACAAAAACAAAGGTATTATCTATTTTTCTTCTTCAAAGCGCGGGTGCCTGCCCTCCCCTTTTTTGGGTTGTACTTTTTGTAGCGGTCGTTGAGACTGCGGGGAAAACATATGTCCAAGAAATTACGCATTATTCCCTGGTGGTAAATGTTCTTCGGCCAAGGTCCCGGGTCAAAAATGGGATTTGGCTTGCTTTTGCTCTCCTTTTCATTCGAATTCTCGGGATTTCCACTCCCGTCTGTGGTATTAGTTGTAGTAGTAGTAGTAGTAGTAGTAGTAGGTGCTGTGGTAGAAATGCACCCAACGTCAACGTCGGGAGGTACACCAGCGCGGCGGTCATTATTCTGCGATTTGTATTCATCGCGATCTTTATCATTTTCCTTGTCGCCATTATCAGTAGCATCATTATCAGTAATTAAAACAGCGTCTTTATCATCACTAGCCCATGTGACAGCCGTGACAGGTGGTCCCGCCGATTCCGGGCTCTTCTTTCTGGCCTCTCTCCACTTTTGCTTCTCCTTCTTGTGCCATCTCCTCAGCTCGATCCACTTGAAAAATTCATTGGTGGTCATGCCTCTCACCAAGGAGATATACAGGTGAAACGAGAGAAAGCAGAGCATAACAATCGCCATAACCCCGGAAAGGATGAACAGCGCGATGAGATGGGGGTATTTATACACGAAATATTGCAGGATAATCTTGTAGCTCGCACCTATCGGTTCATGGAGACCACCTGTCGTGTACTTCGCGTCCATCAAACCGTTCACGCGAATTAACGTCGCAAAGATGCAACACACGGCCCCGAAGCCGTAAAAAAGCATTCCTTGGTGCACGACCAAAAACAAGAGAAAGAACCTGTAATTCTCCTCCCCGACAGTGTTGTTCAACCACACGCAATAGTGATCGAACTTGGGCACGCACTTTCCAGTCATGCGGTCGTACTTGCTGCGGGGAACCTTGCGAAACTTGAGGGTCCTGCAGTCTCTGGCGACGTACAGGACGCCGTCGTAGGGATTCGTGTCGTACCGCTTCATATTCTTTCGAGTGACGTACCCGGGAGGCGTCGTACACGCGACGACAAATGTTACTAGACACATAAACTCCACAAAATACCCAAGGTATGTGTGGTACCATCCCATATAGAGATTGGGAATGTAAGGGTACCCGTATACCGTCATAATACACCAAGCGGAGAGTACGACTGCGAGGTAGAACACCTGCATCAAAGGATTTGGTTCATGCATGGCATAATGTATCCAACCCTTAACTTTCCCCTCGGCTCTGGGTCCAAAGATTCTCCTGATCAAGCTGAAACACATGTTGTAGAGTTTCACGGTGAAGAAGCGGTTGAATTTGGGGATGTTTTTATATGGACGTTTGGAGTTGTAGCTGTAATAGGAGTACTCGGTCAAATTATTGCAATGTTTAATAATAACAAACTTAGAAAAGCATCTAAAATAGAAGCTGAACGAATAATTGCTGAAGAAAAAGAAAATACGCAAGATAAATAATCTGACACAATTAGCATTTTATAAACTAAGTGTGTAGCAAAAAACTTGACACACCGACATATAGCATGGCTATAAACATTGTAGG
>ENA-OWPI01002002-OWPI01002002.1-marine-metagenome-genome-assembly--contig:-NODE-2002-length-20299-cov-10.713035_pt1 | contig 20299 bp, 13 predicted proteins | sample MGYA00238138_ERZ651775 | MGnify/ENA primary metagenome ERZ651775 (study PRJEB26906, sample SAMN06265043) | marine metagenome | isolation source: Helgoland LTER site | place: Germany:Helgoland, sampling...
CCATCACCGTGGTTCGGTAAAACCCTAAACCCTAAACACGAACGACCCCCACTGACTTTGATTTCATTATAGAATCCAAGTATGACCTTCGTTCGTACGTCTTTTTTTGCCGTTTCGTGCATGATGCGGGATAATCATACGAGTCGGCGCGCTTTTGTGTCGTATTCGCGTCGTGCAAGTAAGTACCATAGCGCGGAAAACCTTTTTTTTTTGCTCCTCTTTTATAAAAATGTCTTTGTCATGTCTTTTTCCTCTCTCCAAAACGCCTCCTTTTTCTCTCGACGAAAAACAAAAAGAGAGAGAAAAAGAAGAAGAGAAGTTGGTTTTGTCGTGATACATACGTCACGACTGGAGCGATGACGACGAGAGAAACGCAGCAGAAAAGCCAGATGATCGGGAAGAGCGATTCTTTGTGGGATTTGATCGTGAAGAACGACGATATTTGTTTCACACACATTCTTCCGAGATTGAATCGAACGGATCTTAAATTCTTGTACGAGGTGAACAGTGAAACGAGAAAGTTGATCAAGAGATCGTCTCGCGCGAGTGATTTGAAGAAGAGGTTTAAGGTCGAAGAGATGTCGTCGATATCGACTTTGGAAGTTGCGTGGGAGAATAAATCGTTGTGGCCGAGTTGGTGGTACGACGAAACATATTTCTGCTGGAGAGTTGCTAAAACGAATAAACTCGAGTTCCTCAAGTGGGCGCGAGAGGAGAAAAAGTGTAAGTGGGGTTATAGGACGATTTGTGCGGCCGCAGAACAAGGTAATCTAGAAATGGTAAAGTATTGCGTTGCAAATGAGTGTCCTATTTATGCGTGGGCGTGTACACGTGCTGCCCAAAACGGTCATCTCGAGTGCCTCAAATACTTACACGAAGAAGTCAAAGCGCCTTGGGATTCGGGTACTGCCGCTTGGGCGGCTGAAAATGGTCATCTTCATATACTCGAATATCTTGTTGAACGTAAATTTGATGAATATGACGGAGACGGACTTTTTTGTGCGTGTAAGTTGGCAGCCGAGAACGGCCACTTAGACTGTTTGAAGTACTTGCACGAAACCGCCAAAGCGCCTTGGAACTCTGCGGCCATACGAGTCGCTCGCGAGAAAAATCAACCCGAATGTTTACAATACCTTCTCGACAACAACTGTCCTCTCCCACCAGGTTGGCGATACGAGCACGGCGAGATATTGCCACGCATTCACGGACAAGAATAAGAAGAATCAGAGTAATATATACAACACACAAACACACACATACATACAGTTGAAAGAAAACGTGTGCGCCTTTGCTCGTCGCGTATTTTCCTCTTGTTTGTTCGACGAAACTCCTCACAACAAATGAACTGATTCTGAACAACTTTTATAAGCTGCTGCTATTGCTGCTAAAATGAACTTCGACCAACCTCAACCGTCGAGCGCGTACCCATCGAGCGAGCTCGTCTGTTCGTCCGTCTTGATCGACTTACCGACGAACAAAGACTTCAACGAGTTGATCAAGCGGAAATCCGAAAAGATGGTTTTCCAGAAAAAGCAAATTCGGGACGGAAGTTCCCCGAACCCGGCACCGATGACCTGCGTGTTAGTTTTGAATAACGATGGAAACGAGTCGAAAAAGTTGAAAATTAAGAGCGATATTTTGTGGAGGAACGATGGGGTGCCAGTAATTGCGGCTGATTTCGGCGGGAACGCTTTCGTTAAGGCGTTAAGTTGTGGGGGGAGGATTGGAGCGGATTATATAGTTGGAGATATGGATTCGTCGTCGCGGTCGAAAGAGGAAGATGAAGACGACCAGATTGAGGAAACGAGAAAGAAGAAGAGACGAACTCTTTTCCAAAAGAGTTCTCTTTTCGTACAAGGGGAAGAAGAAAAGTGGGTCGAAGAAGTGAAAGAAGAAAAGCGGGAGAATGTACCGTTCGTGAACCGAGAGCAATTGCGGAAACTGCGGTTTGATGATGATGCGGGCGCGACGACTCCTAACGCCGCTGCTACGGCGGAAGGTGGAGAAAAAGAAGGAATAGTTTCAGGGGAGTTGATCGACCTCAGTCGAGACCAAGATACGAACGATATGGAGAAGTGCTTGAACTTTATTCTCGAGAGAGGTAAATATAGTTATCGAGACCCGGTCGTATCGGACGTGGTGATATTCAACGCCATGGGCGGGAGATTCGATCACGAGTTTGCGAACATATCGGCGATTTTGAAAGCGCCCGGCTTGTTGAAAGGTGGTCCGAGTTACGTGTGTTACGACGCGTACGATAACGGAGCGAAAGAGGAAGAAAAGCTCGGGATACAGATTTCGTTCCCGATACGAAGAGGGTACACGGTGTTGAAATTTAAAGTTCCAGCGAAATCGTTGGGGATCTTTCCCTTCAACGGAAAGACGAAAGTGTGGACGAGCGGATTGAAATGGAACCTCGAAAACAACAAGAAAGAAGACAACGCAAAGAACTACGAGTACTTCGAAATGGGCCGGAAGATAAGCTCGAGCAACGAGACTACTTTTGAGGACGAGTCGAGGACAAAAGTGACCGACGTGCACGTGAGGTGCGACAAGGACGTGTGGTTCACCGCGAGGATTCAATAAAAAAGCTTTCGTCGAAAGAAGCGACCTGCACGGAATAAACGCACGCGTAGAACTACTACCTAGAAGTGTAGACTAGACTAGAATTGCATTGCTATACCAAACGCGGCTCAAAAGCGCGTCCCGACGAAGACGACGACTTGACGATATTCTCGCGTAACTACACCAGATCCTTTTACTGCACATCATCGTCATTCTCACGAAAGACTCCTCAAATAGGTCTCACTTTCATGTGCACGTTCAGTAAACTCAGCGCGAAGCACTTCAAATCCTGCACGAAGTAATAAAACTGTTTCAAACCTTCCGGATCTTTCGAGTTTTGCACGTCTAAAAGGCTCCCAATCTTCGCGGTTTGAAACGACGCGTGTTCGTTTCCTAGGACGATTTCGAGCTCTTGTTGTCCAACTCTGTCCGCTTCCGGCCAGTTTTCGTCGTCTTCTTTCAACACCTCCGAGTCTGTGACGATTCGTTTCAGTTCTTTGAGCACCGCTCGCGAAACGCACATCTCTTTCCGAATGCACTTGTCGCCTTTGTAGTTGCTGTTGTTCGCGTACCGTAACTTTCCGTCCGGTTTGAACTCGAACTCGAGGAACTCGTGGCCGAATTTACCTTTGTGGCCGACGTAGTATCGGACGTAAAAGTCTTCCCGATCGTCTGTCTCGACGGAGTCTCTCATTGCGACCGTTTACGATGCGTTCTTTAACGCGATGAATTGAATCCAATTCTCTCGAGAAAAAGTGTCGCATTTGAGATACGAATGAGGATGAAGAACAACAGATAAAGAGATGACGACGCAAAAGATGAAGACGAAAGAAAGCAAAAACGACGACGCGAGTAGTCCTCCTCTTCTCACTTGCGCGTCGTTCACGTACGATTTTGGACGGAGCAACGCGTTGCTCGTCAAGACGACCGGGGGGAATGCATCGTCACATTCGTTCCCGAGAGAGTACCTCTTCAACTGTCCGGAATCGTTCTCTCGAGTGACCATGGAAACGTACTCGCGACCGAGGAAAGGCTTATCCGCGATTTTCGCACTCGGTGACGATATGAACGAAAGTTTAGCCGGCGTGTGCTCTTTAATTTTACGCTTAAGTGCGGATGGACACGAGAAATGCGCGGTGGTTGGGAAACGAGGCGTGGAAACTGTCGTGGAGAGGTGAGAGCGCGTCGCGCGAGATTTTCATTCGTTCGTTCGTTCTCGCGGTTTTATCGCGTCTCTTTCTCTCTCTTTCTTTTCTCTAGTACTGACGCGAGTTTTATCTCTCTCTTTTTCTTCTTCGAAGTCTCTCCGCGGTGGCGAAATGGAAGCATCCGAAAGTGACCGGCGTTTCCTTGGCGGGCGAAGAGCGAGACGCGGGAGAGGATGAGAATTTGTGTTACCAAGACAGCGACGTGATTGTGTGGCCGTTGATGGATGTTGTTGAAGACGATGCAGAGGGTGTGGAGGTGTGCGCGCTGTGCCGGTTTCGAGAGAGGCGCGAGATGCGGATAAGGAAACGGAAACGAGGAGGCGTCGCGGATGGGAGCAGCGGCGGTAGTAGTAGTAGTAGCGGTAGTAGCGAAGAGGAGGAGGAGGAGGAAGAAGAAACAGAAGAAGGAATGATAGAGCAACGACGAGAACAGAACCGAAAAGAAACGAGAGAATGTAGCAGTAAACCGCCACCGCCGCCGCCGCCGCCGAAACGGATGCTCGGGTACGTTTTGGAAGTCTTGGAGAAGGAAGACGAAGACGAGTTTTTGAACGAGAGAGAAGGCGGCGAAAATACTCACGAACCGGTTCGAATTCTCATCTTGAACTGCACCGAAGAAGACGTGAAGAAATCGAAACACGCGCTGTGTAAGTGCCTATTGAGCAACAATAGCATGCGTAAGCATAACATCAGCGGACTGTTTTTTCTTTCATCCTCTTCTTCTTTGATACGCGACGGGAAGGAAAACAACGTCAAGGAGGGGGGCTTTGAAATCGATCGCAAAAATGTATTCACGATTGGCGGCGGCGGCGATGAAAGTCACAACGAGGTTGGATTCAGATCTTCAATGAGACATTTAGCGCGTTTGCACTGCGCCGCTCCATCCGTGTTCCCACTACCGGAGACCTTGATGACGACATCGAAATGTCCGCCTCGCGAAGAAGAAGAAGGAGATGACGACTCCAAGAAGACGACATCTACTACTCTTGGATTATGCGACGAGGTTGCATTCTATTCCAATCGAAACACAGTCGGTGAAAAGAATCGACACGCGATAACACGAGGTGAAGAGATGCTAAACGAGCGAACGGGTGATCCAAAATTGCCTAAACTTGCCTTGCGCGACGTGTTCGAAAACTTGGAACGGTTCGATACGTTCAAAGAAAACGCGAGGAAAGCGAAACGCCAAATTTTTGGCAGCGGTGGCGATGTGTACGAAGAAGAAGAGGATGAAGAAGAAGAAAATTTATTACCGGCGTCGTTTGGTAAGTATCCCGCGCACCCGAAGAAAGGCCGAGCGGCTCCTCTGAGCGCGTTGGGCGGTCCGGAAACGATCTTTTTAGGCACGGGATGCGCTGAACCGTCCAAGTACCGAGCGGCATCCGCGATTCTTTTGCGCGATGAAGAAGAAGGAGGAGCATCGAAATCGTCGATTTTACTCGATTGTGGCGAAGGGTGTTTAGGCGCCATGCGACGGTATTTAGGTCGCGAGGAATGTCTAAACGCGCTGAAGACATTGAAAATGATCTGGATTAGCCACCACCATCCGGACCACTGTCTTGGTATTCTCGCTATTCTCGACGCTCGATACGAGGCTTTGCGACAACAGGCATCGTCGTCGACGACGAGTTCTACTCTCACTACGCCACCACCTCCTTTACTTATCGTTGGCCCTACGCCAATTCAAAAGTGGTTCGAAACCATCGAGGTTCCGAGTTTCAAATACACGTTTGTGAAATCGAGCGCTTTGCAAGCGCGCGGCGGCATCGGCGGCCCGTTCCACATCTCCATCATGAACAAGCCCGGTTTGACGCACCCTCCTCCGCCACCTCCACCTCTTTCAAAAGGTAGCTCCTCATCATTGCAACCAAAGCATCCGGACGTCGCCGCATACGTCGCGCAAACCATCAACTGTGAACAAATCGTCTCCGTCCCGGTCACGCACTGTCCGGAAGCCTTCGCGATTATCCTCCGCGGATTATTCACCACCAAACGCTCCGTCGCGTACAGCGGCGACTGCACGCCATCTAAAGATTTTGCCAAAGCTGCATACGCGGTTGACATATTAATCCACGAAGCGACGTTCGGAAATAGCTTATGGTCGCACGCGAAGAAGAAGAAACATTGCACGACCGAGGAAGCGTTGCGAGTAGGTCGAGAATCAAACGCAAAGACGGTGTGTTTGACCCATTTCTCGCAACGGTACCCGAAAGACATTTTTGCACCTTCTTCTTCATCTCCTTCTTCTCCTCCTCAATATCAACAAAATCAACACGTATTCGCGTGCGCCTTCGACGGCATGCGCGTCAAATGGGAAGACTGGGACCTTTTGAAATCTCACCGGGAGAGGATTTCGGAGGTTTTATCGCTCGCGACGCCAGAAAATGTAGAACGAGAGGAAGAAGAAGAGGAAGATTTGCAACGAAAAATGGAGATAGAGTAGAGAGAAAGAGAGAGAAAGAGAGACAAAGTAGCGTGTTGTTATTTTCGCACGTTTCAAACGGAGACGATCGAATTTGATCGTCGTCGTCATCCAAACGTATTTTACTAGTCTCCTTTCCACAAAAAATGCACTCTCGGAACCGATACCATCACCAAAACGTCCTTCCCGAAGAAGACGTCTTGGAAGATGCGCTAAACACCACGCTCATCTCTCCGAGGTCTAAACAGTCGCAACAGCAGCAAAGCCCTTCTTCGAAAGCTTTATCGGTGCAGATGTTGTTCGTGTTCCTCTTGGCGTTCGTGACTTTTACGTATTCCGAATTGGATTTCTTTTCTTCAACTTCAACTTCATCATCACCCCTAGGAGAAACCAGTCGTCTAGAGAATGACGATGAATACGTCGAGAAGAAGAGAGAAGGAGTAGAAGTAGAAGTAGAAGTGGGCGCTTCGTTTGATGAAAAAGAAGCGTCGTCGTCGTTCAAAAATGTCCTCGTCTCCTGCCCGACGAACGACGACGTGAATAAAGTGAATCCAGTGGATTTCGAGACAGATTTGGACTACGTGTTGGAAAATTTCAAAAGAACGGAAACAACATCCGATCCGTTCGAGGAAATCGTTTACGTTTGTAACGTGTTCCCTCCGGAATTATACGAGAAAATGCTGTCTGATTTTCCTCTGATTGCTTCGATGGAACCGACGGAGAAAGGAAGATGTTCGGAAGCGGGAGATTGGAAGCTCGCAAAGTGCAAGAGTTATTCGGCGGCGGGGTCGAATCAATTCGCGGATTTGCGATGGAAGTTGAGCGGGTACGATGTGATCGATCCAAAGAATAGAGTGGAGAAGTCTGGGTTTAGGGATTTCGAGAGCGCGAAGGAAACGTGGAGAAGAGTGGAACAGATTTTGTTCAGCGAACGATTTCAGAATCTCGTGTACGATAAGTTGAAGTTGCCGGAGGGATGGCGAGATAAAATGATTACTGGTAACGTGCCGACAGATTTTAGGTTGCAAACTGACAAGATGGGCGAGAACGGGTACGCGATTGGAGTACACCCAGATACGCCGAAGAAGTTGGCGACGATGCAATTTTATTTCCCGGGGCTTCACGGAGGAGACGAAAAGAAGCAAGAAAGTAAGTACGGCACGTGCGTACACACGGCGAAGCAATTCGAAGAGAGAGACAGGAAGAACAACAACGCCGCACCTTGCGAAAAGAAGTTTGGTTTTCGACACAACAGCATGTATGCTTTTAAAGTGCACGAAACGAGTTATCACAGCGTCGAAAAGGCTTTAGAAGATGCCGGAGAGAGGAACACTTTGTTGGTGAATTGGTATCGTGACGTTCCACAAAAGTTAGCGACGAAACAAAAACGAAGAACAAAAGGCCGTGGCCTCATGTAGAAATAGTATTTTAAGGCTCTCTATTCTTTCTTTTCTAACTGACAAACTACTTCTAGGAAATCCGCGTGCCACGGAAAGTGATCAAACGCGGCGAGCCTTTTCACTCGATGCGTTTCGCTCAATTTCTTCTCGCCTAAATCTCTCGCTAAACTTCTCGCGTCGCAAGATATGTATATTATATCTTTAAACTCTCTCGCTAAATCTAAGGTTATTTCATCCAATCCAGCTCTTGGAGGATCCACGAGGAGAAAATCTTTTTCCGTGAACGGGTACTCCTCGCCTTCGATGTTCTCTTCGCCTCGTTTCTTCTTTCGCAGGCGGGAGAGGAATCGTCTGGCGACAATCTCCGCCGGTGCGTTTATAATCGTTCCGTTTTCTATTGAATTCATCTCTAAATTTACTTCTGCCGCTCGGCACAAGTTCTCGTCTCGTTCTACGCCTATGACTTTACCTCTCGGAAAATATTTTGCGAGATAACACCCGTGGTTCATGTTCCCGCAATAGAGTTCCACGAACGACCTCGCCGTTTGCGCTGCAATTTCATCCGTTTCCATCGCTCGACACAGCCAATTCGCAGTCATTTCCGCGATGTCGCCGTTTGGGTTAGAGAACGATCCCTCCGGTTGTTTATATCGTAAAACTCTGCCCGTGCCACTCTCGTTGTCTTTAATCTCCATCTCTTCGACGACGAAATCCTCGGTACTATCATTCGACACTCTCCTATCGCCTTTCGTCCTCCCGACAATCGCTTTCACCCCAATCTCTTTCGCTAACAGACCACTCACCTTTGCAAAATCTTCTCGAAACGGCTCTCCTCTCCACAACGTTACCACGCACTCCGTGCTCTTCCTGTTTTCGTGAAACGTCACCGCCGAGAGCCGACCTTCTCTCAAGGACTGGAATCGGTCGTCCTCGTTCAACGCTTCGCGCAGTTTATTCATAATCGCTTGCAACGACTCCGAGGCGATGTCGAATTTTGTTTCTATTCTCGTAATTTCAGACCGCTCAAAGATGCAATAATCGAACTTTACTTTCTCTTCTTCCTCTGATAGTAGTTGTTGCTCTCGATGTTGTTGTTGTTCGCAGATGCCGAACCGTACTCGTTGCCGAAAATGTTTCAGCTTTGGACTCGCAAACACTTCGAATTCGATTCTGCTTTTCGTCTTCTTCTTCTTCTCATCCTCATCACCACCATCATAAAACGGCCTCAATAAACCCTCGATCGCGCTCGCTTTCGCCTTTAAAACTTCCTCGTACGACTCCGTGGATAACTGTTTCTCCTCGTCGTCCGTTAAGCGCGCTTTCGTGAACAACTCTCTGCTCACAAAAGGTAAATTTGGGTTTCGCACGTATCGCTTTTTCGCCTGCGACACGCCGCGTTTCCCATTGGGATTGGGAGACATGAGTGCGCTCAAAACGCGACTCCTCGCTTTTCTGCTTCTTCTTTTTCCTCTCGACTTTTCGGTAAAAGTTTGACTCGCAGCGACAAAAGTTTTTTGTAAAGTCGTCGTTCGATATGTTATTCTAAGAAGGATTGTTGTTGTTGTTGCCGCTCCTCTCATTAGGGCATTTCTCTCTCAAGAAGAATAAAATTTGTGAGGACGAACACTTTTTTGCAAAAAGAGAATACAACGAAGAGGAAAACCACGTTTTTTATTTTCGGGAGAAGGAGGAAGTTTTGGCGCGAGTGTCATTTTTCTTGAATCTTTTTTTTTGCCACGTGGCAAAGAAAGAGAGATCCGAGAAAGAGGGCAACCCCCCTTCAGAAAAAAAGTCGTCAGATATCAAACGCAATGCTTCGAGGACGACGAAAAGCGCTGCTCGCGCTGCGCCAACAGTTTTCTTCGTGCTCTGCGACGACAACGACGACGACCAAGAAAGCGACTACCACTAAAGGAAAATCGAAAAATAGTAAAGAGCAACCGTGTTCTGCGCTCGCGATAATCGCAGACGCCGGCCACGGATTAGGTGATTTTCAATTTGGTCGTTTCTTTCCCAAGAGAATGTGATTGACAAGAAAAAAAGCGCTTTAACTCCATCTCTCTCTCTCTCCTTCTGATGATACCTTTTATTAACGCATTCCATCTCTCTCTCCTTCTGATGATACCTTTTATTAACGCATTCCATCTCTCTCTCTCCCATTCTCTCTCTGTTTGTCACTCTCTGTGTAAACGACGACTTTAAACGACGAAATTTTTTACTATAGGACCGTTTATCACGGACGCGTTTCTAAACTACGCGGACATGTACTTTTTCGTGGCAGCTGCGACGACGTCTGAATCGGCAAAGATCGAGATGCAAGACCAATTCGCCTCGTACTTTCTCGGCGAGCGACTCTCGATTGAACGCTTGGATTTAAAATCGCACGTGGCGGTGGGGGAGTGGAAAGATAAAATTTTATTCACGCACGGACGAACGCCGGATATCGTCGTGGCGAACGTGGGGAAGTTACCGCAAACGGTCGCGGAGAGCATGCACGAAACGTCGTGCGCGCCGAGAATGTGGGCGGAAAAGCCGCAACATTGGGCTCGATCGTGCGATGATATGAAAGGTGTCTTGAACGTCCAAAGCGCGTTCGCCGGGACGATGGTTTGCGGCGACGAGAAGGTTTTAGGGAAAGGGTGGATGTCGCTCAGGTCGCCGGAGGAGTGTTCGTGTCACGTGAGACCGAGGAAGATTGTGAACGTGACGCAGGTGATTCATCCGCCGTGCGTGCACGCCGTCGCGCCATATCGAGTGTCCCTGGCGAGCATACAAGCCGCGACGAAAATGTTGGCGAGAGATTTTAAAGGTGAAAAGGCGGAGGAAGAGGTGATTTGCGCGTCCATCGATCCCGGCTGTTTACCAGGTATGACGTGTGGGATGCCGCCGCAGAACCAGTATCAGCCCGTGCAAAAGGATAAACTTCGAGACGAACAATTTGAAAAACACGGCATCACGGAGAGAGAAAAGTACACGCAGTGGGCAAAAGCGTTCGTTCCTTTCGTTTTGAACTTGGAAAAGCCGCAAAACGGAAAAGCGTTGCACTTGCCAGGTTTTCCAGGCGTCCCGGCTTTAAAATATTGACGGGAGGAGGGAAGAGGAAGAGAAGAGAGAAGAGAGGAGAAGAAACACACACATACACACACACACACACGGCATGGAAACATCGCTTCACCATTCATCATCAAACAGCACACGTCATTTGCGCAAAGCAAAAAAGAAGAGTTTGATGATGAACGCTCGCGCTCGCACATTTTTTGTTTAGAACTATAATATCCGCTGCTAACAACATCTACATTGTTATATATACGTGTAAACTACTATATTTACTGCTTCACGATTCGTTTCAAGCCAGGGTACCAATACACGGCCTCTTCCCAGTGTTTCGCGCCTATATCTAACAACACCGCGTTGACCGTTCCAAAATCCATGCGCTCTAACGCGCCGGCTAAATCGTTCAACTTTACGCCCAACTCCTGAGTGACCGCGCCGTTCTCCTCCGCGATATCTTTCCCCATCAAATAAAATAAACCTCCAATCTTTCTACTCACGACTTCCAACTCTTTCTTCTTCGCGAAGGACACGCTATTGCTATCGCTATTATTACCACCAAACAACCCTTCGTACCTCTTCCTAAAAGTCTCGCAACATTTCGCGTACTCTGGCTTCACTCGCGAAAAATCGCACGTCTCCACGGAACACGTCGCCGGTGGCGTCGGCCACGCCGGCGCCGGGCCAACCCACGCGCCCCCAGAGCAGTACCGTTCGCGCCCGCGAACGGTTGTGGTAGTCGTTCCTGGCATTTGCTGCTGCTGGTACGGTTGATTATTCAACGCCGTCGTCAAAGAAGGATGTTGTTGTTGTTGTTGTTGTTGTTGTTGTGGCACCATGAACGGCTGCTGCTGCGAGTTCGGATTGAAAAACTGCGCCGCCGGTAATTGCTGTTGCTGCGCAGACGCAATGCCATGAACGGATGCCGGCGGTACCGGAGACGGTGGCATGAAATGTTGTTGGTGTTGGTGTTGGTGTTGAACCGGCGCATACGACGACGACGACGGCTGCTGCTGCTGCTGAAATCCAGAACCAAACGACGACGCGTGCGACGAGGACGCCGCCGCCGCAGGAAAACTTTGATGCAAAGAAGAATATCCAGCAGCGGTACTATTCCTCGTCAGAGCAGCAGCAGGTATAGGTGTCGTTCCGATCTGATGATGAGAAAAACTCTGACGATGATTCTTTTCGTCGTTGGTGTTGTCAGGAGGAGGTGGACGAGAAGGAGGCGCTTTCAAATCGGATAAAGGCGCTGAATCTCTGAATCCCATTCTCGTCGCGTGGTGTTCGTATTGATGATTGCGAGCGCTGACGACGATGAGACAAAGAAGCGTGTTTTGTGAGAGATAAAAAGTGGAGAAAAAAAGAAATATTCTCGTCAAAATCGAAGAAAGAGGACTGTGCTACAACAACGTTTGCATCGAGATGTTTTCTAATAATCGGCACCTATTCGATAGACCATGTCCAATCTACCGTGCTGCAACCGCAATTCGTTGCTGCTTTTCCATCGCAAAGCTATGCTCTTGTTTTTTATTCGCTTTTGTTCTTGTTCTTGTTCTTGTTGTTGTTTAGCAGTGTTCGTCGTATCCAAGTCGTCGAGCGGGACGCAAGGCATGCGTTGGGACGTGCCGAGAGGAACAACGCCGCGCGCAAAGGCGTGACGCCAGCTCGGGTTGACGTTCCAGACGTACACGAAACAGCGTTCGTGGAGGTAGGCGGCTACCTGGTGGCCCTCCTCGTCGAACGCGACGGCACCGAGCGTGGAGCAGATGACGTTCGAGGAACTCGCGCTCGATTTTTGTTGCGAGTGTCTTCTCAAGTTGTTTGTTGATTTCGCCGGACTTTGTCGCTGTAAATCTCCGATGCCTAATCCGAAGGTTTCTTTAGCCAACGCTTCGACGACGCCAGAGACGCCGCTCGCCGCGCTGCTCGCGAATTTTTCCGCCGCGTTGTCCACGGTGTCGTCCTCCAACGTGCGCCATTTTTGTCCAACAGATAAATCGTAGACGGCGAGGAGCGATCCGCCTTTAACGGCGCCGTGAAGACCTACGGCCAAGCGTTTCGTCGGTTCGTGGAATGCAACATTTCGACAACGCTTAGCGAGCATTAACGCTAACGAGACAACCGAGCGTTTACACGTCTTGCGTAAACTCGAAGGCGTAGTTGGCGCCTGTGCGGGCGTCGGCGAGAGTTGCACGGCTAACGAAATTTCCGCCATTTGCATGCCCCCTCCGCTGTTGGAGAGCGTGCCGCTGATGTTACTGCTCACGCATAACGACAGCATTTCTGCGATAGAAACGACGTGTGGCTCAAACGTCCATCTTTTCGCGGAAGATTGTAAAACGGCTTCAGTTAAAGCATCGATGGATGTCACGTGTAAAGGCGAATCGGCTGGAATTTCGCGGAAGCGTTTCATCACGTGCGCTACGTAAAACGACGGCGAGGCGGACGCCAAAGCCGTCAAGACTTCAAAGGAAGACGATTTAAAAGCATCTTCGAGACAGCGATTCGGATCTCGGACGCACGAAAACCAATCTTTGTTGTTGAACCCGTTTACGCTGGCGTAATTGTCCTCGTTGCAGTCGTCTTCGTCGTCGTCACCGTAAATACCGCTTCGTAAAATGCACGAGGCCAACGAGTGTGCGAGCGTGGAATCGTTGTCGCCCGCGTGAGCGACAAACTTCAAGAGATGCGCAATAGCCGCGCCTTTCCAGGCGTCTGCGATTCGAGCATCACTCGTGCTTTCGTCCGAAGAGAGTAAACCAACCGCGCATACGAAGAGACCAAACACGCCTTTGTGTATTTTCGCACTCGAAGACGAAAGGATAGCTTCGTCCTCTTTCCGTATGAAGAACGCGCGCCAAAACGATGCAACCTCTTCCTCCTCCTCTGATTTGCCATTTTTCGCAGCAGCTCTGTCGAACAAGTCGCCTCTCTCTTCTTCGTCTCGCTCGTCCTCGTCGGCTTCGGGCGGCGCCGGTAAACGTAGCGCTTCGGAGATACCAGATTTGTGGAGAACCGCTTTCGCGATGCTTCTCGACGCTGCTCGAATGCACGGCGTTTCGTTCGACCAAAGAGATACGCATCGGAAGAATAGTCGTCTCGCTTGCATCTCGGTGAGTTCTTGGATCCCTATAGATTCAATCGCAGAATTCCTCTTGGATGAGAAAGAAGAAGACGCAGCCTCAACCGCCACTCGAGCAATCGTAGCTTCCATGAAATCATCGTAACTTGTTTCGTCGTCGCATTTATCGTCATCGAGAAGTACCACCGTCGTTGCGTCGTTGTTACGTCCAACGCGAACTTTCGAAAAAATCACGTTTCGTTTTTGCCGCCCGTTAGTTACTCGAAAAGCGACCGATAACGCAGACGTGGCAGCATCTGAAGATTGCTGCGACAAACTATTCGCCACTATTTTCCCAAGATTCGCGAGACTCATAAGAAACGGCGCGTTGGACGAAGCTAGCGGCACGACGTCTTCGCGAAACCAGCTGTTCAAGTTTGGCGATTCTATTTTTGATAAAGACGCGCTTTCACGCACTCTCCAAAATTTCCCTCCGCCGGCGAACCTCATCTCCGGTGGTCCCGACGGTCTCGATTGTTTCCACATTTCCACGCTCGACGAAGAACTGTACAATTCTCTCTCTAAAACTTCATCTCCGAGCGTATCCCAAATCTTTACACTTCCTGAAACGTATAAAATTCGAAGCAAATGCATCTTCTCGTCGAGGATAATTTCGCAAACGCCTCGCGTCAGTTTCGAGGGGCACAAATCATCGTCCGGTTCGAATCGCGAGAATATTTTACACTCCGCGATTCGAAACGGAATACCCCTGTTGTTCTTACTATCATCGTCGTCTTCGGTGTGATATACTAATCCTGCCTCTTCGGCGGCGACTCCTAAAATGCCAACGTCGCCATTTTCTGATATCGTCATGAACTGAACTATTTTTTCTTCTTGTTCTCTACCTTTATTACTCTCGAGCGGTAAGATTGCAACTATTGGTGCGATGTGATGCCGAGACTGCGCGACGAGTTCAAGACTTCGCTGACCTTTTCTCTTCTCGACCTTCCAAAGTTTCATTGTCCCGTCATCACCGCCACTCGCAAAAAGAAGCAACTCGTCGGCGATCGCATCGCTATTCTTCACAAAGGGAATTTTCACCTGAGCGAGACACCGAACCGCACCTTTGTGACGATGGTTGCTTGAACTAGAGCACGCCTCTTTCTCATCATCATCATCATCATCATCATCATCATCATCATCATCATCCATCGAGTGTACTTCGACGATACCGTTTGCGAGTCCAAACGCTATTAAACTAAATCCTACGTCGTGTTTACTACCGCTGCTACTACTAGTACTACTACTCCTACTGACGTTGATAGTATCTCCACTCTTGGGATTAGATTGCGCCGTCATCGTCGTATTCTTCTTCTTCATCATCATCCATCTCTCTCTGAATAAATATGTTTGCGAGGAAACCACTGCATTGTCGCCACTTCTCAGGGCACCATATTCAGACGCATTCGTACTCGTCGACGGCGGCATGTTCTGAAATCGCCTTCTTTTTCCTCCGCCTAAACCGGCGTATTCGGCAAATCTCGTCTGCGCGGCGTTGTTTTGGTTCGTATCTGCATCTCCACCGTCCGTCTCGTCAGTCGTCTCTGCCATTGCTGTTGACGATGGCGCTGCTACCGCTGCTGTGATAACTTTCTCTTTTTCGAGTTGTTTCTTAGCGAGTTGTTGGTGTTGCTTTTCAATTTCCTCTTTCACGTTGATCAATTTGACATCGCCGTCGTCAAACGTCGCTAAAATCTCGTCGCATCGCACGCCTTCTGGCGCACCAAGTTTTAAATTCACCACCAGCGCATCGTCGTCACTGTTTTTATCATCACCGCTACTGCCACTGTGGATACAAACCTTCGAGATCCTTTTCATCGTCTTTGCGTCGTACGCCGTCACCCCCGCGTCCAACGTCGCCACCACGACAACTTCCAACCCCCCCTTCATCTCCAACAAAACGCAATCTAATATTCGCGTCGTCGATTGCGAATCATCCACGTGTCTCTTCTCCTCGCATTGCATAGTTCTCCCGTTCCAAACGCACACGCTGCCGTCTCTCGATATCGACGTCACGCGAAAGGAAGCGCTACGAAACATCGATACGATTTCCGCGCCGTCGTGCCCGCGCATGACGTGCGTCGGTTGAAACTTAAGTTCGTCGCCGCTTTGTACTACAGTCTCCTTGTGCGAGGAGAAAAATGTTGTTCTTGTTACCGACGACGACGTAAACGACGCGCTTTGCCACCGGACGATCGTCCCGTCTTCGCTCCCGGTCCACATCGTTTTCTTCTTCTTTTTCTTCTTTCCATCATCATCATCTTCAACGCCGTCCTCCTCCTCTTCAAACGCATCACCATCATCATCATCGACGACACAAAACGCAGAAAACACATCTCCACCTTCATCCGTCCCTCTTTCTTCTTCTTTTTCTTCTTCATCTGTTCTTCTTCTTCTCAACAATAATCTCGCCGCTCGCACGACCGACACGTCCGCTTCGAATTTCATTTTATTACTTTTCAATTGGTCTTACTTCTTCTTCCCAACGACGACGCGGTGGTGGTGTGTTTGAGCACAGAAAGTCAGGTCTACTCACGCGTCATTACGAGTAGTAGTAGTAGTAGTAGTAGTATTTTAATAATACTGATATCGTCGTTATCGAGAGAGAGAGTTTATGATGTGTGCTATAAAAATGGGGCACGAAAGTGTTTTTATAAGACTTTTATATTTTAAAGAGTTCGTTGGAATGTGTCGAGTACTACAAATTCAATATTTCTTCGCAACGATTCTTTTCAAGAGGTGCAAAATGCACACGGCGATTTGCGAAACCGAGATCAAGGTGAAACCGGTGAAGAAACCGATGTGACCGAATATCACGCCGACGAAGACGAAAAAATTGAAAACAGGTAACTCTTCGATAACTTCCAAACTCAAGGCGTTGTAATACACGTGAACGTTCGCGTACTCGTTCAAATCCGGCGATGGCTTCATGGTAGCATCGATGGAGGCGTTCGGGTGCACTTCTGTTGTCGACACGATTGGTATAAAGTCGTCCGATTCGCACTGCTCGTCACATTGGCAGATTGGGGACGCCATCTCCGTGTTATAACACTCGTGATATTTCGAATCGCCGTGCAGATTTTCCTCGAGCGTTTTCGTTGTATCGTACTGACATTTTTCGTGGATATCTTCTTCGCACGCGGTGATACAAACAGCTTTGGAATATAGTGGATCTTTACTGCACTCTTTCTCGTGATACGGCTTCCCGAGTCGCTTCGTCTCTCGTTCGCTCATCGATATGAACGATACTTGACCGACGGCGCTCAAAACGGAATTGAATGTAGGCATGGCTTCGTGTTTGGTCCCGTGCAGCTCGATGTACAATCCGTGGTACCTCTTATTGATATCGCTCGCGTCGTACAACGCCGTCGCGTCGGTATACGGATCACTTTCGTTGATCGAGTTAAACCGCAGAAGCGGATCCAAAAAGACGTTCAAACCGTACTGATTTCCGTATAAACCGAACAAGCAATCCGTCTCGTGCGTGTCTCCGTTCTCATCTTCGGCGCAAAACTCGTCGTTCACTTTATCCTTAGAGTTGAACTCCAAACAAATACCGTATCTCTCTCCTAAATTTTCCACCGTCCAATATTTATCTATTTCGTCTTCTCCGCACTTCAAGCCGAAGAACTCGCACCTTCTCACCATCGACTTCATGAACGTGACGTTCGCGCCGTTTGAATACTTCTCCATACCGCCCTCACTCACAATTTTTTCCATCTTATCTTTGCTCAATTCAGCGTGGTTCGGGCAAAACATAATCGCCGGCCATCTCGCGTTCGCTCGTTCTCGAAACTGTATATTCGTCGCGAACGGGAAGGACCGATACTCGAGCACGGTTTCGTTAATCAGCCACAGCATGGTTCCAAAGCTGGCAAAAAGTACAGTTCCAATGATACACCTCGTCCAAAGAGGCATGGACGTATCGAACCAGACGTATTCGAGTCCATCCGCGGACAGTCCAGAGACGTGCATTTCGAGCACGTCTTTCAACGACCTGATGTTTTTCACTTCTGTTTGCTCCTCTTTTTCTTCGACCTCTTTTTTCAACGCATCTTCCTCCTCGATGTCATCATCGCGTGAGATATCGACGCCTAACTTTTTCTCCAATCGCGCTAAACGCGTCGCCAGAGATCTCTTCGTTAACGCAGGCATGCTGTGTTATAAATAAATGAACCTTTGTTGTTGTTGTTGTTGTTGTTCATGGTAAAACTCTTCCCCCCATGGGCAGCTCTGCTCTCTTTTTCAAAAAAAAAAAAAAACTCGTCTTTTTTTCAATTCTTGTGAAAAACAAAACACACAAGCAAACAATTTACTCCACAACAAAGACACATTTTATATCAATAAGGAGAGAGTGAATCCTGTGTGTGAGTGAGTTATATATACAAACAATGGCTGGTACGACTTCCTCATCTCTGATGATGAAAAGAACGATGTTCACAACATTCATTATGATGACGCTGGTGGCAACTCTTTGTGCACACGCGCAAAAACAAACGCTCACGGAAGACACGGACCACTACTCGTCCCCGTCAGTGCGATTATCCGCGGATAACAGCGATGTTGGGTCTGGCGAAAGCAAAATTCTCATCGAGAACGATTACGAAGTCACGTACGGGACGTATTTCAAAATCGTTCGGATGAAGTGCGGCAGCAAGCATGCGAGCTTAAATCCTTCTACTTGCGACAAGCAAACATATGTTTTGCATCACAGAGGAACGCTACGACCAACGGTCGATCCAGTGACGTATGCCAACATCGAGGCGGAATCAGGGGGGGTGACGACGAAGTACTTCGAGATTCCAGCAAAAAATGTCTCAGTTGGCGGGTCTTTTGTGTTGGGATATCTTGAAGCGCTCGGAATTGACGGAAACTCGGGGCTGAAAATGATTTCCGCGTCTTGGATGCACTCGCCATGCATGCAGAAAGCGGTCATTGCGGGTGAGATTGTAAATCAAGGCGGGTCTACATCAGCTTGGGCAGCGAAATGCGACGAGTTGAACATCGATTTGGCGCTCACAGATTCATTTGGCACGGGAAAATGCTCAAATGCACCAGACGTTAACGTCAACTTTATCGGGAACACAGACGACACATCTTTACTCAGAGCAGAGTGGGTGAAGTTTGTATCCTTATTTTTCGACAAAGAAGCTCTCGCGAATGAGTATTTTGCTCTAGAAAGCGAAGCGTATGCAGCAATTACCCAGTACGTTGATAAAGGGGTGGTGAAGGATGGCGTTAGGCTCAAGTGCGTTTGGGTACAAAAATACGCCTGGGGAAGCGATATAAAGTACCAAATTTTATATGATACGTTCCGCTCGACGCTATGCACGGATGCCGGGATGGATGCATACTCCGGTAAGGAGGGTCAATCTACAGAGACATACTTTCCGGAAAACATCGAGTTATTCCACTCAGCCATTCGAGATTACGACGTTGTCATCGACGAGACGTACGTCTCGGACACAGCTTCGAGGAGTGCGGTCGATTATGAAGCTGCATTAGGCTTCGAAGAGCTTTCCGGCCAAACCGTTAAAGCGAAACTTGGAAACGGCGGTAAGCTTTTGCGTGTCGACGCCTCGCAAGGTAATGGAAATACCACTGATCTCAGAGAATCCGGCGAAGTCCGCCCAGCATTGATTTTGATGGATTTGGTTTCCAAAGTCCACGGGACGTTCGGGAGTCACAAAGACTGCACGAAATATTTTCGCCGGGTCTCAGAAAGCGTGAAGCACGTGACGCACGAGCACTGCGAAGCGCTAGAAGCCGTCGACGCCGAAAAGAAGTGCGTGACCGCTTTGAAAGAAGAAGCGGAGAGTAGGATGCCTCATCAGCCTCCCTCTCCTCCCTCTCCCCCTCCGTGGCCGCCGCTGTCACACTGCGACGCCTCGGAGCCTCCGAAAAACGGCGGCGTTGGTAATTGTTCTTCGCTCTTGCCATCAGGACAAACTTGCAAACCGAAGTGCGCTGAAGGTTTTATGTTGGCGGAAGGGGGGAGACAGTCGTACTGCGCCTCAGATGGGAAGTTATCCTACGAAGCAGAGTGCGTTTTTGACGGGTGTTTTGTCATAAAAAAGCATGAGGCTCAAGTACGACAACCGAAAGCGATGAACGAGATCATCGTCAATTCCGACGGCAAAGGCGATAAAACTATTCTCGTATCAAAAGACGAACGAGAAATGCATGTTGATGTGAACACGTTGCGCACAAAAGCAAAACAAATCTTGTATGCAAACGCAAGCGCGAACAATTTATCGGTGAGAAAGAGAGTACTTGCAGGTCAAAACGAAGAAATTGACGTCGAGAAAAGGTTGACAGAATTGAAGAAGAAGGCGGCGGAATTGAGAGAGAGACTCTTACAATTGAAATATCGATATACGCCACCGCCGAGTCCACCTCCATCGCCACCGAGTCCACCACCGAGTCCTCCACCGAGTCCTCCTCCTCCAAGTCCTCCTCCACCACCGACTCCTCCTCCCCCACCGCGTCCTCCTCCACCTCCGAGTCCTCCTCCACCACCGCGTCCTCC
>ENA-OWPI01002007-OWPI01002007.1-marine-metagenome-genome-assembly--contig:-NODE-2007-length-20270-cov-6.422275_pt1 | contig 20270 bp, 21 predicted proteins | sample MGYA00238138_ERZ651775 | MGnify/ENA primary metagenome ERZ651775 (study PRJEB26906, sample SAMN06265043) | marine metagenome | isolation source: Helgoland LTER site | place: Germany:Helgoland, sampling...
CCCCAAAACCCCAAAACCCCTAATATGTGAATTAATTATAACGTAAGAATTTAAAATTATGTATAATTGACGGGAACACGAAACATACATGTACAATTAGCTTGTTATTATTTTCATAGTCTTAATATGAATGAAATCAGTCAGAGATGTCCTCGTCGCTATCAGCTTGTCTTCGGCCCTTCTTCTTAATATTTCCGAGCTCTCCTCTCTCTTCCCTAGTCTTGGCCATGAGGCACCCAGTAGCAATCAGAGCTCTGGTCAAAATGACGGTAGGGAAATCATCGACACCACCGAGCTCCTCGAATCCGACGATTCTATCAACAGCGATGCCATCGCAGAAGCAGATGATTGTTGGCAGCATTTAAATATTTAACTTGGAGACGAAGAATGGGCATTTTTCGGCGTCGATTCTCACAAATTTGGTCTCCTTATGGTTTTGGGCGATTTTATTCAAATGCATATCAACAATCTTGCATCTTTCGAAATCTTTGTGGTAGAAAGCAACTATGATGAATTGAGAACCGGTAACGCTAGGGAGGAACTGCTCCTCGGTGATCTCAGCGTATTGACCATGCCCGTTGATAAGGTCCTAAGTTTTTTGCGCTTGTTCGGCTTTCATGGCGGCTATTCTCATTTCTTTTAAGTTTCTGAAGTGGTCACCGTCATCATCGAAATCAGAATCGGAGTCTTTATCCTCCTCTTCTGCTTCCTCAACTTGCTCTTAAATATGTCCGTTGGCTTAAGCCTCCATTTCAGCTTCGACCATGGCGGTCTTGTCCTTGATAGCCTCATCCATGACGAGTTCATTGAAAATATTACCGGCAAGTTACATGCCTTATCCAACTTCTCCTGATTTGCTCATTTAATTTCGAATTCAAAAATTTATTTAATTTGATTCGCAGTTTCATCAACTTTTATTTTTGAAAATTGGTCTCCAACAGTCAATGAGTAAATACCGCTATTTGATCCTATATCGAGAAAAAAGTGAGGTTTAATCTCTGCAATCTTTTGAATTAAAAAATCTATTTGTAATTTTTCATACTGATTATGAAAAAAAATTAATTGATCCATTGGCTCATTAAGATTAATAATTAGCTTAAGATTATTAAATTCGTAAATAAAAATATTTTTACCAAATAGCTTAAGGATTCTTTTTACAATAGACGGAATAACTCTTTTAAATATTTTTATTTTTGTTAAATAGTTAAGTAAGCTCATTGCAAATATTATTATCAGAAAATTATGAACAAAACAGTTATTATTGGATCTGGATTTTCTTCAGCTGTACTCACTAAAGTTTTAGATCAAAATAGCAATCTTTTAATATATGACAAAAGCAGAGGTCCAGGAGGAAGATCGTCCACTAGGAGAGTTGAACATATTGGACTTTTTGATCATGGCCTTCAATATATTTCCCCAACAATAAAAGAATTTGATTTTTTTTTAAACCAAAATTTAAAATCCTCTATCAAGGAATGGAGTGGAAACTTCCATGTCTTTGAAGATAACAAAACTATAAATTCAAAAAAGTATATTGGAAAATTGGGAAATAACAGTTTTGTAAAAGATTTACTGTCTACAAAAGTGGAATATTTAAAAGAGTTGGTAGGACTTGAAAGAAGAAATAATAAATGGACCTTGCAATTTAAAGATAAAGACACGCAAGATTGTGAAAGACTAATCCTAACTATACCTCTGGAGCAATGTCAAAAAATTACCAATCCTTTAAATTTAGGTTTAAATTTTGAAGGCTCGATGGAGCCAAATCTTACTGCAATGATTGCATTTGATAAGCCCCTAGAAATTCCATCCGTTGGCATAAAATTTCAAAAAAACCCCATTCTAGGATGGGCTGGAAATGAAAGTTCAAAATTAAGAATTGGAAATAACAAGAATCTCGAACTATGGACCTTGCAAAGTAGTTTAGATTTTGCAAAAAAATATTGCCATATATATAGAGATAAAAAAGAAGAGGTTTTGGAACTAATGATTCAAGAGTTTCTTAATTTATTTGAAATTAAGAATGTAGAGATATCTCATAAAGATATTCATGGCTGGTTATATGCTTTTAAAATCAAAGATTTTTTTAATAAATTTTACTGGAATAAAGATATTAATCTTGGTATTTGCGGTGATTGGATGTGCGGACCCAAAGTAGAAGATGCTTGGAGCAGTGCAACATTGTTAGCTAATCAAATCAACAACTCATAAAATTTTTTCACTAAGGTTAGCGCTCTTTGGTCCATCCCCATAGTGGGGTTAATTTCTTTTGTTACATAGGATATTCCCAATCCATTGATCGGATCTGCAAATCCTAATGATCCTCCCCAGCCATTATGCCCAAAAGATTCTTTATGTTTTCCAAACATCCATCCTCCTCTTAAAATGAAACCTAGATTAGTCCATCTAACTGGAAAGTTTAAACTCAGATCTATTCTAGGTTTTGTTTCTTCCAAACATTTAATTAATATGCTTTGATCAATAATATTTTTTTGATCATTTTTAAAATCGTTAGCTAGATAATCATAAATAGAGGCAATCGCGTCTGAATTGCCGTGACCACCCATTGATGGTATTTCGGCTCTCCTCCAATCTTGGCTATTATAAAATTCAATGTTTTGTTCAGGATTATTAAAGGCGTTAAAATCCTCATTGTCATGTTTATTTTTTTTTTGATTTGCTTTTTGTAAAGAAAGGTCAGCAATATTTTCTATTTGAGAATTATCTACACCAAAGTAAAAACTTAAATTTTCTTTTTTTGTAATATTTTTTTTTAAAAATTGACCAAGACTTAGGCCGCTTACAATTTTAATTAAATTTCCTATTAGATAACCATGAGTTTTTGCATGATAATATGTTTGTGCCCCAGGGTTATGATCTGGTTCTTGGTTTTCCAAAATAGAGATAATTTTTTTCCAGTCTAATAAATCTTTATTTTCTAATTTTGTTTTAAAGCGATACATTCCAGATTGGTGAGAAAAAATATGCTTAATTAAAATAGAGGACTTACTTGAGTGTTTAAAAGAGGGCCAATAATAAGAAACTGGTTTTTCCAAGTCCAGCAGTTGTTCATTAATTAATTTTGCAGCACAAGCTTCGTAAATTCCTTTACTCGTAGAAAAAGTATTAACAATTGTTTTTTCATTCCACGGACTGTTTTGAGAGTTTGTTACTCCACCATATAAACTAATAATCTTTTTTTTATTTTGTACGATCGAAAATGAAGCTCCAGTTTCTGTGAGATTTTTGAAAGAGTTGTTGAAAATTTCTTTTATTTCTAAGAATTTTTTCTCGCAAAATCCTTGTACCAACATCTAGATAGCCAGTTTCATAGCAAAGTTTCTTCCAAGACTAATCTTTAAGTCCTGGCAAAATTTTGCAGCTTCAGCTCCATCAATTATTCTGTGATCATAAGATAAAGAAATTGGCATCATCATTCTTGGCTCGAATTTTCCATTAATAAATACTGGTTTTATCTCGGACTTTCCTATTCCTATTATTGCGACTTCAGGAGAGTTAATAATGGGTGTAAAAAAACTTCCTCCAATACCTCCAAGACTAGAAATTGTCATTGAACCTCCAAAAAATTCTTTTTTATCAATCTTCAATTCTTTACACAGTTTACTTACTGACCTTACTTCTTTGCTTAGATCAGAAAGACTTTTTGTATTAACATCTCGAATTTTTGGTACCATCAAACCATGCGGGGTATCAACAGCAACTCCAATATGAAAATATTTTTTATAAATAACCTTATCTTGATCTAAAGAGCTATTAAAGTTTGTAAATTTTTGCATGCCATTAACTAAAGCTTTCATCATAAAGGCCAATGGTGTAATTGAAATTTTTTCTCTTGTATTTAAGTCTACTAATCCTTTTCTAAAGCTTTCCATTTCTGTAATATCTAGCTCGTCGTGTTGAGTTACATGTGGAATTGTATTCCAGGCCTTAACTAAGTGTGGACCGGACATTTTTTTAATTCTAGGAATTGTTTGAACATCAACATCACCAAATTCATTATGTTGATATGGAAGAGGATCTGAATCTACTTTTTTAGTTTTTGAGCTCAAAGTATCATTTTCTTTAATTTTGTTTTTGTTTAAATTTTGACTAACATAATTTTTAATATCCTGCTCTAGAACTCTTCCTTGTCTACCACTTCCAGAAATATCATTTACAGAAATTCCCAGCTCTCTTGCAAACTTCATAATTTTTGGACTTGCTCCAGAAACACCTACACCATTATTAGAGAATACAACTGATTGGGCAGACACTGTTTTTTCCTCAATCACATTTGTGGGAGACTGGGTAATAATGGAGTTTTTTAACTCATCTACTTTATCTTTATTTTCTATATTTTTTTTACTTTCAGAACCGGGTAGATTTATTTTGCCAGATTCTATAGTGCCCTCTAGTGAAGCTACTAAACTTCCTTCAGAAACCTTGTCTCCAATTTTTATATGAACGACTTTGACAGTTCCAGAAATACTTGAAGGAACCTCTACACTTGACTTGTCACTTTCAAGTGTAATAACAGTATCTCCTTTTTCAATTTCTTGACCTTCTTTAATTAGAACCTCAATAATTTCAACATTATTAAAGTCACCAATATTAGGAACTAAAATATCATTAGACATTATAATTTTGTTGGTATCGGTTTTGTTTGATCAATATTATATTTTTCGAAAGCGTCTTGTGCAACTTTAGATGCTATTTTTTGTTCTTTTGCTAAAATACTCAAGGTATTTGCAACTATATATTCTTTATTAACTTCAAAGAACTCTCTTAATTTTTTTCTAGTATCACTTCTACCGTATCCATCCGTTCCAAAAGCGTAGTAACTTTCTTTGATATAAGGACTAATCTGTTCTGCATGAACTCTCATATAATCTGTTGCAGCAATGATAGGACCCGATCTTCCGTCCAAACATTTTTCTACAAAAGATTGCTGCTTTTCTTCAGTGGGGTTAAGTAGATTTTTTCTTTCAACTTCCATTCCATTCTTTTTCAGCTCATTAAAGCTAGTTACGCTCCATACATCAGAATCGATTCCATATTCCTTGCTAAGAATTTCAGCTGCTTGTAAAACTTCATTAAGAATAGTGCCTGAACCCATGAGTTGAACTTTAGTTTTTCCCTGATTTTCAAATTCTTTTAACAAGTACATTCCTTGCAATACATCACCTTTTTTTACATGATTTGGCAATTCAGGATGAATATAGTTTTCATTCATAGTGGTAATATAATAAAAAATATTTTCTTGTTTTTCATGCATTCTCTTCAAACCATCCTCAATAATAATTGCAAGCTCATAAGCATAAGTAGGATCATAAGAAACACAATTTGGAATCATGGATGCCATAATTAAACTATGTCCATCTTGGTGTTGCAAGCCTTCTCCTGCCAATGTAGTCCTTCCAGCAGTTGCTCCTATTAAAAATCCTCTTGCTTGAGAATCTCCAGCAGCCCAAATGAGATCCATAACTCTTTGAAATCCAAACATAGAATAAAAAATATACAAAGGTAGCATTTCAATATCGTGATTAGTGTAAGCTGTACCAGCTGCAATAAAAGAAGACATTGCACCGGCTTCATTGATACCCTCTTCTAAAACTTGTCCTTTTTTATCTTCTCTATAAGAACTTATTTGTTCAGAATCTACAGGTTCATATTTTTGGCCTTCACTTGCATAAATTCCAACTTTTTGAAAAAATCCTTCCATACCAAACGTTCTTGCTTCATCAGGTATAATGGGAACTAATCTAGCAGCTGTGTTTTTATCTCTTAAAATCTTGGTAAGAATAGCGACCAAAGCCATGGTGGTTGAAATTTGTCTTTCTCCAGACGACTTGTAAGAAGATTCAAATACAGATTTATCAATTTTAACAGGAGTGGCGTTAGAAGATCTAGAAGGTATGGAGCCACCAAGGGACCTTCTTCTTTCTTTTAAATATTGAATTTCTTCTGATTTTTCATCAGGTTTATAAAATTCTAAATTTTCAACCTGTGCATCAGTTAATGGAATATCAAACCTATCTCTAAAGTAGAACATATCATCCACTCCTAATTTTTTTTGTTGGTGAGTGGTATTGATACTTTCTCCAGATTTACCCATTCCATAACCTTTAATTGTTTTTGTTAAAATTACAGAAGGTTGTCCTTTATGTTTTGTAGCAGAATCGTAAGCTGCATATACTTTATTTGGATCATGTCCTCCACGATTAAGACGCCATATATCGGAATCTGACATATTGGAAACTAGATTTTTTAATTCAGGGTATTTACCAAAAAAATTTTCTCTGACATAGGCACCACCCTTTGCCTTGAACGCTTGGTATTCACCATCAACACACTCATTCATTCTTTTCATTAGAAGACCTGACTTGTCTGCTTTTAACAAAGAATCCCAATACGATCCCCAAATTACTTTGATCACATTCCAACCAGCACCTCTAAAGGTACCTTCTAATTCCTGAATAATTTTTCCATTTCCACGTACAGGACCATCCAATCTTTGCAAATTACAATTAACAACAAAGATTAAATTATCTAATTTTTCTCTAGAGGCTAAACCAATTGCCCCTAAGGTTTCCACCTCATCCGTTTCTCCATCTCCAATAAAACACCAGACTTTTCTATCTTGATGTGGGATCAAGCCTCTGTTTTCTAAATATTTCATAAACCTTGCTTGATAGATGGCTGTGATTGGACCAAGACCCATAGAGACAGTTGGAAATTGCCAGTAGTTTGGCATCAACCAAGGGTGTGGATAGGAAGACAATCCTCCGCCTTTAACTTCTTGTCTAAAGCCAATTAGCTGTTCTTCAGAAATTCTTCCTTCAAGAAAAGACCTTGCATACATTCCAGGGGCAGCATGACCTTGATAATAAATCATATCACCTAAAAAATTTTCATTTTTAGCTCTCCAAAAATGATTACATCCAACATCATATAAAGTAGCAGCTGAAGCAAAAGTTGCAATGTGCCCACCAAGTTCAGAAGAAACTTTGTTTGCTCTTACTACCATTGCAGCAGCATTCCATCTAACTAGAGATCTTATTTTTTTTTCAATTTCTTGGTTTCCTGGAGACTTTGCTTCTAGTTCTGTGGGAATGGTATTTACGTAAGGTGTTTTTTGAGTGAATGGAATAGTGGATCCAGCAATATATGCTTGATCAATTAATTGAGTTAATAAATAGTGAGCTCGTTCTGCCCCATCTCTTTTAACCACTCCTTCCAAAGACTCAATCCATTCATTTGTTTCTTCTGGATCAATATCGTTAATATTTGGCATTCCAGTATAAATTTTTTGATTTTTAATTTCAATTCTCGGAGCTCTAGATACAGTTTCAGTCGAGATTGGATCGACCAATTTCTCTTTTTGGTTATGTTCTGCTTTTAAAACCTGATCCTGGCTTTCCGCAGTTCCTATTATACTTCCCTTAGAAACCTTATCTCCAACTTTTACTTTTATTTCTTTAACAGTTCCAGAAATTGGAGACGGAATTTCCATACTTGATTTATCACTTTCTAGCGTAATGATAGGATCGCCTTTTTTAATTTCATTTCCTTGTTTTATAAGAACTTCTATAATTTCAATTTCTTTAAAATCACCAATGTCAGGAACTTGAATTTCAACAATTCCAGGTGAAGATTCTTGGTTTAGATTTTCTTCAGCATCTTTAATTATTCTTTCTGTTTCGGGCAAGATTTTCTCTTTAGGTTCAGGCTTGCTTTTAGCTTCACCTTCAGAGCTTATAAAGCCAACCAAATCACCTTGAGAAATTTTGTCTCCAACTTTGATTTTTAGTTCAGATATTGTTCCAGAAAAGGGAGAGGGGACTTCTACACTTGATTTATCACTTTCAAGAGTGATGATAGGATCGTTTTTATTGATTTGATCACCTTCTTTTACCAACACTTCGATTATTTCGACATTTTTAAAATCACCAATGTCAGGAACTCTAATTTCAGTACTCATAAGATTATGGTTGTTTATTAATTTATTAAGCCACTGTAAATGCTTTAAAAGCCACAGCAATATTAGCAAATTTACTTTGAGTTGGGTATTAATTGCTTATATATAAAGCATTCATGTATCAAAAGTTTGGACAATTTATAGATGGTAAATGGACAACTTCTTCGGATGGGGGTGTTTATGAAGTGATAAACCCTTCGAATGAAGAAATTTTAGGTAGCGCCTCAAAAGCCACAAGCAAAGATATCGAACAAGCTCTACATTCTGCAAAAAAAGGATTAGAAATATGGAGAAAGACTTCTGCTTGGGAACGTTCTGCCAAAATAAGAAAAATTGCTGATTTAATTAGAGAGAAGAAAGATATTATTGCCAATTGGATCGCATTGGAAGTAGGAAAGCCTTTTGCCCAAGGGCAGGGCGAAGCCATGGCATCAGCAGATATTTTTGAATGGAATGCAGAAGAAACAAAAAGAATTTATGGGCAAATTGTAGAAAGTAGGTTTGCAGACACTAGAATTCAAATTAAATATGAACCTGTAGGAGTGGTTGCTGCTTTAACACCATGGAATTTTCCAACTATTTTAGCTGCGAGAAAAATATCTACAGCTTTGGCCGCCGGCTGTTCAGTTATTTGCAAGCCTGATATGGTTACCCCAGGCTCTGTTATGCAACTAGTTGATATAGTAAGAGAAGCCGGAATTCCTGCTGGTGTAGTCAATTTATTATCAGGAGATCCTTCCTCCATTTCTTCTCAGCTCCTATCATCGGACATTGTAAAAAAAATATCAATTACAGGATCCACCAGAGTAGGAAAAATAATTTTAAAACAAGCTGCAGAAAAAGTACAAAGAGTTACGATGGAACTTAGTGGTCACGCACCTTTTATTGTTCATGATGATGCTAATATACAAAAAGCAACTGATATGGCAATCATGGCAAAATACCGAAATACTGGACAGGTTTGTATTTCTCCTAGTAGATTTTTTATTCACGAAAGTAAAAAAGAAGAATTTACAAAACTATTTGTAGAAAAAACATTAAAACTGAAAATAGGAAGTGGATTAGATAAGAATACCGACCTAGGTCCAATCACTACTCAAAAAAGATTAAACGAAATTGAGGAGCTAGTAGAACATACTAAAAGAGAAGGAGCTAAAGTTTTGTGTGGAGGAAAACGACCTGCGGAATTTAATAAAGGTTATTTTTATGAAGCTACAGTTTTTGACAATGTGAAAGATGATTTTAAAATTATGACCACAGAACCTTTTGGCCCGTTGTCTCCAATTCTTTCTTTTAAAGATTTTGACGAAGTAATTGAAAGAGCCAACAATCATGATGCGGGCTTAGCCGCTTATGTCGCTACTAATTCTATGGAGAAAGCACACAAAACTTCAGATGCTCTAGAAACAGGAATGGTTGCAATCAATACCCCATTTGTTCCTTTTGCAGAAACTCCATTTGGAGGAATTAAGCAAAGTGGCTACGGCAGAGAAGGTGGTTCGGAAGCAATTAAGGACTACCTTAATATTAAGTATACTCACTTAGGTATCTCAGGCTAAATGCCAGATCTAAAAATCAATGTAGCGTTTATTGGCACAGGATTGATGGGCTTGCCTATGGTTAAAAACCTCTCTAAAGGTGACTATAGTATTAGTGCTTTTAATAGGACCTTATCTAAAATGGATGAGCTTAAGAGCATTAAAAACATTAATATTTGTAGTTCCCTAGATGAAGCATTAAAAGATGCGACAGTAATTATAACATCCCTTCCAGATGACAGCGCTGTAGAAAAAATAATTAACGAAATTGTTAATAAAAATCTATTAAGTGAAAAAAGTATATTTATAGACACAAGCTCTACTAAATATGAAAGCGCAAAAAATTTTTACACTATTTTAAAAGGTAAAAAAATAAATTTTATAGATGCCCCTATATCGGGAGGCCCTGAGGGAGCCAAATCAGCAAGCCTAGCTATTATGGCTGGAGGCGATAATGAAATATTTGATAAAGTAAAAAGTATTTTAAAAACTATGGGCAATCCTACCTTAGTAGGACCAGCAGGAAGTGGACAGGTAGCAAAACTATGCAACCAAATTATTGTCGGAGTAACTATTGGAGCTGTTGCAGAAGCTATTATTCTTTGTGAAAAAGTTGGAGCTAATCCAGAAAATTTTATTAAAGCAGTAGCAGGAGGCTTTGCAGACAGTAAAATATTGCAAAATCACGGATCAAGAATGATAGAAAAGGATTTTGCTCCAAGAGGAAAATCTATTACTCACTTAAAAGATATGAATAATATTTTAAAGTGTGCAGAAGATGTGAATGTGAGCCTTCCTATTTCCAAGCTTATTCAAAGCATGTATCAAAGTATAGTAAATCGAGGGCTAGGCAACGACGATCATAGTGCTCTTTATAAAGAAATCTTAGAACAGAATAAAAAATAGTTTTGGTGCCCACAACCAGAATCGAACTGATGACCCCGTCCTTACCATGGACGTGCTCTACCAACTGAGCTATGTGGGCTTCTTTGTGACTTTTTAAATTTATAATAAGTTTTTACAACTTTTTTATTAGAGAGTGCCTGAAATAAGTCTTTTTTCAAGCTAATGCTGATCACATTTGTATTCTAAATATACATCTATGAAAAAAATATCACTTATATTTGTTATGTTTGCTCTAATTGCGCTAACTAACTGCACAACCCATACTGTTAAACTAGGAAAGAAATGTACTCAAATTGCTAGTGATAACACATATGAAAAATCGTTTGTTTGGGTTGTTAAAAAAGAAACCGTTTCTGCTTTTGACAAGAAAATAAATAAAAGCAATTGCTCAAAAATTGAAGGAAAAGCGTAGGAATTTTTTTTAAAAAAAAACAAGAATTCTTGACAAAAATAGTGCTCATCTATTAAAATATTATCAGCATTTATTTTGTATTTAAATGTCTTAATAATAATAGAAAGTTAAAATGAGCATAAAAGGAAAAGTAAAATGGTTCAATGGCTCAAAAGGCTATGGATTTATTGAAAGAGACGACAAAGAAAAAGACGTTTTTGTTCACATGTCAGCAGTAAAAGATTCTGGAGTTGGCTATTTAGATGAAGGAGATGTTCTTTCTTTTGATATCGAAGATGGGCAAAAAGGTCCATCTGCTGTAAACTTAAAAAAAGAATAGTTTTTTAAGAAATATTAGTTTTGGGAGGCTCTGCCATGGGTATTCATTATGATTATAAATCTAAGCGTGGTGAGCGGGCAATGTTAAAGGAAGCAAAGAAAAAAGACCGTCTTGCTTTAAAAAAGGCAAAAAGAGCCTCTACTAATATTATGGAAAAAAAAATTGAAGAATCTTCTGAAATGCATGATATTAGTAAGCCAATCACTCTTGATGATTTAACTAACCCTAATAAATAATTAATAATATTTTTCTGATGGTTAATAAAACTAAAAATAAGAAACTTGCTAATGCGTTAAAAGAAAACTTAAAAAAAAGAAAAGATTTTCAAAAGAAAGAGAAAGAAAAAAATGAGCGTACTGTCAGATAAGTGGATTAAAAAAATGTCTCTTGAAAAAAAGATGATAGCCCCATTTGTAGAAAATCAAAACAGAGGGGACAATATTTCTTTTGGACTTTCCTCTTATGGTTACGATGCTAGAGTTTCAAATGAATTTAAAATTTTTACTAATGTACATTCCACAGTAGTAGATCCAAAAAATTTTTCTCAAGAAAGCTTTGTTACTAAAAAAGAAGATGTTTGTATCATTCCACCGAACTCTTTTGTTTTAGCTAGTACTGTAGAGTATTTTAAAATACCAAGAGATGTCCTTGTTATCTGTCTTGGCAAAAGCACATATGCCAGATGTGGAATTATCGTTAACGTAACTCCTCTGGAGCCAGAGTGGGAAGGCCACGTTACATTAGAATTTTCTAATACAACTCCTTTACCAGCTAAAATTTATGCAAATGAAGGTGCTTGCCAATTTGTTTTTTTAAAAGGAGATCAATCCCCAGAAGTTTCTTACGCCGATAGAAAGGGTAAATACATGAAGCAACTGGGAGTTACCCTTCCAAAAGTTTAATCTTCAATGAAACAATTAGTTATTCAAGGAGGCAAAAAACTCTTTGGTACTATTAATATTTCAGGATCTAAAAACGCCTCCCTACCAATCCTTGCAGCTACATTGCTTGTAGATGAAAAGATAATCTTAAAAAATATTCCAGACGTAAAAGATATTTCAACTATGATTAACTTGTTGGAAAGCATTGGTAAAAAAATAAATTTTTTAGATTCTAGAAATGAGATTGTTATAACTTCTAAAAAAAACAAAAAATTAATAGCACCATACAATCTCGTTAAAACTATGAGAGCAGGTGTTTTAGTTTTAGGACCTTTGCTAGCAAAATATGGGCAGGCACGAGTTTCTTTACCAGGAGGATGTGCAATCGGATCTAGACCAGTTGACCTGCACATAGATATGTTAAGAAAAATGGGTGCAAAAATCAAGATTGATAAAGGCTATATTGTTGCAAAAGTAATTAAAAAACTAAAACCAAGTAAATTAAAATTTGAAACTATATCGGTAGGAGCAACAGAGAACTTAATTATGGCTGCTACATTATGCAAAGGGAAAACAATTATTAAAAACATTGCAATAGAGCCAGAAATTATAGATTTGATAAATTTTTTAAATAAATCTGGGGCAAAAATATTTTTTAATTCAAAACGAACTATAACAATTGAAGGCGTGGAAAGTCTTAAGGGTAGCACTCACACCGTTATTCCAGATAGAATAGAAGCAGGAACATATGCAGTTGCAAGTCTTATTTCTAACGGAAAAATTATATTGAATAGAGTTGATATAAAGGCAATGAAAAACATATTTAATGTTTTAAAATTATCAGGAGCCAAATTAAAATTTAATAAAAAAAACTCAGTCACAGTTTCTAGAAAAAAAATAAAATCTTTAAACATCAAAACAATTCCTTACCCCGGTTTTCCAACGGACATGCAGGCTCAGTTAATGAGCTTATTGTGTTTGAGTAATGGAAAATCTATTATCAAAGAAGATATTTTTGAAAATAGATTTTTGCATGTATCTGAGCTTAAAAGAATGGGTGCTAATATAAAAATAAAAAATAAAAGTGCATATATACAGGGTGTAAATAATTTCACTGGAGCTGAAGTTATGGCAACGGATTTGAGAGCATCTGTTTCCCTTGTTTTGGCTGGATTAGCTTCAAAAGGAATTACTATGGTTAATAGAATTTATCATTTGGAAAGAGGTTATGAAGATTTGGTCAAAAAATTAAAGAAATGTGGAGCATCGATTATTACAAAGAATGTCTAAAACACAATCTAACTTAAAATTATTAGCTAATGATGAGACAGACCTCTCCGTTTTTTCTGCTTATCTTCAGGATGCTATAATCATTGCGCAAGATATTAAATTCCTATTAAAAAATAAAACATTTGCTTGTATTTTTAATCGGTTCATGTGGGAAGATGCTGAGCAGGGAGTATTTAGAGACAATAGAAGAGTTAGGTCTGCTCTAGTCTTTAAAAATGTACTTAATGTTAAATCCCAAAATATTAACGTAAAAAAAAAATCAACAATACTAGAGTTTTTAGCAATTGAAATTAGTAAATTAAAAAATAATAATTTCAATTTGAAGTTGATATTTTCTGGTGGAGGAGTAATTTCATTAGAAGTGGAATTTATCGAATCAACCCTTGAAGATTTTTCTGAAAGTTGGACAACGAAACACAAACCAAAGCACAAGATTTAATGAAATATATATTAAATACTAAAGATAAAAATTTTCAAAATAATTTTAAAAAAGTACTAAATTTAAAACGACGACAATCAGAAGCAAATAGATCTGTAGTTTCTAAAATTATAAAAGATGTTCAGAAAAATGGAGATCAGTCTTTAATTAAATATTCAAAGAAATTTGATAAGATTTTATTAAATAAAAAAAATATTCAATTAAGTAATGAAGAAATAGTTTCAATAACGAAAAAACTAGACCCTAAAATTAAACAAGCTATTAATCTTGCGTTCGCTAGAGTTAAGTCATTTCACTTAAGGCAAGTTAACAAGTCTTTTAAATTTAAGGATAGATATGGGAATCAATTAGCTTACAAGTACACGCCACTAGACAAGGTAGGAATTTATGTTCCAGGAGGAAAAGCTAGTTACCCAAGCACTGTAATTATGAATTCTGTTCCAGCGATTGTGGCGGGTGTTAAGAATATTTGTGCAACTGTGCCAGCTCCTAATAATATGGTTAATGCTGGAGTGATTTATGCTGCTAAAGTATGTGGAATTAAAAAAATTTTTAAAGTTGGAGGAGCGCAGGCTATTGCCGCCTTGACTTACGGAACCAAAACTATTGATAAAGTTGATAAAATTGTTGGTCCTGGGAATATATTTGTAGCAACAGCCAAAAAGGAAGTATTTGGTCAAGTTGGAATTGACATGATTGCAGGACCTTCAGAAATAACTGTAATTGCAGGACCAGAAAATAATCCCACATGGACAGCCCTTGATCTTTTATCCCAAGCAGAACATGACGAATTATCTCAAAGTATTCTGATTACTAAAAGCTCATCATTTGCAAATAAGGTAAATAATGAGGTTAAAAAAATTATTCAAATTTTACCTAGAGCCAAAATTGCAAAATTAAGTATAAAAAACTATGGAACAATTATTGTCTGCAAAAATGACAAGCAAATAATCGATATTGTTAATCAAATTGCTCCTGAGCATTTAGAGATAAAAGTTAAAAACTATAATTCAATTGAAAAAAGAATTATTAATGCTGGATCTATTTTCTTGGGAGATTACAGCCCGGAAGCAATCGGAGATTATATTGCAGGTCCAAACCACGTACTGCCCACATCGGGAACAGCTAGGTTTGCATCTGGGTTGTCTGTTGCTGACTTTTATAAAAAAACTTCTGTAATTAAGTGTTCTAAACTTGGTATAAAAAAAATAGGACCAGCTGCCGTAAGACTTGCAAATTATGAAGGCTTGCAAGCTCACGCTCTTTCAATTAAGACACGTATTATTAACAATAAATAAAATTTATGGCAAAAGAAGAAATGTTAGAGTTTAATGGGGTAGTTACAGAGCTATTACCCAATGCTACATTTAGAGTAAAACTAGAAAATAATCATGAGATTTTGGCGCACAGTTCAGGAAAATTAAGAAAGAATCGAATAAGAGTTTTAACAGGAGATAAAGTTTTAGTTGAAGTTACTCCTTACGATTTAACTAAAGGTAGAATTACTTTTCGACTTAAATAAGCAAATGGTTGAAATAACCAAGGGACTCATTTTAGCTAGCGCATCCCCTCGAAGATTAGAGCTTTTAAAAAAAATCAATATTATTCCAGAGAGTGTTGAACCTGCCGAAATAGACGAGACCCCCCAAAAAAAAGAAAAACCAATTGAATATTGCAAAAGACTTGCAAAAGAAAAAGGAGAGTTTGTTTTTAAAAAATTTCCTGAAAAGACTATTCTTTCAGCTGATACAATTGTTATTTGTAGCAATAGAATTTTTGGAAAAGCCAAAACAGAAGATGAGGCAAGAGAGTTTTTAACTTTTTTTTCTGGAAGGAAGCATCGTGTACTAACTGCCATATACATTAAAAATAAAGATAAGAGTAAACTAGTACAAGCTACTACCAAGGTTACTTTTAACAGACTTGAAAAAAGAGATATTGATCTATATTTGAAAACAAAAGAATGGGAAAATAAAGCAGGGGCCTATGCGATACAAGGCTATGCTGATAGATTTGTTAAAACTATAAATGGATCTTATTCCAATATTGTCGGCTTATCTCTCAATCAGGCTTTCAATTTGCTCAAAACTGTAAATTTAGTTTAGTTTTTAATTGATTATTTAAATAAATTATGGAAAAAGACTGTGCGTGGTCTGATAGCTCAGTTGGTAGAGCAGAGCCCTGAAAAGGCTTGTGTCGGTGGTTCAAGTCCACCTCAGACCACCAGTTTTTGTTTGCTTTTTTATTGTCGAATTGCTAATCAACCTGAAATTGAAATGAAAAAAATATATATATCTACACACAGATACCATCCTCATGCTAGGCATGTGCTTAGCTAATTGAATTATATATTTAAAACAAAAATACTATTATAAACAAAAAATATTATGCAGCTGTAGCTCAGTTGGTTAGAGCGCTGGTTTGTGGAACCAGATGTCGGTGGTTCGAATCCACCCAGCTGTACCAAAACAATGAATAAAAAAACTTTTAAACCCACTAGTGAATTACCTAATGGGTTTGCAGATAGGCAAGAAGAAGAACTTTTAATTCGTGATCTTTTAATTTCAAATATTAAAAAAATCATGTCTAAATACGGGTTCCAATATCTCGAGACACCAAGCTTCGAGTATACAGACAGTATTGGAAAATTTTTGCCTGACAAAGATAGGCCATCTGAAGGAGTATTTTCTTTTGAGGATGAAAAAAAATGGCTTTCTTTAAGATATGACCTAACAGCTCCTCTGGCTAGATATGCTGCTAAAAATTTTGATAGTCTTCCAAGACCCTTTAAGAGATTTCAATTAGGAACTGTTTGGAGAAATGAAAAACCAGGTCCAGGTAGATTTAGAGAATTTTTGCAATTTGATGCAGATTATATAGGAACTAACAATTTATTTTCCGATGCCGAACTTTGCTTTCTTATTTCAGAAATTTTAAATAGCTGTGGCTTAGAAAAAAGTGAGTTTATCATAAAAATTTCAAACCGAAAACTTTCCAAAGGGCTTTTGGAAAAATTAAATATTACCGACGAACAAAAGCAATCAATTACGCTAAGAGCAATAGATAAATTGGATAGAGTAGGAGTTGAGGGTGTTCAATATTTATTAGGAAAAGGAAGAAAAGATAAGTCAGGTGATTTTACTAAAGGAGCTGAATTGGAAGAATCTCAAATAAAAGAAATTATAAAATTTTTGAATATTAAAAATCTTTCAGACAAAAATTTTAAGAGAATAAAAGAAATTGCCACAGATAATAAAAGTATGAATGATGGAATTAAAGAACTTGAATTAATGGAAAAATATTTTTCATTATTTAATTTTACAAATTATATTTTTGATCCTACAGTTGTTAGAGGATTGGAATATTATACTGGGCCCATCTTTGAAGCCAACTTAACTTTTGGAGTAAAAAATAATAAAGGACAGGAAATTGAATTTGGATCTGTGGGCGGCGGTGGTAGATATGATGATCTAGTCAAAAGGTTTAACAACCAAGATTGCCCCTCTACAGGAATATCCGTTGGATTAGATAGGTTAATTTATGCAATTTTACAAAAAAATAAAATTAAAGCGGAGAAGAAAAATCCAGTTTTAATATGCGTATTTGATGAAAAGTATATGGATTTTTATATAAAAATTTTAAACGTGCTTAGATCTAAAAATATTAGCGCTGAAATCTACTCAGGATCTTCCAATATTAAATCACAATTTAAATATGCAGACAGAAGAGGCTGTGATTTCGTAATTTTATGTGGAGATGATGAGGTTAGTAAGAATGTTGTTACTATCAAGAATTTAAATGTTGGAAAGCAGATGTCTGAAAACATTAAAGATAGAAGTGAATGGAAGCAATCTTTAGAAGCTCAAAAGACAGTAGCTTTTGATCAGCTCTTAAATGAAATTAAATAATGAAGCAGGGCTTGGAAAAAAAGAAGTTAAAAGAGAATTTTTCTAAAGAAATTTTAAAATTTTTTAAAAAAAGAAAATTTAATTTTACCGATCTAGATTTGCTTATTGATACTAATCTACTAACTGAAAGATCAGGAGAACAATTTAAAAAATCTGCTTTAACCTATAAAGATTTATTGGGCAAAGAAATCAGCTTAAGACCAGATCTTACCGTTTCAACTGCTTTAAAATATATCCAGGAAAAAAAAGTCAAAGAAGAAAAGTATTGTTATTATGGAGCAGCGTACCGACTAGATAAGAAGGGTGATTTGAATGTATTTGATCAATTGGGTTGTGAGATAATTAATCCATCTAATAACAACGCTTCATTGTTTTTAATTGACTCAATACTTGAACCAATAAAAAAAATTAAAAAATTAGAAATTATTGTGGGTGATATTAGTTTGTTTAAAATTTTAATCGATGCATTGGACCTCCCAGAAAGATGGAAATTAAGATTAATCAGGCACTTTTCAAGAAGAGAGTATTTTGTAGATTTGTTAAAAAGATTAGAAACTAATTATGATTTAGATCAAGAGACAATTGATGTTGATACTAAAAGACTTCAAGATCTAATCAAAATAGATCAAAGCAAAATAATCGGAGGAAGAGCTGTTGCCGAGATAGTAAAAAGATTTCAAAAAAAATTAAAAGATCCCAGAGATAATTATAAAGGAAAATTGAACGTTAAAATTATTAAGGATTACTTAAAAATAAACCTTCCTTTGCAAAAAGCAGAAAAAATGATCATTGCATTTTTCAATAAAAATAAATTACCTACCAAAAATATTAAAAACTATTTTAAAAAGATTATTTTAATTAATAAAAAAATTGGAAAAAAATACTCCATTTCTTTCAAAACTGATTTTGGAAGAAATGCAGAATATTACACAGGAATTGTTTTTTTGGCTTATGTAAAGAAAAAAGGCCAAGTAGTTGAGCTAGCAAGGGGAGGTGAATATAGCAACTTACTTAAAACTCTCGGCTATAAAAAGGATATTCCTGCACTAGGTGGTGCAATTAACCTAAATCAATTAATTAATTTATAAAATGAATAAAATTAAAATAGGTTTGCCTAGCAAAGGAAGATTAAGAGACGATTCTATCAATTTTTTTCAAAGTAAAAATCTAAAAGTAGTAAACTCTTTTGGTGATAGAAATTACTTTTTTAATATTGAGCAAAATAGTGAAGTAGAAGGAATTTTTTTACATGCTAGAGAAATCATTGAAAGAATTAATGATGGAACCTTAGATATGGGCATATCTGGTCTAGATCTACTAAAAGAGTTTCCTGAAGTTTATTCTGAAAATGTAAAAACTTTTCAAAAACTAGATTTTGGTTTTGCTGATTTGGTCGTAGCTGTTCCCAAGGATTGGTTAGATGTGCAAAATATGGCTGATCTTGAGGAGGTTAGTTTTGATTTCAGAGAAAAGCATGCTCGTAGAATGAGGGTTGCAACTAAGTATCCAAATTTAACAGAAAATTTTTTTCTGTCTAAAGGAGTTAGTCAATTTAGAGTGGTACCAAGTTTAGGAGCAACAGAATCCTATCCATTTACTGGATCTGCTGAGTTAATAACAGATATCACTTCAACGGGCTCTACTTTAAAAGCTAATAATTTGCGCATTATTAATGACGGCAGCATTCTTAGAAGTTCTGCCTGTCTACTTGTTTCTAAAAAATTTAAAAATAATAATTTTTTAGAAGGTTTTAAATAAAATTTAAGCAATACAATTATACTAGTTATTTATATGGGATTGGGATTTAGCAGAAACATATACGGTCTTCGAAATTCTGCTTTGCGTAGTATTAAAAAATCCATTCCATTATTTTACCAATTACTAATTTTAATAGGAGCAGTTTTTAAATTTTTATACAATACAAATAAAAAAAAGAAGTTTGAAACTTTTTCAGAAAATCTTGATGAAATTAATGAATTTGAATATAAAAAAACCTCTCAAAATAATGAAGATGGTATTATTGAATATCTATTGCAAAAGCTAGAACTCAGTAACATAAATTTTGTAGAAATTGGATTTGATTATTTTCAAAATAACTCCTTAAATATAATTAAAAAAACAAAAAAAGGTCTGTTTGTCGATGGATCAGTAGAAAAAGTTTTTTTACTCAAATATATAACAAAATTTTTTTACCCTATGAAAAATATTGAGGTGATTAATGCCATGATACACAAAGATAATATTAATGAAATTATTTCTAAAAAATTTGACGCAGAAGATGAAATCGATTTCCTTTCTATCGATATTGATGGAGTGGACTATTATGTTTTTGAAAACTTGAAATTTAAACCAAAAATTGTATGCATCGAATACAATTTTTGGTATGGAAAAGAAGTGAAGTGTTCAGTGCCTTATTCTGAAAAATTTGAATGGAATATGGAGTCTTTCTATTCAGGGGCATCTTTGAAAGCACTTTGTTCTTTGGCAAATTCTAAAGATTATCATCTTATTGCTCTAGATTCTTCATGCGTGAATGCTTTTTTTGTTAGGGGAGATTTGAGGTATTTATTCAAGGTGCTGGATTCTGAAAAAAGTTTCA
>ENA-OWPI01002016-OWPI01002016.1-marine-metagenome-genome-assembly--contig:-NODE-2016-length-20220-cov-7.158368_pt1 | contig 20220 bp, 16 predicted proteins | sample MGYA00238138_ERZ651775 | MGnify/ENA primary metagenome ERZ651775 (study PRJEB26906, sample SAMN06265043) | marine metagenome | isolation source: Helgoland LTER site | place: Germany:Helgoland, sampling...
AGGTTTGGAGAACTGGAGCGAATGAAGCGGCCGAAATCACATTTTATAAAGATGTTGTGTTTGGAGGAAAAGAATTAGAGGCAGGGGTTTACTCTCTATTTACAATACCTTCTTCAGATGGAGATTGGACTGTGATTATTAACAAGGCTAAAAATCTTTGGGGCTCATACTATTATAATAAAGATCAAGATGTAATTCGTGTGTCTGGCAAAGTTTCTAAAACTGAGAAGACTATTGAAGCGTTTTCAATGATGTTTGATAAAGATATGACGTTAAAAATGGGCTGGGGAAATACCGTTGTTTCAGTTTCTATAAAATAAACTACAAATAGTTGTTTAGTTGAAGAAGTGGCTTGGCCCCATGAAGTGCTAGTCATTCTTTTTTGCAAGATTATGTTTTAGTAGGTTGCATACTGTGATTCATATAATTTACAGCTTAGAACGACATTGACAAGCCTAATCCGTATTCTTTTCCAGTATAAAAAGGCATAACTATTCCGCTAACCTCTTCTTTATCTTTAAATAAATTTCTTTTAACAAACGGATGAATCCAATAAGCAATTTTAGTACTTACTATTCCAATTCCAGCACCAGTAACAACATCTGAAAACCAATGTTTATTGTTCTGCAGTCTTAAAAAACCTGTTCCAGTAGCAACTAAATACCCGGAAATTCCATACCAAATTGATACGTCTTTATATTCTTGATATAAAAACTCTGCTCCCATAAAAGAAATTGCTGTACTGCCTGATGGAAATGAAAGTTTGTTCGAGCCGTCTGGTCGTTCGATTGCGGTTAACTTTTTCATTGCTGTAACAGTTGACCCCATAATCAAGGATGCTGTTCCCAAAATGATTGTCCTGTCCTTAAAATCATTTTTTCCTTTAATCCCAAGCGCATTCAAAGCATATACGGATAAAGAAGGAACAAATTGAGAAACGTCATCTATTTTTAAATTATTATCTCTTTGTCCTTTTAACTCTTCTTGTATGTTGTAGTTAATTCGTTTTAACGCATCATTATCAATCCCTATTATTCCGTATCCGATAAAAACACTTGGGATTATTGCTGATTTGTAATTGAACTTAAGGTTTTGTGTTTTATATAAAGTGTCGTTTTTTTTATTTTGTCCAAAAAAGACCAATGGAATAAACAATAAAATAGTCAGGAGCTTTTTCAAAATGGTTTTTTAGTGAATCAAATATAGTTAATTACTAGCCTTTTTACTTTGATGAGTGTACTTCATCTCAGGTATTTTTTAAAGTAAACAGCTTTGGGTTGAGAGCTTATGTCAATTTTTTTGATTATTAATTTAATGTATAAATTACTGTTTTATGAACCCCTCCTAATTCCTTGTCCTCAAGTATAATTTCTTTTTTTGATATAAAATTAAGATTAAAAGGTTCGATTTCAACGTTTATCCCGCTGTTAAATTCTAATCTCGTGGTCAACCCAATATTTTTGTCAATATTTGGAGTAAAGATGTTTTTTGGAATATGCTCTGTAATTATAGCATATTTATAAGATTTAATTTTGTTTAAAATTTTTGTAATTGATTTATTGTCAAGATGTTGTAAAACTTGACGAATAATCACGCCGTCAGCTTTTGGTAGTGTATCATCAATAAAGTTTTTACTCTCAAAAATAATTTTTTTATCATTAAACTTTTTTTTATTTGTTTTGATTAAATCTGGTACAATATCAAATGCATAGTATTTGTGGACATGTTTATAAATGTTTTTGCCCACATTAAAATCTCCACACCCCAAATCAATTATTGATTTTAATTTTTTATCAATTAAAAATGAATTTACAAATTTTACATATGGTAGTACCAGTTTTTCATTGTGAGAGCCTGGTCCTGAATTAAAATTTAATGCTTTTTTGTCCCATGATCCATCCTTATAAATTTTGCTAAAAATTTGTTCTGTAGATAGGCCTTTGTATTCAAAATTAATTAAAATGAGTTTTATTTTTCTTTTTATTTTTTTTAATTGGCTTAAAACCATTTGTAGTTGATGTATAAAGTTTTGATCTAATTTATTTCTAAAAAAAATTATTTTTCTTGGTTTCTTATCTGTAAATATATGTCACAAAAGTGTTATTATTTACAGATTGTTTAATTAAAATGGCGTACAGTTTGTAAAGTTAGGTTGAGGTAGTGTCCATTGAGGTGTATTAGAGCTGAAACTGTTGCATTCTAAAACATTACCTACATCCCAATCTTCTGTGTTTTGATTAAAGTTTGAAGCATTTAAAAACATATACCACATCTCAGCGACATTGCTTGTATTCCAATTATTTATGGGCTGATTAAATGCCGAATTACCTTCAAACATTCTTCCCATTTTACTCACATTTCCAACATTCCAATTTTCTAGAGGCTGATTAAAGACTGAATTATCTTTAAACATCGCATACACATTCGTTAAATTTCTCACATCCCAAGTAGAAATGTCCTGATTAAAAGTAGACTCTTCAAACATCTTAGACATATTTGTCACGTTGCTAACGTCCCAAGTGGAAATGTCCTGACTAAACAAAGAGTTTTGATAAAAAAGTTCCTCCATAGAGGTAATCCTAGATGTGCATACAGATGAAATGTCTGCATTATTTTCAATCATCTGTCTAAGACTAGGTTCGCTTACAACGGTATATTCTATTCCGTCAATAGTTCCCACATCTCCTATATTGGCAGACTCACATGCCTTTATGGTTGTTCCATTTTCGCGCAGATAAACTACATCACAATTTATAGGCTCGTCATCCGCGTGAGTCATAAACCTTTTTACTTCTTCGTTTTTATCAAAAATATTAGCTGCATTAGTAATAAGAAACGTTCTAAAATAGTAAGCTGTATTTGGCTCAAGGTTTTCAATTGTTAAATTTACAGAGCCTATATTTGAGTTAACAATAAAATCATCAAAGGTGGGGTCAGGTGATGTTGAATAAACAAACCCTTGACTAGTGGGGCTTGGCGTATCACAGTTAAGTGGGGTAATCACTATAGCGCCGTTTAATGTAGCTGATGTTCTGGTTATGTTAGTAGCTGGAAATGTAAATAAATTATGCTCATCAACACAAACAATTTCATAATCAGCTGAACATGCTAGGATGAGCAAAGCTGAGAATACTAGTAGTTTTTTCATAACTAAGTTGATTAACTATTCAAATATAACAAATGTTGGTTTAAACTATTTATGAGTTTAGAACGGCTTAATTAAAAAAACAAGTGTTCCTTGTGTTTTGGCAATTATTACAATCTGGATTGTGGTCTCAAATATTTTCAAGTGTTTAATATGTGATTATTTAATTTATTTTTTTAAGACTATCCACTGGTTTATTTTGAAAAAATTCTGAATAAATCTTTTTATTTTTTTAAAAAAACTGATTTTATAACCAAATAAATTTGAGAGTGTCTCGCCCATTCCTACAGAATAATGCTCAACTATTTTGAAATTATATTTATGTGCAAAATTTGAAAGAAGCTTATTTGAAAAAATAAAAGTATGCTCTATGCCATCAATTATTTTAGGAACTTTAAAGCTTAAAAACATTAGTCTATTATATAATGTGTAAAGAAAACTTGATGAATCTGGAGTGCCAATACAAACAAATCCATCTTTCTTTAAAATTCTCTTAATTTCTATTATAAATTCATCTAAATCTGTTACATGTTCAATTACATGAGAAACATGAATTAAATCAAAAAAGTTATCAGGGTATTTTGCTTTTTTTAAATCCCCAAAAAAACAATCAGCATTAAAATTAGTATTTAAAAAATCTATTGCGCTTTGGTCAAATTCTGTAGCGTAAAGCTTAAAGCCCAATTTACGTGCATATGCTAATCCTAAACCTAATCCAGCACCTATATCTAAGAATTTGTCATTATCATTAAAATGAGAAATATATTTTGCCTCCTTAAAAATTTGTTTTTTTGATAGTTTATCAATCCTCTTAATATTTTTTTTTGCTATTGATTTTAAGTCATAGCCTTCATACTTCTTAGTATCTGAATAACTAGAATAGTATTTAGACAATTCGTTATTATCGGCCATTGGGTTAGCAAAAATTAAATCACATTTTTTACATTTTACTCTAGAAATATGGGGGCCTTGTCTAGAGCAGTCAATTGACCAACCTGTTAGTTCTGGTGAATTACAATAAGGACATTGTTTATAAAGAATCATTTGTAATAATATTATTATAAAAAATTTCTTTTAACCAAATAAGATCAAAGAAAAAATCAATATACAAAAAAGATAAATTTAATATGGTTTTTTTTGGAGTTCAAGTATGATTAAAACAATAAATCACTATTTACTTGAAAGCCCCCAATGTATAGTGGCAGGAATTGTTAATGCTATAATTTTGAGATCAAATAAAAATGTCCATTTTTTTATGTAAAATCGATCCAATTTTACTCGTGAATTTATTTGATGATATTGTGTAATACTGCCCCTATAGCCTTTCATTTGAGAGAGTCCTGTTACGCCTGGCCTGGTCTCATGTCTTAAATAGAATTTTTCTACACGATCTCGGTATAAATCATTTAATTTTATTGGGTGTGGTCTTGGCCCTACAATAGACATTTGTCCTAAGAAAACATTTAAAAATTGAGGGAATTCATCTAATGAAGTTCTCCTTAAAAACACACCAAACTTTGTAACTCTAGGATCGTTTACTTTTGTCCAAGAATAGTCAGATTCTTCATTTAAATGCATTGTTCTAAATTTAAAACATGGGAAGTGAACACCGTCTTTACCTTCTCTTATTTGTTTGTAAATGACTGGCCCACGACTTTGAAGCTTTATGATAAAAGAAAATAGCGGATACATCCAAGAAAGGAAAAAGACAAGAATAAAGCCAGAAAATAAAATGTCAAACACCCGTTTTAAAACAGCATTAAAAATCTTTTTGAGGGGGGGGGTTTTTGTTTTATTTTTCAATTTCTATAATTGTATTGTTTGAATTGTAAATTTCGGCTAAACTAAACATTTATATTTTCATACTAAAAGTATATTAATTAATTTTAGCTATTTTTACGTGTTAACATCATTAACTATATGAACTTAACTCATATTCCTAAAAAAATATTTTTGGTGGCTTTTGCAGCTGTGTTTTCTTGTAGTAAATCTGACCAGCTTCAACGCAACGAACTTTTTTACAATAATGATTTTGAAAGCGGTGATTTAGATGCAATTAGTGGCGCTCAATTGATGACGTATAACAACACTACTGTACTGGGAAATTATAATAATGATGGTTTTACACTCAACCTAAATAATATTGGCCCTCACGATTTTATTTATATATCATTTGATTTATATATTCATGATAGTTGGGATGGCAATTTTAACAATATTGATCCTGATCAGCCTGATGCTTGGTTTCTTGAATTAAATTCTGATACTGATTCGGGTATTCCTAATAGTGTTTGGGAAACTTCTTTTTCTAATAGTGTTTGTAACTCAGTGTTGTGTTTAAAACAATCTTATCCTGGTGTTTTTCCAGCTGAAAACCTCCCTCGCGAGGGATCATCTCGATTACTACCTGGTTTGTGTAGCCTGGAGTCTGATTTTGATGGTACTACACTATATACAATTGAAAAAGGTTTTGAACATTCAGGCAATGCTTTACTCATACGCTTCTATGACCAACTTTACCAACCTAATGCCGTTGATAATGACAAAAGATGTGATGAGAGTTGGTCTCTTGATAATTTAAAAGTGCGTATTATCACATTTGAATGAAAAAATATTTTATGCGAATCATATTGTCCTTAGTATTATGCTTTTGTTTTTTTCAAGAGAAACAATCTCAAACAATTAATCTCAACGAGAGGTTCATTCAACAAAACCTTAGAACAGCTCAATTGCTTGGTGAATTTGACCCTTCCGTTTCGTTTACATCATTACCAATTCACACGGGAAAAATAGGTGTCAAAATAGATTCAAGTCTTATTGGCGGCAATGAATATGGGGCTACATTAAAAACTTTTTTTGGAAAGCATGGCACATTAAAAATCTTACCTGTTAATTTTTTAATGGAATACAGTAGTCATCACCCTTACAGCAGAAATAATGGAAGTATGATTCCAAACAGAGGTTATCAACAGCTTATTAGTTTTGGTTTTCATGCGGAATTAGGTCCATTGTCTATACAATTTAAGCCCGAAGGCGTTTATGCTGAAAACAGAAATTTTGAAGGGTTTCCTGATAGTCATTATGGGTCAATTTGGAGCAGAAGGTATAACGGCCTTTGGAATTACATCGACATGCCGGAACGATTTGGAGAAAACGCTTACAAAAAATCTTTGTTTGGGCAATCTAGCATAAGATTAAATTATAGCGGTCTTTCATTAGGTTTATCATCAGAAAACATTTGGTGGGGGCCCTCTATAAGAAATAGTATCATGATGAGTAACCAGGCTCAAGGTTTTAATCATATTACATTTAATACAACAAGGCCTTTAAAGACCTTTATTGGGAATTTTGAATGGCAAGTTGTAACAGGGCGTTTAGAGGCTTCTGGGTTCAGACCTCCTGAACCTGGTCAAACAGTTGGAATATCTAACTTTTATATCCCAAAAAATGATGATTGGCGCTATTACCAAGGTTTAACATTTACGTATTCCCCTAAGTGGATTGACGGCCTATCACTTGGGCTTATTAGATGGGTGCAAATGTATGGTGAATTTGCAACAAAAAATCGTGACTATTTTCCTGTTTTTGCTGTCCTTTTTAGAGATGGTTCTGGCGGCAGTGCATTCGATTACACATACGACCAGGGAATAGATCAGGCCGCGGGGATTTTTGGAAGATGGGTGTGGCAAGATGCTAAAGCTGAAATTTATGGTGAATTAAATTATAATGATGCCAAATACAATTTAAGAGATTTAATGTTAGATTCTGATCACGCAAGAGCTTACACAGTTGGGTTTAACAAAGTTTTTAAAAAAAACCAAGCTAGTAAAATATATAAGGTTTCATATGAAAGAACGATGATGCAACAAACCTCTTCTCGCTTATTAAGAAATGCAGGTAGCTGGTATATGCATAGTTCTGTTAGACACGGCTACACTAATAATGGAGAAGTAATTGGTGCGGGAATAGGCCCAGGAAGTAATTCTCAATATTTTGAACTTTCTATGATAGATAAGTTAGACAAGTATGGTGTTGCTTTTGAGGTTATAGACCAAGACAATGATTTTTTTATTGGCGCTTTTGAAGAGGCCCAAGATTTTAGGCGTTATTGGAAAGATTTTAATGTTCACTTTAGTTTCCAGAAAAAAATAAAAAATTATTGGGGACATATTAATGTGGTTTATTCAAGAAGTTTGAATTATCAATGGGAATTAGAAGATTTTACCGAGCCCTATTATCACGCTGGTACAGATGTTAACAACCTTCACGTAAATTTCAATCTTACCTATCACTTTAATTCCAAAAAAAAACATGAGTTAAATAAAGTATATCCCTAAAAAAGCAATTTTTTTATTTTTTAGCAAGACGTCTAAAAACCTCTAAATATTGATCTGTTATACAGTCCCAATTGTATTTATCTGTAATAGCCAGATGTGATTTCTCGCTTAATTTTTTAATTTGCTTAGGATGTTGGTCTGCATAATTGATTTGTTGACAAACAGAGTCCTGATTTTTCTCAAAATAAATTCCATATAAATCGTTATTTAACATTTCTTTGTTAAAAACAGTATATAAAGCCAAAATAGCACAGCCATAGGCCATGGCTTTAATCATCGTTGGATTAGTCCCCCCAAACTCATGGCCGTGAACATACACATAGCAATGAGTATATAAAGCAGCTAAAACTTCAGGGTCATTAACATAACCTGTAAAAATAAGTCTCTCATCTTTTATCGCTTTTAGCTCATCAGCGTATTTGTCTTTATAAAAGACATCACCCACAACAACCATTTTTTTTGTTGAATTTGAAGCCAGAAAACCTTTCACAATAACATCGGCGTTATTATCTGGAATCATACGCCCGACAACTAAATAATATTCTTTTGAGTTAATAGGCCATTGTTGAATCAAAGAAGGGTCATCAGATTTTTTTATTGTGGCGCCGTAAGCAATTACTACTGATTCTTTTTTAAATGTATTCAGGTATATCTTGCGCATCTCCTCGGAATCATTTATAATTTGATCAAATAAAATTGTTGACAAATGGGCTGCTATTTTAAAATATCTAGCGCCTAAGCCTTTCCACTTGGGGCGCAGCCATTCTAAACCGTCCACGTTTATAGCCGTTGGTTTTCTAAATATTTTTGATATTAAACCAAAAGGGCCATTGGCTGCATTTACAGCAAAAATAACATCTGCGTCAGATACAACTGCATGACAGATAGATAAAAAAGAATGTATCAATTGACTTAATGATTTTGTTTCGATAGTTGGCACATACACTAATTTTATGCCGTTTACAAGAACTGGTTTTTCTTTAAACAAATTGCGATGGCAATAAACAGTTACTTCGCAGTCTCTTTCAACCAAGCGCTCACTTAATTCTTTAATTAAAGTTTCATAACCACTATAAACATACGGATAACCTCTTGAGCCGATAATGGCTATTTTTAAAGGGGTTGTGTTGTCGCTTGATTGATTCATTTAGTTGAAATAGTAGTTTTAAGAAGATTTAATATGTTTTTGTTGAACTGTGAAGGCGAAAAATGTTTGTTGGTATGTTCAATCGCTTTTTTAGTATTTGATGTTTTCAATTTATCGTCTTTGTAATAATTATTTATCATATCTGCAGCTTTTTTTGGATTACTATGTGGCACCAACAAACCACAATTACCATTGTCTAAAATTTCTACAGCTCCTCCTAGGTCAGTAGCCGCTAAAGGCACTTTCATTTTAATCGCTTCAAACAGCACTGTAGGTAGCGGATCTGGCGCTATTGAAGGGTGAAAAAACAAATCGGATTCAGCCAAAATCGCCTCAACATCTGTTCTGTATCCTAAAAAATGTATGTTTTGGTGTAAATCATTTTTAATAACTAGTGTTTTTAATTCTTGCTCATAAGACTCATAACCTGGAAATATGTCTCCAACAATTAAAAATTGATACTGATTATTAAGTTTAAACAGCTCTTTTGCCACTTCAATAAAGTATTTATGACCTTTATAGGGGATCAATCTTGCTATTGACGTAACGGTTACGGTTGAGCTAATTTTCCTTTTTGTGTTTTCGGGGGCATCTGTAATCGGAAAAACAATACCATTATAAACTTTTTCAAGTTGGGTTTTTTTAAGGTATGGTTGCCAGTGTTTTTCAACACTACTAGAAACCGCAATAACTTTTGTTGAAAAATATCGCACAAATAAGCCAATAAATATTTCGTAAAGTTTATTGCCAGTTGGTATTTCGTGAATATGAGACATAGAAATAATCCCCTTTTTTTTGGCAGCTAATCCTCCAGAAATAATTACCGATGTGCTGGTGTACAACAATTCAATGTTATGTTTATCAATATAGTTTGAGATATAATTTGTGGCCTTTTTAATTTTTAAAAAACGATTACATAGACCCTTTAAGTTTAAGTATTTTTTTCTAAAAACCCCTAAATTATATGTGCTACATGAGGCTCCTTTGTCTGTAATTACCTTGTCTAGAGCTCCTTTGTAAGGTAAAAGAACATGTACTTCATATTTAGCTTTAATTAAAATATCTATTACTTGTAAAACAATTCTACTGGCGCCATACATGTCATTAGAGCTGTGTAATAAAAGTATTCTTTTAGCTGATTGTTTCATTTAATTTTAACGCTTTTTAAAATAAAATATTCGTAATCATTAATAAATTTTTCTCTTGAAAAAGCTTTCAACCTTTCTGATCCCTTTTCAATCAAATAAGTTCTTTTAGGTTTTGAGGTTATTAATTTCGTAAGAGTTTTAAATAATTCTATATAATCTCCTGCATTAAAATGTTCAGCTGCACCCCCTGCAACTTCTACCATTGCACCCGCATTAGAAGTTACAACTGGAGTTTTCATGGCGAAAGATTCCAAAATAGGAATACCAAAGCCTTCTTCAACAGAGGGAAAGACATATATCAAGGCCTTTTTATACAAGGATCTTATTTCTGCTCTTGACAAGTAGTCTGTCATCAAAACATTTTTTGATAAATTGTTTGTCAAAATGTATGTCTTCAATTCGTTTAACACTTCTGCATTGCCGTTAAGGATTTTTCTGCCTGCAAGTACTAATTTTAAATGTTTATTTGTTTTATCTTCTTTTAAAAATTTAAAAGCTTTGACAAGTGTGATTAAATCTTTTCGCTTGTCAAAAGACCCTACGTGTAATAAAAAATCACTATCATGTAAATTAAAAGTTTTTAGAATGCTGTCATCATATGTTTTTGAGCTTAAAAAACTTTGAAATATAGCCGTAATTAAAGGTTTCTGCTTTGAAAAAGTTCTTTCTAATTTACTTTTAGCGTGTTTGCTGGTAGTTATTACTGATGACTTTCCTCGCAGCCCTATTTTTATAAGTTTAATATAATATTTACGCCATAAAGCGTTGTAATTTTTAGGATAATCCCAAAATAATGTGTCGTGAACAACACAGAGCTTAAGTGTTTTTAAATTCCATAGAGGTACTACAAAATCAGGACAAATCAGCACATCTGGTTTGTGCTTTAATATTCTAAATGGCAATATAGCTTGTTTCCAAAAAAAATAATAGGCATGAAAATATATTCTCAATAGCCTGTTTTTTGGATTTAAAAACATGTGATTTTGACCCCATTGATCAATATCGTGTGAAAAAACATATTCAATGTTTTTGTTTTTTGAATTTTTAGCCCCTAAAACTAGTTCGTAAATATAGGTTCTTATTCCAGACAGTGCGGCCTGATAATAAAAAGTATCTATAAAAACTTTAATTTTTTGGGCCAAAATATTCTCTTTATTTTAATTAAACGAATAGAGTAAAGATACTCATTGGATGTTTCTGTTTAAAATATTTTTTAAATAATACGATTCAATAAATCCAATTAAAAACCAAGAAATAAAAGCAACGAAAAGATAAAGTTCTGCATTGGCCGTAAACAAAGGTATGAGTAAGCCTATTTTTGTGAGGGCAGCCACAAAAGAAATGGACCTTATATGTTGTTTTTTTGAAAGCTCAAATACCTTTAGGCCATTCTTTATCGCTTTGAACAAAATTGAAATATATATTAGAAGTCCTAGAAATCCCATTTGAACCCCGTAAATTAAAAACTGGTTTTCGCCGCCAATTTTTATAGCTTGATCAACCCCATTGGCATTCCCACTCATGGCTATACCAATACCCATTGGATTCTGAATCATAGAATTTACTCCTTCAATCCATTCGATAAGGTGTCCTAAGCTTGATGTATTTTGAAAATTCAAAGTGTCTAGTATAAAGTATTGTAATTCTTTGCTAGAAAAGAAAGAAATATAAATTACTAGAATCGTAATCAAGGTTAAAACGATTCGTAATAGCTGATATTTTTTTTCTAAAAACAAACTAAAAAACACTATGATTAGACTTGCAATCATTGCTCCTCTTGAATAAGAAAAAAAGAAAGACAATGTTACCAACACCAACAAGGATAAATAAGCCAGTCGATTGTTATTGTATTTTGAGTGTATTAAATAATGAAGCCCAAGTGATAAAAACAATAATAATGAAGCTGCAAACTCTAAGGGATTAGCAAAGAAAGCTGCATAGCGTGGAAATCCACCCTGCCTTTCAAAAGTCCAGCTCAGACCATAATTACCCGTTGGCGAAATGTCATTTATTGCTAAATTAAATCTGCCATAGTCCAGAAGACTTTGTAAGTGCACTCCAAATATTTTTTCAGATAACGCAAATAAAAAAGAAACCACTGCTAAACAAATTAGGGCTTTTGCAATAAACCTCCACCTTTGTTTGTCAATATTAGTTTGACGGCCTAAAAAATAAACGATACCTGTTAAAAATGTGTTTTTTGCATAAATTATTTTTGACAAGAAAGAAGCTTCTCCATAGGGGATAATCGTGTAGATAAGAATAAGGGTCATAAACCCCATAAATAGCTTATCTAATAAAGTAAGTTGCCACTTCTGTTCAATAAACGATTCTTTTTTGCCAAAAATAAAAACAAAAAAACCTGTAAAAAAAACAAAATCTTTGCTAATTTTAAGGAGATTGACAAGAAAAGACAAATCGAAAGCTTTAAAAACAATAAGTTGAAAAGTCGCGTAAAAGGGGAGGGTAAATATGAGATATAATAGAAGATAATAGGCGTCCCCCTCAAAGGTTTTTTTTAATACAAAACCAATTAGTCCAATATATAAAATCAATAATATTGTTGCAACTGTAATCAAATTGTGTGTTTTATCTTTTTAAATTTTATTCCGTCCAATAGACCTCGCCAAACCATATTAAGTTTTTCAAATCTACCTCTTAAAATAAAATAAATAGAATATGATGTTATTTTAAGAATTTGATATGTCCAAGACCCTAAACTATTAAAAAAAGAGTGTTTTTTGATTAAATAAATGTGATTTCGCACATTTAAATAATGAGCATAAGGAGACAAATGTCCTTCATTAAAAGTGTTATTTTTCTTTGTGCTTCCAGATTTAAGGTGGTAAATAATGCTCTCAGGGACCACGCCCAATTTATATCCTAGATTTGTCATTCTAATCGACCAATCTGCATCTTCAAAATAGGCAAAAAATCGATTGTCGAGCAGGCCGACCTTTTTAATAACCTCTATGTTAACCAAGACACAACAGCCGCTAATCCATTGTGTAGATGTATCTATTTTAAGTTTTGGTTTGTAGGTTGCTCTATTATATTTCGTTTTAAAAAAACAAAAAAAAGTGTTAAGCGAGCCACCAGCATTCCAGATTGTATTTTTGTTTTGCAAATCTAATATAAGTGGCTGTGTTGCCGCTAAGTTTTTATCAGAATTCATTCTTGCCTCTAGATGGCATAAAAAATTTGGATTTACTTGTGTATCGTTATTAAGCAATAAAGCGTAGTCAAAATTTTGTTTTAATATAATCTTTAAAGCTTTATTATTGGCTCCTGTAAAGCCTTCATTTTTTGGGTTTTTTATATAATTAATTTCAGGAAATTCTAGAGCTATTTTGTCACCCGAACCGTCTTTTGAGCCATTGTCTACGAAAAAAATTGTTTTATTTTTATAAATACATGCCTCTAAGCTTTTAAGACAATTAAAGGTCAACTGATAAGTGTTCCAATTAATAATGATAATGGCTATTTTATGGTCTTTCATGTTTGTTATTTACCAGCAGTATTGAATATACAATAAAACTCAGAATTTCTGTAAGAACAAGTGCGACAGAAAGTCCATAACCGCCATAATAATAGCTTCCAATTGTTGCTAAAATTAACATAACAATAGCTGTTATCCAGGTGGCTTTAGTAAGCAACTGTTTTTTTTCTTCAACTAAAATTTTAATCATATTCTTAAAATTTAACATACTTAGAAAGGGGGTAAAAGCTAAAATTTTTAAAATTGTCTCACTATATATAACATGAGATCCTGCTAATAAAAATATTATCCATTTTGACAAAATTATTGCTATCAATCCCATTCCAAAAGTAATTAACAGTCCTATTATAAAAATTTTATTTAAGTAACTGTTAAATTGTGTCTTGTCTTTTTCAAAGAGAATAGTTGCTTTTTGCAAAATTGCTTGAGTAAAAAAAACAGGAGCCATGCGCATTAAAAGGGCTATTTTTTCAGCCAAAGCAAACTCTCCTAGAACAGTGTTGTTGACAAAATTTGCTAAAATAATCAGGCCTCCGTGAATAGAAACGTGACCAGCTATCGAAGAGATGAAAAAATGAAAATTTTCAACAAGTCTCTTTTTTATATTATTAACGCGTGACCAAACCCATTTTATTTTTTCTTTTTTATAAATACTAGTCCAGAAAACAATGTAAACCAAAATGGACGTAACTCCGAGCAAAAAATTGACATAAACCCCGTCTTTTGGGGTTTTTATAAATAATATAATTAATAATAAATATGCCCCTTTTGCAAAAGTATTTACTAAAGTAACTCCCGAAATTTTATCGTTTCCTTGAAAATAAAACATAGGAAATAAGGCTTGGCCAAACAACAGTACTAATGAGTAGTATAAAAAGGTTGCATAAGATTTAAAAAAGCCAAAAAAATAAGTCATACAAAACAAAATTATTGCCATGCCAACAGCTATAATTATTCTGGTTGTTATAATCTCATTGATTAAGGCTTGTTTTTTTACAAGCTCATCTCTAAATAAAGCGATGCGTTTAGGGCCATTAAGGTGATAGCCGTAACGAACAGTTACGCTTGACAATAAAACAACTGAAAGAGCTAAATTAACAAGTCCATATTGAGCTTCGCCGAGTGTGCTAAACAAAACACGTGTAGCTAATAAAGCGACAAGGATATTAATACCTTGATTAATAATTAAATTGAAAAAATTTTTAATAAAAACTCCTTTAAACAATAGTATTTTATTTTAGTGATATCTTAAGATTTATATCATTTTTATTTTTAAATCTTCGTTATTGTTCTTCCAGTGCTTGTCTTATAATTCGTTGTAACGACAGTAACAACACTGTTAGGCTGCCGCCACCAAATAGCCCAAAAGCAAGTGTGTTTAAAAACTTCCATCGGTTATTTTCTAAAGGAAAAGAAGGTTTGTCAATAATTTGAATAAGAGGTGTTTTATTTCTGTGAGCCACTTTTGCCAATTCTAATTGTTTTACAACTTCCAAATAAATAGCTTGGTTGGCCTGAAGATTGGCCATCGCTTTTTGATAAGGGACTTTTGCTGTTTTTGCCAAAGGGTTTATGTTTGGAATATTTTGGTCTATTTCCGCAAGCGCTAAAAAAGACATGTCTAAAAGGCGTTTAACACTATCTGTTTGAACTTGTAATACATTTAAATTGAAAGCTGTTTTCTTGGTTTGAGTTTTGTAATAAAAGCTGTTGACTTTATTAACCAAAACTTCATTAAAAATTTTAGCAAAAACCTCATCCTTATGCCTAAAGCCTACATTTAAAATAGAGGTGTTTCTATTTGGCTTCCCTACAATTAAAAAGTCTTTTTTAATTAATTTTATAGCCTCTTTTAAAACGCTATCTTGTGCTCTATTGTATTGTTTATTGTCTTTATAAAAATCCTTAAGATAGATTTTTTCCTTCGCCCATTTTTCTTCTAATTTTTGAGATCTAGCGAAGTATTCTACCAATTTTTGAGATTTTCCATTTACAGTAACTTCCTGTAATAAAGCTTGCTTTAACATATTGTTTGATCTATAAAGCTCTTGTATATTGTCAATTTGAAATAAACTACTCGCGTTCATAAGGCTTGAAGTATTAATTCCCGACATAGATGCTAAAGAAGACAGCCCTCCTAAACTTGCTGAAGAATCATTTTCTAATACAAAAGATGTGTTGGCGTAATAAACTGGCGATTTTAAATAATTATAAGAAAGCAGTAGTGCCAAAGTCATTAAGGTGCCATAAAGAATTTTTTTGCGCGCATCTATTATAAACACGAGCCACTCTTTAAAGCTTTGAATCATATTTTTTAAAGAAATTTTTTCTTCGTTTTGCATATTGCTTTTTGATTGCATTTTTAATTATTTATTTTGTCTCTTCCTTAGGGCTGGGTTTTACAAGTTGAGTTGAGTAATAGCTAAAACCAACGTTGCTACACCTGTAAAAACACCTGTGAGAACTCCGACATCTGTTGAAGGTTTTTTTGTTAATTTTTCAGGAACTCTAATCTCAGAACCGGCTACTATTTTAGGGTAAATATTAAAAAACAAAAACTTTTTTGTTGCACGCGCTTCACCGTTAGGATAAACCACATATGTTTTGCTTTTGTCTGCGCGAGCTTTAAAACCACCAGAATTATTTATATAATATTTTGTTGATTTATTTTTTTTGTATCTCAAGCTTGTTGGATTTAACAAATGCCCTCTCATACGGACAGTTTCTAATTTTTTAGGTATGACTAAGGTGTCTCCAGGTTGAACAAGCAAATCTGAAATAGAACTTTTCTTTTTTAAGATTTCTGCTAGATCTATGGCAATTGTTTCTGTCCTACTGTTTACATCTTGCTTTAATAATAAATAAGGCTGTAAGGAGTCATTCTTTATAGGGGTATTAAAATCACCTGTTTTGTTAAATTCTTTTTTTTCGTCTTTGGAGTCATTGTTTAATTTATCTATATCACTATTTATTCTTTTTAACAAACCTGTGTCAGATTCTGACAGTGAGCCTTTTTCTTTTGTTAAATTATCTTTTAAGGCTAACAAGGCTGATAACTGCTTTTCTGTTTTTGTTTCTTTTTTGTAGTATTCTGTTTTCCTTATTAAAGTTGCCCCTCTAGGGTAAGCGAACTCATTCAAACCGCCTGCACGCTTTAATATATCTGAAATTCTGTCGGATTTTAATTGGATTGCATATAGCCCTGGAAAATTAGCCTGTCCGTCAACATAAACAAATTCCTTATCGTTAAGATTTGGGCTGGTCCTCACAAAAATGTGGTCAAAAGGACTTAATATTATATTATCTTCGTTTTCTAAGTCCTGAAAATCTTTGGATAAGTCAACTACAATTATTTGTGATAATTTAGAATTATCGTTGCTGTTTGATTTTCTAGCGATTTCAATTCTGTTTTTTAAAGCTGTTTTATTAAAGCCTCTTGCCTTAAGTATTAAATCTTTTAACCTCATGCCTTTAGAGTAATTATAGACTCCTGGTTGATTAACGGCTCCAGCAACTTCTACATAATCCTCTTCTTTAATCTCGTTTTTTGATAAAATTGTAAGCACATCTTCCTTTTGAATTAAAATATCCTGCTCTTTTCCTGATAAAACATTTCTTAAATTAAAGCTTATAGAGGTTGTTGAAAAATCTTCATTTGTCCTAATAATCTGCGCTGTAGTTAATAAAGCTTCTTGTTTTAGTCCTTCTGTCTTAGCCAACAAATCTTTTACTCCTAAGCCTTTTGTTACTGCATAAACCCCTGGCCTGTAAACAGCTCCTTTTACAATAACACGGTTCTTATAGCGATCTAATACTTTGTCAACTTGAAAAACATCCCCAGATTTTGGAGTGAATATTTCAAATTGATTTTTATTGATTTCTGCCACAATTTGTTCATCATCTAAAATGCGTTTTACTTTTATAGTTTTAGTATAGGCTTCTTCGTTAAAACCACTTGCATAATTTAACAGGTCTTGTAAACTTTCATTTTTAAGCAATTCAAATCGGCCTTTTGTTTTAACAGCACCGTTTAGAGTAACTCGGTTGGTATAGGGTTTTACCAAAATAAGGTCATTGTTTTCTAAGGCGACATCTGCGGAAGCGTCTCCCTCGGTTAAATATTTATAAATATCAACTTTACTTATAAGTTTGTTGTTTCGATAAACTTTAATATCTCTTAAAGTAGCGTTTTCTGTAATGCCGCCTGCTACATACAAGGCGTTGTAAACAGTATTAAAAGCGCTCAATGTATATGAGCCCGGCACACCTACTTCACCAACAATATTAACTTTAATATTTCGTGATTTACCAACAGAAACGTTAACAAATGTGTTTTTTTTGTCACCACTGATCCCTAAGTATACTTTGGACAACCTCTTTTCAATGCGTTTTGTCGCATTTTTAACTGTAAGCCCTGAGATATGAATTGGGCCGAAATTTTCTAAAATTATCGTTCCTTCTGGGTTAATTTCTATTTGATAATAGGCTTCTGATTGGCCATAAATGTCAATAAATAATTTATCTCCAGGACCTAAAATATAGCCCACCGGTGTCGGGATATTTAAATTAGATTGAAATGTAAGCAAGTCGTTTCCTTTAAAGACATCAAAACCAAAAATATCGCTTTTCATTTTTGGATATTCGAATACTAAATCTTGAGGTTTAGTGTTTCGCATCCTTGATTCTTGATCTGGAATATTGCTGTTTTTTGATGCTCTAGTATTAACATAATTAAACTGGCTTTCAAGTGTTGTGATTTCTTCTTCAGAAAGCCCTTGTGCTTCTGCTGCTTTTAAAATATCATCATAATTATAACCGCTTGAAGAAGCCTCTTGAAATAATCGTTGTAATTGATTATTAGTCATGTTGGTATAATTTACCGATGACAAGTCAAAAGCTTTTTGAGCCTGGATACCTAACAATGAAAATAATGTGATTGTAACAATAACAATCGGTTGTTTAAATTTCAGTAACATAAGTGATTAATTGATAAGCTAATATATGAAATTTAAACTGTTGTGGTGATGAAAAACAAAAAACCCCTCACAGATGTGAGGGGTTTTGTGGTCCCACCTGTACTTTAACAACTATGCTTGTAGTCTGGTAATCAATATGTTATAAATTTAGTTGTCCTATAAAGTAGGATAACTTGTCCTACTTATAGGACACTATGAATTAACTTCATTTAATTTTTCCCTATGTTTTTTTAAATATTTTTTCATACCCTCAGAAACGGGTATCTTAACATTATCTTCAATTCCTAACAATAGTAAATCATTGAAACTAATTTTAGAAGATTTAATTAAATTTCCGTTATCTGTAAAACTTATTAAGTGTTTATCAAATAAAGAATCAACATTAGGAGATAAAAGAATTCCATTCTCTACATCTAATTTTTCATCATCATTTGATTGAGACCAAGGTAAAATATGTGAAGAGATCAAAATTGATTTAATTTTACAACCCGTTACAGGACATGAACCATTCCATTTATCAAGAATTTGTTGTCGATAATATCCTTGACCCACTCTTGATGTGACTAAACCAATCCTTTCTGTTTTATTTGGTTTTACATATTTTCTTTTACGTCTTTTTGAAACAACTCCTTTTTTACTTATTGAAGTTGTTGTCTTTTTACCATGTTTGGAAGGTGTCCATAAGTAAATATCAATTAAACGGTCATTAAGTGTATTATCGTCATAATCTTCATTCTGGAAAATTATATGAACAGGATTAGATGTGTTGGAGTCGTAACTATCATATATCAATCTTCCACAATAGGTAAACTCATTTGTTATGTTTTTTATTTTACTATGTATTCTTACAAATAGATGGGTAGAAGTTGTCCTTTTACTATTTTTTGTATTCCAGGTGTATTAATGTGTTGTTTATTTTGGGAATCCCAATGAAAAAAATCTTCCTCGAAATAGTCATTATAATGTAAACTTTCATTTTTACTAGATTTATCAAGAGTGACAAAAAAAAGTGTATTTGTAGAATATTTACAGTTAAAGATCCGACAATAAACAATTCCGAAGTTGTTGCGGTCATTGTTGAATTCATTCTTTATACATTAGGCTTCATATTGGGAGTCTATATCAGTACGCGTTATCTTGTAATGTTCGAATAATTTTTGAGATCAATGAGCGTATCTTACGAAATAAACTTTGTTTATTGTAGGATTGTTTATGGATTACTATTTACTCTCAGTGTTAGCACTCTCTTTGTGAATATGATAATCAAGGGAATGAGAGCTATAACAATCAATTAAAAGGTGCCCTGCTCTTAATTTTATCAAGAAATATTACATTTTTAGTGGTATTTGATGCAGCTGTGTTTCTCAAGTTATCCAATTTTCATGATAATAGTCTTGCTCTTCCTGTCATTTGGGATCAAAGCAAAAGGAGGACTCTTAAGTTGTGGAAGTAAGAATGAAGTATCAAGTGAAATGGCGGACACTGAATAACAAATCGAGAACATGTCCGGCGTTCTCAAAAATAGTGACCTTGAGTAATATTTAATTATGGTTAATGGTTCAGGCCCGTATAATTCAGACATGATGCGCTCCGAAAGCTTTCATGCTGACCATAGTTAGAGTCGTAAATAGCTTCTGACAACGCATCGAATGCAGTCTGAGAGACTGCGTTCATTGTCGGTTTCATCCGAACGCAAGGATAAGGAGCTCGTGCTAATGGCAAAGCATGCTAAGTAAATGTTGAAGTTTGAAATGGTATTTGAAGACTGAAATTTAGAGGCAATAATCAATAAATTCATTGAAAATTATAGATGTTATAAAGGCATAACTCTTAACATTGACAATAAAGGGTTGAATATATTAAATATTATCGAATAATCAAACAAAGTTCAATTACAAATATAAGAATGTTCAAAGAAAATAAAGATTTATTGATTTTTCAATTATCAGGGGTTTTGGGGTTTTGGGG
>ENA-OWPI01002020-OWPI01002020.1-marine-metagenome-genome-assembly--contig:-NODE-2020-length-20192-cov-11.915983_pt1 | contig 20192 bp, 21 predicted proteins | sample MGYA00238138_ERZ651775 | MGnify/ENA primary metagenome ERZ651775 (study PRJEB26906, sample SAMN06265043) | marine metagenome | isolation source: Helgoland LTER site | place: Germany:Helgoland, sampling...
GCGATCTTACCAACGCATTGAATGATGGAAAAATTGCTGCTGCAGCATTAGATACCACTAAGGTTGAACCTCTTGATCCTAACTCTTCACTTTGGACGGCTAAGAATTGTTTTATTTCAGCCCATGATTCTGCCCACTCATTATTATCTATAGAGAGAGCATTTAAATTATTTTTTCAGAACATTAAAAATATTAAAACAGGCGATCAAATAGCAAATCTTTACTCTGAATGAAGAGGGTGCCTGACATTGCTTTTGCAGTTCTTTTATGCAAGTGCTGGAATTATTGGTGTTGTGAGCTGGTTCTGAGGTTACATAGGATAGAATAAAAGCATGAATACAAATGTAACCATTAACCTCGACCAAGTTCGTGAGCTTGGCACGTTTCATGCCGAGCGAGAGGCTGCACAAGATCTTGATGCAGTTATGGGCACCCTATGTGCCAATCCTAAGTATCTTTATCCAACACTTGGAAAAGGATTTTCTGGGAGAAAGAATGCTGAGCGTTTTTACCGTTGGTTTTTCAAGAATTTTTCGTCCAAGGTAGTTGATGGGCAGCTGATTAGGCAGTGGGTCAACGAAACAAGTGTAAGCCAGGAGTATGATGTGGTGGTCAAGATGCATGGAAAGCTTGAGATACATCGAATTCTGGGAGTGTTGTTTATTGAAGGTGACAAGCTGGGGGGTGAGATCGTTTATGCCAGCGAGCAAACTATTCAACGGATGCTTGGACCCATGTTTAGTGAGCTTGTAGTGATGGATAAACCATATGGAATCTAATTCTCACCCTTGAATAAAAATTTTTAGGCTATGAGGTAGTTTGGTATTGGTATGAGTATAGAGGTTTGTAAATCAGCAACTATTGAGAGGGCATAGTTGCAAATAACACTAACTCTGTTCTAAATTATCTTCGCTCTGGTGGAAGAGGGGTATTAAGAAAAGTGAAAAAGTAATGGACTAAAACAAGAATAGCTATATCTTCAGTGCTAACTAAAAGCCTGCTAAGTCCCAGGCCACCTACAAAAGCAACAACACAATTTATAAACTTCCAGCGCAGTGTCACATAATGAATGTACGCGAAAAGAAAGTTACTAAATAATACTGCAGATATCATGCCAAATGTGCCGCTCAACAGAATAGGTAACATCATCCTGAAAGCAATTTCCTCAACTACAGAAATAAACAGTAGGTATGTTAACCAAGCTAAATGAATCCGTTCAATTTTATGCCCTCTCTTTAAATAGAAGAAAATAAAAAACAACGATATAGCAGTTAGGATAAAAAAATAAAAAACCGGAGAAGATATTAGTGGTTTTAGATAGATGCTATTTGCAAATGACTCAATTGATATGAAAATACAAATTGTTGCAATAATGGCCATAGTTAAAAAATGACGAGCCAACACTTGAGTAAATGTATTGATAAGGCGGTTTTGATCTTTAGCTGGACGTTGCAGTCGTCTTTTCGGCACTGAATTTTGCATCATCACTTTAGCTATATTTCTTGATCGATGTTAGCAGTGTAAATATTAATTATTACGTTGCAAGAAATTACTATTATTAAGTAGGAATAAAATTTCTAATTATGAAAAAATAGCTAAATGATATCTCACTTAGCTTTACATTTTATAGCTCCTTTATTAATTGCTTTTCTATTTTTTAAAGAAAATTGGAAGTTGTCTTATTTAATAATGATAGCAACCATGCTGGTTGACTTGGATCATTTATTGGCAAGTCCAATTTACGACGCTAATCGTTGTAGCATAGGATTCCATCCCCTCCATCAGTATTGGTTTATTGGCATCTATCTAGCTATGAGTTTTTTTTCAAAAACTAGATTAATTGGAATTGGTCTAACCATTCATATGGTTTTGGATGCTTTGGATTGTTTTTAAATCTCTTTTACAAAATAAAGAGTAAATTAATTAAAGGTTCTTGTTTGCAATAGCTCTAAAAAATTCAATTGTCTCAAGTTCGCTCGCCATATCTGTATCTTCATCAGTCCCATATGAGCTGTTAGCAGATAATTTTACAATTACCATGTTAGATTCTGGTGCAACATAAATCATTTGGTTGTAAACCCCAATTGCCATGAATTCACCTTTGTCACCTCCAGGCACCCACCACTGATAGCCATACCCCAAGGGGTAATCAGAAAGAGGATTATTCCCTGGAGTTAGATGTGGTCCATCTGGGGTGATCGAATCTTTTACCCAAGATTTAGGAACAATTTGTTGTCCATTTAATTTGCCATCTAAACGGTAAAGCTCTCCAAATTTTGCATAATCTCTTGCAGTGATATTTAGTCCAGCAAATGCCATTTCCATGCCTTCAGAATCAAGTAGCCAATAACCCTCATTAGAAGCCCCCATCGGATGCCAGAGCATTTCTGTCATGTAGTTAGTAATTGTTTTTCCTGTAGCCCGATCAACTAACATGCCAAGAGCTTGAGTATCCATAGAATTGTAATGATTTCTTGTTCCAGGTTTGAAGTCATCACTTAAGGTTTGAATAAATTCATCGAACGAACCGCCCAAAGCAAAAATTTTAGCCCATCGATTGATATCTGATTCAGGATCACTGTAATCCTCGTTCCATGATGCGCCGGAAGACATTTGTAGCACATCTTTTATACGCACATTGTTATATGGTGAATTTTTTAATTCAGGCACATAATCTGAAATTGCTTCTTCTATATTGTTGATATGACCATCTCTTATTGCAATGCCAACTAGAGCAGAAATAAAGCTTTTGGCAACAGACATAGACATCCACTGAACATTTTCTCCTCCAGTTAACCAGTACTTTTCAAATTGAATTCTTCCATTTTGTAGAATCAATAAAGCGCTAGTGTCTGTTCGCTGGAGAAAATTCTCAGTCCCAATTACTGCATCATTGAAATTAAAGCTTGCTGGTAAAGATATAGTTTTGCTGGATTTAAAATTTAAAGGATTAGAAGAGGGCGATAAAGTTGATGAATCAATAAATTTATAGAACCTATTTAAATTTTCATACTGCTCTTCTCCTGAAAAAAGAGTCCCGATAACTGTCACCCGAGTATACAAATCTTTATACATAAAGATCATAATCAAAGCGATGATTGTCAGTAGAACTAATATTTTTTTTAACATCATTTCTTCTAAATTTGGTGCCCTCTCCAGGAATCGAACCTAGAACTACTCCTTAGGAGGGAGTTGTTATATCCGTTTAACTAAGAAGGCTTGTGTTAAGCGTCTGTAATATCAAATATATCTATATTCGGCCCATCAACGCACATCTCGCCAATAGCCCCAACAGTTCCATCTTCTGTTCTAAAAGCCAAATATTTTTCATAGTGCTCTTTTGAATCCCAAACCTCTGTAAGAACAAATTTATGAGGATCTTCAACATGCAATGTAAGATTAATATTTTGACACCCATCAAATGCACGAGTGACATGAAAAGCCTCAGTACAAATTCCCGAAAACTGATCGACTAAACCATCCTTTAACGTTCCGCTAAGTAAAACACTTACTGCCATAATGACTCCTAAACTTTGTAAATTAAAACGTTTCTTCATGTTAAATTAAAGAGTGTTCAATATAAAGTGCTACTGAAAATATACCTTTCGAGTTAAAAATATTAGAATAGGGCGCAAGGACCAATACCATGAGCAAAGAAATCACAATCACACTCCCTGACGGATCTCAGAAGCAGGCTCCTGTTGGTGTTAGCGGGTTTGAAATTGCAAATATGATTGGCGCTGGTCTGGCTAAAGCTGCTGTTGCGTTTAGTGTAAATGGTGAGCAAAGAGACCTGAGTGACGTTGTGATTCAGGATGCCAATATCTCTATTTTTACAATTGATTCAGATGAAGGCCTAGAAATTATGCGCCACACAGTTGCGGCTCAGGTGCTAGCTCGCGCTATAAAAAATCTTTATCCAAAAGCCAAATTAGCCATCGGCCCAACTATTGAAAATGGTTTTTACTATGATTTTTTATCTGATGAGAGGGTTTCTATAGACGATTTACCAAAAATTGAAAAAGAAATGGAGAGGATTGTTGCTGAAAAATCTGTCATTACTAAAACGATTCATTTAAAAAAAGAGGCGATCAAGATCTTTGCTGACACCAACGAAGATTACAAAGTTAAGATCATCGAAGAGTCTGAGCAAGAAGATAATTTTCAACTCTATAATCAAGGTGATACCGGTTTTACAGACCTTTGTCGTGGGCCTCATTTACCAAGCTTAGATAAGGTCGGAGCTTTCAAACTTACCAAGATTGCTGGCGCATATTGGAAAGGAGATTCGCAAAATGAAATGCTATCTCGGATTTATGGCACGGCATGGAAAAATGAAAAAGATCTAAAAAAATATTTAAACCTTTTGGAAGAGGCAGAAAAGCGAGACCATCGCAAACTTGCCAAAGAAATGGATTTGTTCCATTTGCAAGAAGAGGCGCCTGGAATGGTTTTTTGGCATGCAAAAGGTTGGTCTATATATGTAGCTTTGCAAAACTATATACGCAACAAGCAAATTGCTAATGGATACGAAGAAATCAATACCCCTTTAGTTGTTGATCGAAAACTTTGGGAGGCTTCAGGGCACTGGGACAAATATCGCGAAAATATGTTCATCACCGAAATTGATGAAGAGCATGCTAATGAAAAAAGAGTAAATGCTCTTAAGCCCATGAACTGCCCTTGTCATGTGCAGGTCTATAATCATGGTCTTAAATCCTACAAAGACCTACCAGTGAGACTTGCAGAATTCGGTTCCTGTCATAGGTATGAAGCTTCGGGTACCATGCATGGCTTAATGAGGGTTCGAGGCTTTACTCAAGATGATGGCCATATTTTTTGCACTGAAGATCAAATTGAGACGGAAACAGCTGACTTTATATCATTGTTGTCCGAGATTTATACTGAGCTTGGCTTCGAATCCTTTGATATAAAATTATCAACCAGACCTGAAACAAGGGTTGGATCAGATGCAGTTTGGGATAAAGCAGAGACCGCACTAGAAAATGCAATTAAAAAACTTGATATCCCTTATACGGTTGAAGCAGGAGATGGAGCTTTTTATGGCCCAAAACTTGATTTTGTTTTGACTGATGCAATTGGTCGTGAATGGCAATGTGGAACTTTCCAAGCTGATTTTAATCTGCCTGATAGATTAGATGCTGAGTACATAGGGGAAGATGGCGCCAAGCATCAACCTGTCATGATGCATAGAGCAATTCTTGGCTCTTTTGAAAGGTTTATTGGCATTTTAATTGAAAATTATTCCGGCAAATTGCCTTTATGGTTAGCCCCTATCCAATTATCAATTTTAACAGTTACCGAAGAAGCTAATGAGTTTGCAATGACTTTAAAAGAAAAATTTAATGCAATTAATTTACGTGTTGAGCTAGATAGTAGAAATGAAAAAATCGGCTATAAAATTAGAGAACACAGCAATGCTAAGGTCCCATTGATGGCGGTGATTGGTAAAGAAGAAATGGCAGCAGGGACTGTATCTATTAGAAATCTCCGTGAAAATGAGACCAATACTTATTCAATTGATGAGGCAGTTGAGTTGTTAAGAAATGAATCAAGCCCTCCAAGCTAAATTAAATTCTCCAACCTTCTCTGTCGAAGACTCTTAAATAAGTAAGTTGATCATGCTCTGATTCATTTATTACTTTAACGAAGTCCCCGGATTGAACCAGAATTACGTCGCCTGCAGTTAACGAAAATGAATCCTGATGTTCGATGCCCTGACTGGGATCTTTACCATGACCTTCCATTGAGTTCATGTATTCAATAACTTCCATCATTCCTCTGCCATTAACAATAATATAAACAACATCTGAATCACTAAGTCTATGACCAACCGTAGATTTTCCAGGTTGTATTACAGTTTTACTGGCTATGATTTTACCTAATAAATCATTAGTCCAAACAGAATAATCATCCGTAACTTTGTAGGGGGAACCACCAACTCTGAAATTTACATATTTTTTAGCCATTTTATAATCCTTTTAATGAATATGTAGTGAATTGAAAAATATTCCATTAAAATTGTCAATAAATTTAAAAAAAGCTTAATCTAAAGGTTAAATTAATATACTTTTTTGTAGCTATACTACAAATTTAATTTTTCTGAGATAAATATTTAAATATGTTTATAATAACCTCAGCGCAGTTTTGACTGGCTTGCAAGCGCTATATAAATGTTGCTAAATAAGATTCCAATATATAAATCTTTTCAGTTGAACTAATTTAATAAATTTACTGGAGAATAAAATGACCACTAAAAAATATACTAACCCAGCCACTATTGCACTTCATGCCGGTTGGAGAAAGGACGAAACAACTAATTCTGTAACTGTTCCAATACACATGACATCTAGCTATCAATTTGATGATACTGATCATGCTGCAAATTTATTCGCTTTAAGTGAATTAGGAAACATTTATTCAAGGATTATGAATCCTACAAATGCAGTTTTTGAGGAAAGAGTTGCTGAATTAGAGGGAGGAGTTGCAGCGTTAGGCCTTGCCTCAGGACAAGCGGCCTCAGCTTATGCAATTCAGAATTTATGCAGTCATGGCGATAATTTTGTTGCCTCATCACATCTATATGGCGGGACTTACAATCAATTTAAAAATCCATTTTCTGATATGGGTATAGAGGTTAGATTTGTTGATCCTAGTGATCCACAAAACTTTCTTGATGCCACAGATGATAAGACAAGAGCTTATTATGGAGAAGTTCTTCCTAACCCAAGCTTTCAAGTATTCCCATTACAAGAGGTTGCAGATCTTGGTAGACCTCTAGGCATTCCATTAATTGTTGACAATACAGCAGCACCTTTGATCTGTCGTCCATTTGATAATGGGGCAGCAATTATCTTGCATTCAGCTACAAAATATATTGGTGGTCATGGTACTTCGATTGGTGGAGTTCTTGTTGATGGTGGAAACTTTGATTGGGAAGCTCATCCTGAAAGACAACCTAAGCTTAATCAACCTGATCCAAACTATAATGGTGTTGTTTGGACTGAAGCAGTTAAGGCATTAGGGCCAATAGCATATATTTTAAAAGCAAGAACTACATTGCTCAGAGATATGGGGGCTGCAATGAGTCCTTTTAACGCCTTCATGTTTATTCAAGGTCTGGAAACATTACATTTAAGAATGAAAGAGCATTCTGCAAATGGCCAAAAAGTTGCAGAGCACCTCAGCAAGCACCCTATGGTTGAAAGAGTGGCTTATCCCGGGGTAGCTTCTGGCTTGCCCAAAGAAAGAGCGGATAAATATTTATCCAATGGTTGCGGTGGTCTTTTGGGATTTGAGATTAAAGGCGGCCATGAAGCAGGTAAAAAGTTTATTAATTCACTTGAGATGCTTTATCACGTGGCTAATATTGGTGATTCAAGAAGTTTAGCAATTCACCCTGCGAGCACGACTCACTCTCAATTAAATGAGGAGGAATTAGCTTCAGGTGGTATTAGTCCGAGCTATATTAGGCTATCAATTGGGCTTGAGCATATTGATGACATTCTGGCTGATATTGATCAAGCATTAGCACAAGCTGAATAATTTGGTGTGTCAGAAAATTTTCCTAAAGTCAGCTATATTGTTATAGGCTCTAAGGAAAGACTGTCGAAGGTTAAATCATATAGAATAGAAGAGGGTGTAGAGTGCTTGCTTTGTCCTTTTCAATCTCTAGAAGAGTTACCATCATTGCTCGATTTAAAAATTGCTGAACTAGATTCATCGGTTATTTCATTAATTCCTGCAGGAGCTTTTCCTAGGAAGGATGCTAGAGCGCAGCTTATGCATTTTTCAAGAAGTGAATATCAGTTTTGGGGCTGGTATCATTTTGGTAATAAATTTAAAGGAGCAGCCCAAAGTATTGGAAAAATAAATACCCTGTTAAATAAAGTCCCTCAATTAGAGCAAGGAATATTTTTCTCAAGGCCATTATATTTTTCAGTAGGAGGTCTTGGAGATAGCGGATTGAACCCCTTTGCTGAATTAGCTAAAAGATTTTATCTAAGATTAGATCCACAAAATCCACTTCCTTCCCTTACAATAAGGGCAAAATCACTGTTAAATTAGACTGGCATGAAGCTTTTCTCAGCTCAAAACATTACATATTCAATTAATGAAAATAAGCTTTTTCATAATCTTTCTTTTGAGATAAATTCTGGAGAAGGTTTGCATATTAAAGGTGGCAATGGTTCTGGAAAAAGTACATTACTTAGAATTATCTTAGGCATCACATCTCCCTCTAAGGGTTTAATTCAATCATATGATCAAGATTTAAAAATATCCTATTTAGGGCATAAAAATGCAATAAAAAATTATCTTACGCCTGTTGAAAATTTAGAGTTATTGTTTGGTGGTGACGAGCTTAATGTTGCTTTTGAGTGGCTCAATAGTTTTGGTTTATCTCATCTTCAAGATGAACTAACAGCCAGTCTATCTTTTGGACAACAAAAAAAATTAGCCTTAATAAGGGTCCTGGCTCAATCCTCAGACTTGCTAGTTCTTGATGAACCTTTTGTTGGATTAGATCAAACAACAGCTGATCAGATAAATAGTTTTCTTGCGCAAAAAATATCTCAGGGAGTTGGTCTTGTTCTCACCTCGCATATCACCCCTATGATTGACTGTGCAGCTTTAGATTTAGGAGCAAATAATGCTTAGCTTTATTAAAGCAGAATCTTTCAAGCTATCAAAAAAACTAAAGTCTTGGTTGGGGCCATTATTGGTTATGGTTCTTGTTCTCATTGCATTTCCTTTAAGTATAGACATCTCTCAGTATGATTTAGATAAGTTTTATTTTTCTATTATTGTTGTCTCTTTGCTGATGACTGCTTTTGTTGCAACAGAAGGTATGTTTGAAGAGGATTTTGAGGACGGATCTCTTGAGCAAGAATTTCTAAAAGAGAAGGATTTTTACAAGCTAGTTATTTCTAAAATATTTGTCTATGTTTGCTTGATTGGAATTCCTATTGCATTCATCGGAGCATTGTTTTCTTTTGCTAACGGAGTTGCTATTGGTAGCTTTGGTAGGGTATTTCTATTGCTAAGTCTTTCTAATCTTTTGCTGTTTAATTTGTTTGCATTTGGTAATGCATTATCCATTAATAAAGGAGCCATGTTAGGAGTGCTTTCCTCTTTGCCACTAGCATTACCAGTTATTATCTTGCTTGGAAGAGCAATAAGAAGCATTCAATACGGAGACGGTTTTTTTGCAGTCACCACTTTGATGGTAGGCATAGGGTTGATGGTATCTGCTATCATGCCATTAATTATCTCTGCAGCATTAAAAACACATATAGATTAACCAACTTAGGTTTATAATACCTGTTGTGATCTCTGCATTCATTCATAAATTCTCCTCTCCAAAAAGTTTTGTAAATATTACTGAGAAACTTTATCCGTTTTTTATCATTCTTGGAATCTCTATGCTTATGCTTGGATGGATATGGGGTTTATTGTTTGCCCCGCAAGATGCCGTGCAAGGAAACTCGTATCGAATTATATTTTTTCATGTGCCTTCTGTAATTTTTGCAGAGTTAATTTATTTCTTTATGGCAGTTTGTGCGTTAATGCATATTGTTTGGCGGGTAAAGTTAGCAGCATATTTAATAAAATCTGCTGCACCAATAGGTGCGATGATTACATTTATAGGTTTATTTTCAGGGTCAATTTGGGGGATTCCTACTTGGGGGACATGGTGGCAATGGGATGCAAGAATAACATCAACATTGATATTATTTATTATGTATCTTGGTGTTTTAACGTTGCACGGATCTTTTTCAAATTTGGAAAAAGCAGATCGTCTCATGTCAATTTTGGTAATCATTGGAGTTGTAAATATTCCCATCATTAAAAAATCAGTTGATTGGTGGTCAACACTTCATCAACCAGCATCAATTTCAGTTTCTGGGAGCAGCTCAATTGACCCATCCATGCTATATCCATTATTGATCTCGATAATTGGCCTTGGTTTTACACTCATTTCTCTTGGTATTTTAAGCAGTCGTTCCTATATATTGAGTAGAGAAAAAAATAAAAAATGGGTTTCAGATCATGTTTAATTCAGAATTTAAAAATTTTAATGAAATCTTAGATATGAGTGGTCACGGAATCTATGTTTGGTCAGTGTATTTGGTTGGTATATTAATCATCTCGATCAGTTTTATAATTGCCAAAAAAAGAATCAAAACAGTGCAAAGAAAAATAAAATTTAAAAATGCTTCAAGTTAGAAAAAACCGTCTTTGGAAGCTGCTTACTATTCTTTTTTTGTCTGCAGGAGGCATTTCATTAATTCTGTTTTCACTTAATTCAAAGTTAGACCTCTTTTATACTCCATCTGAGATGCTGCAAGCAGATATTAAGTCTGGTTATAGAATTAAGTTGGGTGGAATGGTTAAGAATGGATCCATCGAAAGAGATGGAACGAACGTTAGATTTCTGGTCACTGATTTTATCAAAGAAGTTCCTGTAACTTTTGATGGAGTCCCACCTGATTTATTTAAAGAAGATAGCGGAGTTGTGATCCTTGGATATTTTTTAGATGGCATGTTCGAGGCTGAAGAAATTTTCGCCAAACATGATGAAAATTATATGCCTCCTGAATTATCGATTGATCCAGCTGCAATATGATTGGTGAGATTTCACACTTTTTATCCCTTTCGGCTGTTTTAATATTAAGTCTTGTATTAATTTTTAATCTATTCTTTTTTTTTAGCAAAGTTCATCCAAATCAATTAACTCTCTCGATGAGATTATTTAATCAGGCTTGCTGGTTAGTCTTTATTTCATTTGGCATGTATGTCTATCTTGCAATAAGCGATGATTTTTCCATCGCATACATAGCAAGCCACTCGAACTCACAATTGCCTATTTTTTATAAGATAACCTCAATTTGGAGTGCTCATGAAGGCTCCATGTTTTTATGGATAGTGTTTTTAACTGCATGGAGCATTCTATTTATAAATTCGCTTGATAATGAGCACCCTTTAAAAAAATTCACATTGTTGATGTTAAGCCTAATTATTTTAGGCTTTTTATTATTTTTGCTTTTAACATCTAATCCTTTCGAGAGAATCTTGCCATTTGGAGCCCTTGAAGGGGCAGACATAAATCCAGTTTTACAAGATCCTGCATTAGCTATACATCCGCCCATGTTGTATTTGGGTTATGTGGGCTTTGTAATTTCCTTTAGCTTTATTACAGCATATTTGCTTAATGGTAATTTTGAGCTGCAATGGGAGCAGGATATAAAAAATTGGTCTCTAGTTGCTTGGATTTTTCTAACTATCGGCATCGCTCTTGGAAGTTGGTGGGCATATTATGAATTGGGATGGGGAGGATATTGGTTTTGGGATCCTGTAGAAAATGTTGCTCTCATGCCATGGCTCGCTGCAACTGCATTTATGCATTCACTGTTTGCATCTTCAAAGTCAAATGTTTTAAAAACTTGGACCATGTTTTTAGGTATTCTAATCTTTGCATTAAGCCTCTTCGGAGCTTTTATTGTAAGGTCTGGAATTATTGATAGCGTTCATTCATTTGCAAATGATCCTGAGAGAGGGCTGTATCTCCTGAGTTTTTCAGGGTTAATTACACTATTTTCACTGACAATTTTTGCATATCGACTTCCAGTTTTAAATTCTTCAAAATTAGTTGTTACTGGTTCTAAAGAGTCGTTTCTATCCATGAATAATATACTTATGATCACTAGTATTTTTTCTATTTTTCTTGGTGTCACTTACCCGCTGATAATTGAATCTATAAATGGAGAAAAAGTTAGTATTGGTCCTCCTTATTACAATACAATTTTTGCTCCATTAATTCTTATTGCTGCAATATTTATTATGATTTCTGTTGATGCTTTGTGGCAGCGATCAATGCCTTTAAGAACACTTTTTTTCACTATAGCCCCCCCAATCATTCTATCCCTGGTGTCCATCTATTTTATTTGGTGGACTACATCAGTTTTTTCTATTTTGGCTTACGTAGGAATTTTCTCAGGATTATTGATCCTTTTCAGCTATCTGTTGAGGACCATCAATAATTTGTTCAATAAAAGGTTTATTAATAAGGGCAGTGCAATTGCTCATACAGGCTTAGGTTTATTATTTTTTGCAGTTTCTATGAACAGTATTTTAAGCTATGAGAAAAACCTTAATCTTGCACCCGGTCAATCAATTTCAGTGGATCAATCTGTGAAAGAATTTTCTTTTAATGATATTAGGGTTTTCAAAGCATCAAATCATGATGTTATTTCTGCTGAAGTTTCACTCTTGCAGGATGGCCAAGAAATTTCCCTTAACCCTCAGAAAAGAAAATATGCCACGCGAGGCCAAATCACTTCTGAATCATCTATTCATACAACATTCTTTAAAGATACCTATTTAACTATTGGCGATCAATTAGACAATGGTAGCTGGACATTCTCACTCAAGATTAATTATTTTATAAAGTGGATTTGGTTTTCAGCTGCCTTAATGGTGCTGGGAATGCTGCTTACAATTTTCAAAAAGAAAGCGTCATGAATCAGTTACTGAGGTTTTTAATAGTTATCCTTCCGGTAGTTGTTCTAATATTTTTTGCCAAGATCCTTTTAATTGATGAAGATATTAAATTTTCAACTTTTGATTCAAAAAATTTTCCAGAATTTCAATTAAATGATTTGAATGGCGATCCAGTTCAATCGGAGTCTTTGAATGGAATTAAAATTTTAAATGTTTGGGCAAGTTGGTGTATTACTTGTCTTGTTGAGCATCCATTCTTAACCAGACTTTCAGAGCAAAATATTCAAATTATTGGCTTAAATTATAAAGATTCTGATTTGAAGGCAAATGCGTGGCTTGAAAAACATGGCAACCCCTATTTATTTTCTATATATGATCCAAGAGGCGATCTAGCCTTTGATCTTGGGGTGACCGGAGCGCCAGAATCCTATCTAATTATTAATAATCAGGTTGTAAGTCATATTCAGGGTGAAATGAATCAGAGAAAATGGAACTCGATTTTCCTTCCTTTAATCCAGCAAGCTAAACAGGGATCATGATTATTAAAAAATTCTTCATATTTTTCTCTTTTATTGTTTTATCAACATCTGCATTCAATCAGGTGGTATATGAATTTGAAGACTCTCTTCAAGAAAAAAGATTCTACTCGTTAATTTCAGAAATCAGATGTCCAAAATGCACAAGCGGAAGCATAGCAAGTTCTGATGCGCCTGTTTCTCGAGATTTAAAAAATAAGGTCTATGAATTAGTGCTTGATGGCTCAACTGATCAAGAAATCAAAACTTATGTTTCAGAAAGATTTGGTGACTTTTCAGATTATAGGCCCTCACTTGAGGGTTCCAATTATCTCTTGTGGTTTGGGCCATTCATTTTTCTTGCTTTAATGCTGGTAATATTTTTTATCAAGCGAAGAGTCTAATGTTAATAATTATTGCTGTTTCTGTAATTTTATTATTACCTATAATTTCTTATTTATTGCATCCACTATCAAATCAAAAATCTATTGTATTTTTGGCTACATTCTTCATCTTTGGTGGATTTATTATTAATTTTTTCTCCACTAACCCCTTCATTGGCTCTTGGGTTCATGTTAATCAATCTGAGTCTATTCATAGAAGCATTTCTAGAAATGAAGAGCTTAACAGCCCTTTAATCAATCAGTATTTAGAAAACACATCGTCAAATGATGAGTCTTTTATGCGAGGCGTTCAGGTTTTTTATAAAGCCTTGGAACTTCAGTCATTTAATTCTGCGGAGAGCATCCTTCAAACCTTAAATTCACAGTTTATTTCAGAGAGCTTTCAAGTTCCAATATTTAACCTTTTAGCAGACTTGAGAGATGCAAAATATCCGGATCTAGCAAATTCAAAACTTCTAATAAGCATTGAAAATCCCTCTAATTGTAATTTGCAATTATTGAAATTGTTTGCATCTATTCCGGATGGACCCGATGTAAACATTGCTGCTAAAGAAATTATTTCTCCAGATCTTAAGAAGCCATTTGTATTAGATAAATCACATTCTTTAGTGAGAGGGTTTGATATAACTTCAGCCTTTCTTCAGCAAGAAATGATTAAGATTGAAGCTCAGGCTCAATGTGATACTGGGGATTTTCAAGCTTTTAAATCTTTAGATTTAAAGTACTCCAAGGGCAATCAAGATGAGTTATTTTTTTATGCTAACGAATGGTTAAAAAAGGAACAATAGTTTAAAATGGGTAAAGGATATATTTAATGCAGCTTAAACACATCAAACTGGCTGGATTCAAGAGTTTCGTGGATCCCACGAGGATATCTTTCCCTACAAATATGGTTGCTGTTGTCGGTCCCAACGGGTGCGGTAAATCTAATGTTATTGATGCCGTTCGATGGGTTCTTGGGGAGTTATCTGCAAAGAACTTGCGTGGTGAATCCATGTCAGATGTTATCTTCAATGGTTCTGATTTAAGAAAGCCATCTGGACAATGCAGCATTGAGCTACTATTTGATAACTCAATGGGAAAACTGGGTGGTGAATACGCCAAATATAATGAAATCTCTATCAAAAGATTGATGACAAGAGATGGGCAGTCTAATTACTCCATAAATAACACCTCATGCAGACGAAAAGATGTCCAAGACATTTTTCTAGGCACAGGTCTTGGGCCAAGAAGTTATGCCATTATTGAGCAAGGCATGGTATCCAAAATAGTAAGCGCCAAACCTGATGAGATGAGAGTCTTCATAGAAGAAGCAGCTGGAATTTCTAAATACAAAGAAAGAAGAAAAGAGACAGAGCAAAGAATTAAGAAAACCAAAGAAAACTTATCAAGAGTTCAAGATATTAGAGACGAAATTAATAGACTAATTAATAGACTTAAAAATCAGGCCAATGCAGCTGAAAAGTATAAAAAACTTCAAACTGAAGAAAAAGAACTTAAGCTAAATGTATCTGTTTTAAACACTCTTCAAGCAAAGGGCCAAAAAGATAGGCTGAGCTCTGAACTGTCATCCCTTCAGAATCAAATCAAAGTCAAAACTCAAGAGGTAAGCACACACCAATCTACAATAGATCAAATCAAGACTGAGCATTCTTCGGTTCTTTCCTCGTTTGAAGCTGCACAAAAAAACTTTTACTCTATTGGCGCTGAAATTGCGCGATTTGAAGCCAATTTGCAAAATTTAACAAAAGCTGAGGTTCAAGCCGAGGAAGATTTAAAAACTGCAAAAGAAAGTTATGCAAAGGCAATTCAAAAGGAGTCTACATTCGAATCATTAAATCCTAAAGAAAGTGAGTTAAAGCTTAATATTGCAATCTTAAAAGCACTTCAAGCTTTAGACAAAAAGAAGAAATTGGATAATGAGATTAATGTGTTAAGTGATAATGTCCAAGAAAAATCATTAGAAGTTAACAATCTCCAATCTACTTTGGATGATATCCATTCTGATAACTCCTCAATCATCTCAGCATTAGAATCTTCACAGTCAGAATATTCTTCTATTGGCGAAAATATAGCAAGAATGGAATCAACATATCAAAGCTTAGAAAAATCAATAGCTCAAACACAAGATGAAATAGAGGAAGCTAACTCCAACTACCTAAAGGCATTAGAGAAAGAGCAAGATGAAGATAAGTTAACTCCCAAAGAAAAAGCAATTAATTTATTAGATGAAATTCTAGAAGGACTAAAAACCTTTGGTTCAAATGGTAATATCCTCATAGATAAGGCTATTCAACTCAAAGACTCTCTATTGAGCATATTAAAAATTGCATCTGATAAATCTGAAACATTGAAAGGTGAATACTCAGTAAGAAAAACTAGGCTTGAAGAACAATTGTTGCAGCTTACCGAAAAGCAAAAAAATACTAAAACGGAAATAGAGAGCCTTGTTGCAAAAAAAGAATTAAAGCTTGCAGAATTAAATGATTTAAAAAGTAAAAAAGCTTCAGTAGAGGAGCAAATAAGAGAGATAGAGAAGCAAAAATCTACAGCTGTTATTGATCTGAGGTCTCTAGAAACGAATGTTAATAATCTTAGACTAGATTTAAGAACTTATGAGGTCAATCTTGATAATGCCTCTACGATTTTAGAAAAAGCAGAAATTAATATTAATGAGATAGATCCTCAAAAGTATGCCTCAATGAATTTATCTGAATTAGAAGATTCACTTTCAGAAATTCAAAGCACAATTTCATCATTGGGCTCTATTAATCTTGCCGCTCCTGATGAATATTTATCAAGGCAAAATAATTTATCTACGCTTTTAGAAGACACAAGAGAGAAAAAAACGCATGCTGAAAAAGATTTATCTGATTTAATCCAGCGAAGCTCCAACGCTGAAGCCGAATTGAACTCCATTAAACAAAAGCAATCCAGAGTTGATGAGTCAATTAGAGAGTCTGAAAATAAAAAATCAGTTGCAGAATTAGACCTTCGATCTCTTGAAGAAAAATCTAATAATATCAAACTGGATCTCAGAACTTTTGAAGTGAATCTTGAGAATGCTGCTGCAGATTTGGTCAAAGCAGGTCTTTCAATTGAAACAATAAATCCAGATGAATATACAGATTTAAATATTACTGAGCTTGAAAAATCTCTTGAAATTACCCAATCTAAAATTTTATCTCTTGGAGCCATAAATCTCGCTGCACCTGAGGAAATTGCCGAAGAATCAAAGAGGATGGAAGAGCTTGATGTTCAATTAGAAGATTTAAATGAAGCCATGGATAAACTTCAAGGGGCAATTAAAAAGATAGATGCTGAATCAAAAACTAAATTTGATGAAAGCTTCAATGCGGTAAATGCAAAAATTCAAGAGATTTTCCCAAAACTCTTTGGAGGAGGAAAAGCATCATTAGAGTTAATTGATGGGGATACTTTGAACTCAGGAATTACTCTCGCTGCTCAGCCTCCTGGTAAAAAAAATGCGACTATCTCTCAACTTTCTGGTGGAGAAAAAGCTATGACAGCTCTTTCTCTGGTGTTTGCGTTATTTGAGCTCAACCCAGCACCATTCTGTATGTTAGATGAGGTTGATGCGCCATTAGACGATATAAATGCTACAAGATTTGTAGCAATGGTTGAAGAGATGTCTGATAGGGTCCAATTTATATTTATTACTCATAATAAAATCTCCATGGAGAAAAGTGATCATTTGATGGGGGTCACGATGCAGGAAGCAGGAGTTTCTCGAGTAGTATCGGTTGACGTAAAAGAAGCGCTTGAATTAGCTGCTTCATAGCATGCTTAGCAACTTACAAATAATCTTAGTGGCTGGAGCTGCATTGCTCTTCCTGGTTATTTTATATCTTTTTTTTAGGCCTTTATTTACCCGCAAATTGATTCAAAACTCTCTTGATGATTCCTCATCTATGCTTTTTCAAGAAGGTGTTGAACAAGGAACCTTAGGGTTTGAAGATGAGGATGAAGCATTTCAGGAACAAGAATTGATTATTTTAAATTTAGTATCTATGGATAAATCAAATTTTGATATGAATCAAGTTCTTACATTGTTAAAAAATTTGGATGCTAAATATGTGAATGGTTTTTTTAGTTATAGAGATTTAGGTGGAAGAGAGATATATAGAATTGCAAGTGGAATCAATCCAGGTCTTCTTGATTCGGATACTCAAACTCATGTGCTTTTGATGGCTTTGGATTTATATCAGGCGATAGATCCTGTTAAAGCGTTTGAAACAATGCTTGAATCAGCCTCTGGGATTTCTGAAAAACTACATGCCAGTATTTGTGATTCAGCCAGAGCTCCATTAAGCAAACAAATGATTGAGCACTTAAAGTCTAGAGCTCAAGAAATTAGCCATCTTAAATCTATGCGAAGTATTTCTGAAAAATGAGCAAGCTAAAAAAAAGATATGTATATATCCAAGAAAGAATACGCTCTCATGATTACGAGTATTACATTCTCGATGATCCGTTAATATCTGATCATGAATATGATGAGTTATTTAAAGAGTTAAAAGAAATAGAATCTGAGCATCCTGAGTGGATTACTCCTGAATCTCCATCGCAAAGAGTTGGAATTAAACCCGAAAGTGATTTTGCAACTTTTAAACATTTTCAACAAATGCTCTCCTTGGCCAATGCTTTTAACGAAGCGGATTTAAAAGGTTTCCATGATCGAATTCTGAAAAACCTAAGTACCAATGAGCAAATAGATTATTTTTGTGAGCCGAAAATGGATGGCGCAGCAGTTTCTTTAATTTATGAAAAGGGCATTCTTACTAGAGGGGTAACAAGAGGCGATGGAACTCTTGGAGAAGACATCACTTCGAACATCAGAACCATTAGGTCTATTCCATTGACACTAAAAGAGTCTAAAAATTCTTTTCCAGATCTCCTTGAGGTCAGAGGCGAGGTATTTATTAAAAAATCCGATTTTGACGATTTAAATCTTAAGGCAAAAGAAAATGATGAGAAAGTGTTTGCAAATCCTAGAAATGCTGCAGCTGGGAGTTTGCGGCAATTGGATCCTGTAATAACTAGCTCCAGACCATTAGCGTTTTTTGCTCATGGCATAGGGTCATGTCAGGGAATTGAATTTAGTGATTTACAAGAAATATTTTCAGTTTTTTCTTCATGGGGGCTGCCTGTCAATAATTTTAATGAATTGGTGGGCTCCATTGATGAATGTCATGAGTATTTTAAGCGCATAGAGAGTGCAAGAGAAAATATTCCATTTGAAATAGATGGGGTTGTATTTAAAGTGAATGAACTATCTTTGCAAAAACAACTTGGAGAAATTGCTAGATCACCAAGATGGGCTATAGCACATAAATTTCCAGCTGAGGAAGTTTATACAGAGATTGAAAAGATAGATTTCCAAATTGGAAGAACTGGTATTTTAACGCCTGTTGCAAAATTAAAAACCGTAAATGTAGGCGGAGTCAATGTTAGCAACTGCACTCTGCATAACCTTGACGAATTAAAAAGATTAGATCCCAGGGTTGGAGATGGGGCTATCATTAAAAGGGCAGGGGATGTAATTCCAAAAATGGTTCAGGTTATTCCAAAAAAGAAAAATCGAGCTAGTCCAATCCAAGCTCCAAAAAAATGCCCGAGTTGTCAATCAGCAACAGTCTTTAATTATCAGTCTGAATGGACGGTTATGAATATTAGTCAATCAAAACCTATCAAGAAATTCTCAAGTAATTATGAGGCAAAAAAATTTATAGAAGATCACCAGTCTCTTGACTTAGACATTGCTGAGGAGCGCCTGGAAACTCCTTTTATCAAATGTTCGGGTGGCAATAGTTGCCCTGAAATTTTTCAAGGTAAATTTACTCATTTTGTTTCGAGAAAGGCAATGGATATTGATGGGCTGGGCCAAGAAATATTGTATACCTTGATTAATAAAAAATTTATAGAAGACTTTGCTGACATATACTCTCTGAAAGATCATCGTGAAGAGCTTAAAAAATTAGAAAGGTTTGGAGAAAAATCTGTTGATAATTTAATTAAATCAATAGACCATTCAGCATCAGTTGCATTATATAAGTTGATTTTTTCCTTGGGCATCGAGGAAGTGGGAGAAACAACTGCAAGAAATTTAGCCAATGTTTTTGGGAGCATGGAAGCACTTCAACGATCTACCTTCGAAGATTTAATTTCAATATCTGATATAGGTCCAAGAGTAGCTGCAAAAATCATAGATTATTTTTGTAATATCGAAAATGTAGCATCAGTAGAAAAATTACTTCCATGTTTGAGTATCATCAATCCAAATATGGAAACCCTCGATCAAGATATGAAATTTATTGGTTTGCAAATTGCAATCACTGGAAAAATATCACCAATGTCTCGCGATGAAGTAAAAAGCTTATTGTTATCAAAGGGCGCAAAAGTTACGAGTTCGATTTCAAAAAAAACTAACTATTTAATTGCCGGTGAAAATGCTGGTTCAAAACTTGAAAAAGCAAAAAATCTTGGTGTTAAAATTATAGATGCTGAGGATATAGGTACTTTTATAAATGATCCCAAAAAATTTTAATAGCCTTCTAATTATTTTTATATTGGTGATTTCCTCCTGCGTGAGCTCACCTCCAGAAAAGCCAGACAATATTTGTGAAATCTTTCAAGAAAAGAGAAGTTGGTATAAAGCAGCAATCAAGTCAGAGAAAAGATGGAAACTTCCTCCATATGTTCTGATGGCGTTTATTCATCAAGAATCCAG
>ENA-OWPI01002028-OWPI01002028.1-marine-metagenome-genome-assembly--contig:-NODE-2028-length-20174-cov-5.356869_pt1 | contig 20174 bp, 20 predicted proteins | sample MGYA00238138_ERZ651775 | MGnify/ENA primary metagenome ERZ651775 (study PRJEB26906, sample SAMN06265043) | marine metagenome | isolation source: Helgoland LTER site | place: Germany:Helgoland, sampling...
AAGGAATTGCTGTTGCAGAAATCATTGCTGGTCAAGCAGGAAATGTTAATTATGATGTTATACCTGCGGTTATTTATACTTCACCCGAAGTAGCCATGATTGGCAAAACAGAAGATCAACTTAAAAAAGATAATATAAAGATTCTATTAAAAAATGGAAGAGTACAAGATATTGTAAATATCTCTGACCATTTAAACCTTAAAGCATTATCCAAACTAGTTACCAAGTATTATATATGTTACCCAAAAGATGAACTTTAGTACATTTTTTATACTTTTGCCACAATCAATTTCGGTGAGATGATTATAATTGAGATAACTTTAAAAATATACGTGTGAAATTTACTGCAACCCAAATAGCAGAGATACTTGATGGAAAAATTGTAGGAAACCCAGAAATAGAGGTTTCTAAACTTGCGAAAATTGAAGAAGGAACAGCAGGAACACTCACTTTTTTATCAAATCCGAAGTATACGCCTTACATATACACAACTAAATCTTCAATAACCATCGTAAACAATGATTTTCAACCAGAACATGATATTTCTACAACATTAATTAAGGTTGAAGATTCATACAAAGCCTTTTCAAAACTTTTACATTATTACAATCAGGTGAAGAATAATAAATTAGGAATCGAAAGTCCTAGCTTTAAATCTGATACTGCTTCACACGGTATGGATGTCTACCTAGGTGCATTTTCATACCTTGGAAATGATGTCAAATTAGGAAATAATGTAAAGATATACCCACATGTTTTTGTGGGAGATAATGTAATTATTGGAGATAACACAAATATTGGAAGAGATGCTTCGAATAATTTGTTTATACCATTTAGATATGAAAAACATAAAATATTTAAATTTCTTTTTTCTTTAGAGGTAAATTTTCTAACTTTTTCATAGCCCTTTATTAGAGAATTTATTTTATGTTTATTGATTTTGAATTGATTATTTTTCAGATCAAAACATAGTGCATTGATACATATTGCAACTTCATACATATAATACTCATTTGAGGCAAAATAAAAATCTATTATGCCAGAAATCTTATTTTTTTTAAAAAAGATATTATCAATAAACAAATCTCCATGAATAATTCCTTGAGGTAAATTAGCTGGCCATTTTTTATTTATTTCAATTTGAGTTTTTTCAAGATTTTGTTTTATATTTTTAGCAAATTTAATTTTCTTAAAATTTATACTTTTTAGAAGTTTTGGCATATTTTTCATACCCATTGAATTTTCTCTTTTAATTTTAAATTTATTTGTAATTTTGTGCATTTTTCCAATTATCATTCCAACTTGATAACAATTGTTTGTAGTCAAAACTTTTTTATCTTTTCCATCTAAAAAAGTGACAATGCAAGCAAGTTTGCCCTTAATTTTTATTAGATATTCGTCCTCTAAATTTTTTATTGGTTTTGGACAATTTATTTTCTTTGAATTTAATAAATCCATCAATTTCATAAAAAAGGGCACATCTTTATTTGCAACTCTTTTTTCGAATATTGTTAAAATATACTTATTGTTTTTCGTTTTTAATAAATAATTAGTATTTTCTATTCCTTTTTTAATTCCAACGAAGCTGGTAATTTTCTCTATAGGAAAATTTTTATTTATACTCAAAATATCTGAATGATTAATTTTAGTATATACAGCCATTAGTTTAATTTTTTTGGAACATTGAATACAATATCTTCTTTGATAATTTCAACTTCTTTTATTTCTAATTGGTACTTATTATTTAATTGGTCTAAAAAATTCCTAACTAATATTTCAGGCGCTGATGCCCCAGAGGATACGCCAATAGTTTCACAATCATTAATTTTATCAAAGGGAATAACACTTTCTGAGTGGATTAAATGTGAGTCAATGCAACCAGATTTTTTTGCAACCTCAACCAATCTTACAGAGTTAGATGAATTCCTGCTGCCAATGACAAAAAACATATCACATTTTTGAGCAATATTTTTTACAGCTTTCTGCCTATTTGTTGTTGCATAGCAAATATCTTCTTTTACAGGTTCTTTAATATTTGGAAATCTTTTCTTTAAAACCTTAATAATATTTATTGTATCATCAACAGATAATGTGGTTTGTGTGACATATGCTATTTTATCCTTAGATTTTGGTGAATAATTTTCTGCCTCGTTTTCATCTTGAATTAGATCAATTGAACCGTCAGGTAATTGGCCCATAGTTCCTATAACCTCAGGATGATTCTTATGGCCAATTAATATCAAATGATATCCTTGTTTATTTAAATTTTCAGCTTCCCTGTGAACTTTAGAAACCAATGGACATGTAGCATCTACATATTCCATATTATACTTCATTGCATCTATAGGAACTTTTTTTGGGACACCATGTGCAGAAAATATTACAGGTCTTGTTTTATCTTGGATTTCCTCCAGTTCTTCAACAAATATTGCACCTTTTGATTTTAAGTCATCAACTACATATTTATTGTGAACAATTTCATGTCTAACATAAACAGGGGCGCCATACTTTTTTAATGATTTTTCTACAATCTCGATTGCTCTTTCAACACCAGCACAAAACCCTCTTGGGGCTGATAAAAGTATATTAAGTTTTTTGTTTTTCATTTTTTTCTAATAAATATTCCAGCAATATATGAGGAAAGGTTAAAGACGCCAAACCAATAAAGATGACTTTAATAATTGCATCATCAAATATGACTTTAAAATTGATAAAATAAAGTGAAAGCAATGCTAATAAACCTGTAAGCACTGTTAGAGGAATAGATTTAATTATAAATAATTTGGCTCCATTTAAGAAATTATCTTTATCTAATTCAAAAATTAAATTCACAATGTGTCTAATAGAATGTAAAAAACAAAAATACACTGTAAAAGCTACAAGAGGTGAAAAATAAAAATTAACCAAAAGAATTGAAGTGTAATCAATAAAAATTGTTACTTTATTGATTTCATAATTTTTTAAAAATAGATATAGACTTGCTAATGAGCTTAAACTAACACCTATTAAAAATATCTTTAATTCTTCTAATTTACCCAGCAGAGTATAAAAATTTTCATTCTCTATTAATAATAATTTAAATAACTCTATTGTTTCAGCAAAATTAAAATACAAAGGTGCAAAAATAATTAAAGAACCTTTTAGTATAAATAATAATTGATTTGTATAACTGGTGTAAGGTATCAAAAATTGAGTGTCTTCCTTACCAAAATGATAAGCAGCTACAATTAGAAAAATAATTAACAATTGAGCTGGAAAAATAAGCCATAAAATTATGATCAAAGAAGCAATAAAGATATAAGCAATATAAAAATAAAAAGTATTACTTATATTATAATGACTTAATAATTTTTTACCTTTTAGATGATCTAGAGATCCATGTGTAACGCCAATTAATAATATCAGCAACAAACATCCAAATGGTGTAATAGAAAAATTAGAAAATATTAGATTTAAAAAAATAAATAAATTAACGATTATAAAAAATATAAAGGAATGAGTTAGATTAATTTTTTTTATCATTTAATAAATTTAAAAAAGTTCTTTAAAAAAAGTCCATTTAGGCATTTTGGAAACTATCTGGAAATCCTCTAATATATTACTTTTGTTAGATAAAAAATTAATGATAGATGAATTTTTTGAACTGAACATTTTATAAAATATATCTGGCATTTTTTTTGGATTATTTGCTAAAACTTTTAAAAATATTTTATCTAAAAATTGATATTTATCAGGAATGATTTTTGGTTTTAATTTATGAACATTATCTAAATTTTTTCTTATAAACTTTGAATGTTCTTGAATATTTAGAAAAGTGTAGCCTGTACTTAATCTTGTCATGCCTCCAGCTGTTCCAATGTCAATTTGATTTAATTTTTTAATGTTTGTTGGATGAAATAATGGAATTGCACCTTTTTCTCTAAAAAGTACCTTATATTTTTTTATATTTAAGTGATTTTCCAAATAATCTTTTAACTGAGTTTCGTAACTATGAACTGATCTATGATTTAAATTTGACAACCAGGTAGTTTCAACAAGTGCATTTTTTTTAGAAAAAGGAAGCGTATAAAAGAAGTGAACATTGTTATCTTGTTCACAATCAAAATCCATTAAATTAAATATTTCTTCATCAAAAAAATCTTTTTCAGTTTCAATCTCTACGCCACAAAAGTGTTGCCATAATTTATCATTTGTATTTTCAAAATCTGAAACACTATTAAAAATCTTTGTATTTTTGACATCAATTTCATTAATATTTTTAAAAAATTCAATATTTGTATTCTTATTTAGAGTTGTTAAAATTTTTTCATAAAATAAACCACTATCAATAGTCTGATATGGAGCGAAAGTGCAGTCATGATATTTTGTTTTTTTTGGTAAATTTACTGAAAAATTATTCCAACTTTTTCTTACACAGTCATCAAAGTTATGATCAAAAACTCTCCAAAAAGACCAAGTTTTATCTTTTTGATATTTGTCCCGTGGTTCAATAATTGCTAGAGATTTTTTTTGAAGCTGATTATTTATCTCAAGTTCATAAGCAAGTGATAATCCTGAACAACCACCTCCTATTATTGTATAATCAAATTCTTTCATCTAAATTAATTAATCCGTATATATCTTTATAATTAAGATTATACTTTTCTTTATTATCCTTAATTATCATCAATTTAAAAAAATCATAAATCGAATACACTGTTTCTAAAACTTTTTCTAAATTATTTACATAAATTTTTCCTGAATTTTTGTAAGCCTCAAAGCTATTAATCTTCATAATTTTACGTCCTATTTTTCTATAGACTCTTCTTGCAACCAAAATTGCAAATCTCAAATTAATTGGAATTTCTTTTATTGAATAAAAAGAATTATCATAGAAAACTTCTGAAATTTTAATTGTAGATTTTATGTCGTCCATTGAGTGATGAATATAAAATCTATTATTAATGCTATCTTCAATCACATCTCTAGAGATATTAGTAAGTTGCATAGCTACTCCAAGATTGATTGCAGCTTTTAGGGATGTTATTGTTTTTACACCTAATATTTTGGCCATCATCAAGCCAACAGTTCCAGCTACCCGATAAGAATATAGCAACAAATCTTTTTCAGATTTAAATTTTACAGTTTCTTTAATATCAGATTCAATTCCGTCAAATAAATCATTTATTACATTTTTTGAAATATCATAATTTTTTTCTAATTCTTTCATGTCTTCGACAATAGAATTGTTGGAGTTATTTTTTAAATATAATTGTTTAAAGTCTTTAAACTTTTGTTCTTTACTCGCTATGGTGTCCTGATCATCAGCTATGTTATCAAGAATTCTACAAAAACTATAAAGCTTAGAACAATTTTGATATGTATGTTGAGGTAGAAAAAAACCAGCCCAATTAAAAGATTTAGCATAGATAGACAAATAACTCTTTTTAGACATTACAGAATTTTATCTAGAACTTTTGCAGATGACAGCACCCCTGGTACTCCTGCGCCTGGATGTGATCCAGCTCCAACAAAATACAATCCATTGTAAATCTCCGATTTATTGTGAAATCTAAAATAAGCAGATTGTGTAAATTTAGGCTGAATAGAAAAACCTGATCCATGTTTTGTGTTTAATTCTTTTTCAAAATAGTCTGGAGTTAAATAAAAATCTTCAACGATATTTTCTCTCAAATCAGGAAGAAGATGTTCTTGCATTTTTTCAATGACAAGATTTTTGAGTTTTTCACCCTCTGTGCTCCAATCAATTTTAGATTGATTATTTGGAACTGGAACCAAAACGTAAAAACAATCATGATTTGGAGGTGCCATAGATTTATCTGTAGCAGTTGGTCTGTGTAGGTAATAACTTATATCGTTGTTTAGTTTTTTATTGTCAAATATATCGTCTAAATGCTCTTTGTATTTATTTCCAAATTTTATGGTGTGATGTTCTACATTGTTATAAATTTTTTTTGTTCCAAAATAATACACAAATAAACCCATTGAGTATTCCATTCTTCTTTTTTTCCATTTAAATAAAAAGTTTTCATTATCTTTGCTTATCATTTTTTCATAAACAGAGGGTGGGTCTGCATTACATATAACATTATTTGCTTCAATGGATTTACCATCACTAAGTTTAACGCCTATAACATTAGTTTCATGTGTATTAATTTCTAATACTTCTTTACCTTTAATTATCTCAATGCCTTCTTCATTCATTAGTTTCTCTAATCCTTTTACAATATTTCCTGTACCACCTATGGAATAATGGATTCCCCATTTTTTTTCTAAGTATAAAATTAATCCATAGATTGAAGTTGTGGTGAAAGGATTACCACCTACCAATAATGGATGCATACTTAACATTCTTCTTAATTTTTCATTTTTTATATAAGAAGCTACAAGTGAATAAACAGATTTGTAACTTTTAAGGGCCAACAGAGATGGTAATTGCTTAATCATTGTAAAAGGTTTGTTAAAAGGAACGTCTGCTAATTCAATATAACCTTTTTCAAATATCTTTTTTGTAAAATTTACTAATCTTGCATAACCTTCAACATCCTCTTTTTCAATTTGTTCTATTTGATTTTTCATTTCATTTTCATTTCCTGAATAATTAAATTTAGAATTGTCTTCAAAAACAAATTGGTACCAGGTTTTAAGAGGAGTTAGATTTATGTAGTCTTTTGAATTTTTATTAAATAGATTAAATAATTCATCTAATAAGTACGGCGCTGTAATTACTGTTGGTCCACCATCGAACGTGAAACCATTTCTTTTAAAAACTCTAGCTCTGCCACCAAGATCATTCTGCTTTTCAATTAGTACGACATCATGATTTTTTGCTTTTAAGCGAAGTGCTGCTGCAATTCCACCAAATCCAGAACCAATAACAATAGATTTCATAAACACAATCTATAGTTTTTTAAAAAAATTGTAAGGTTATTATGAGTTAATTTTTTTTAACTCTTCTTTTGTTTCATTCAAATTTTTTTGAAACAAGCTATCAAGTTTTGAAGAGTCGACAGATGTGGTAATTATTTTTTTTACAGAGTCTACAGCAATTTTAATCGATGCATCTTTTATCTCTTTAATTGCATTTTCTTTCATTTGATTAATTTTATTTTCAGCTAAGTTTTTTTTCAAATCAGATGACTTGTGAAATTTGTCATTTAACTCGATAATTAATCTATCGCTATCTTTTTTTGCTTGATCAAGAATTTCATTTTTTACGCTTTGAGCTGTATCAAGTTTATTTTGTGCATTATCTAATAATGTTTTTGCTTCTATTCTTAGTTTTTCACTTTCGTCAATTTCATTTTTGATATCTATTATCAGTTTGTTAAGGATCTCATTTATCTTATGAGGCACTTTTAGATAGATTAACCCACCAAAAAAAATGACAAAAGAAACTGCTACCCAAAACGTTGAATCAATTGCCATAATACTTGTCTCCATTTCTCTTAGATAAATCGTCTACAATTGCTGATATACTGCTATTGTTTACCTCAGCACCTATTAATTTTTGAATTAGTTCTGATGCTGTTTCGATTGCAATTTTATTAATTTTTTCTGGCGCACCTTTTCTCAGCTGATTAATTTCATCTTCTGCTTTTTTTATTTCCTCATCAATTTGTTTATCTAAGACATCTCTTTTTAAATTAATATCTTTTAAGGCTTTTTCTCTTGCTTGATTAAAAATATTTTTTGCTTCGTTTTTACTTTTATTAACTATTTCCTCGTACTCTTTTAATTTCGCTTCACTTTCTTCTCTTTGCTTGTCTGCAGCCTCAATATTATCTGAAATTTGTGATTTTCTAGACTCTAGGTTAGCGCTTATTTTTGGCAGTATTAGTTTTGACAAAACGATATACAAAATACCAAAAGTAATGGTTAACCAGAATATTTGAGAAACCCAAAATTCAGGATTTAATTGAGGCATACCTCCACTTTCAGCTGCAAAAACTTTCTTTTCTAAAAGAAAGCTAAAAAATACTAACTGAAAAATAATTTTTTTAATCATTCAAATTTAAAATGCAAAAAGAATAATTAAAGCTACTACCAATCCAAAAAGACCAGTTGCTTCTGCAAGTGCAAAACCTAATAATAAGTTTGGAAATTGTTTTTGAGCTGCAGATGGATTTCTCATCGCACCAGACAAATAATTTCCAAAAATTATTCCAATTCCAACACCGGCACCTGCTAGAGCGATTGCTGCTAGTCCTGCACCGATCATTTTTGCTGCTTCTAATTCCATTATATCCTCCTATATTAATTAATGGTGTAAATTTAATGCATCATTTAAATAGATGCAGGTTAAGATTGCAAAAACATATGCTTGAAGAAAAGCAACTAAGATCTCCAAACCTGTTAACGCAACCGAAAAACTCAGTGGAAGCCATCCACCAACTATCCCAAGACTTATTACAAAGCCTCCGAAAACTTTCATCATTGTGTGACCTGCCATCATGTTAGCAAATAATCTAACTGATAAACTGACCGGTCTACTTAAATAAGAAATAACTTCAATCACAACTATTAGTGGAAGTAATACCGCAGGTACTCCACTAGGAACAAATAATTTTAGATAACCAAAACCATGTTTTGCAAATCCAACAATTGTTACTCCAATAAATATAAAGGCAGCCAATACAAATGTCACGATGATATGGCTAGTCACTGTGAAAGTGTAAGGTATCATTCCAAACATGTTACAAAATAGCACAAACATGAAAAGAGAAAAAATAAATGCAAAATATGGTTTTGCTTTTAGTCCAGCAGTATCACTAATCATTTTTGATACAAATGTATAACTAAGTTCTGCTAGTAGCTGAATTTTATTTGGAAGAAGTGAATTTTTTTTAGAACCAATATTAAAAATTATTAAAATTGCTAAAGAGCTTATAATCATAAATAAGCTTGCGTTAGTAAAAGAGATGTCAAAAGCACCTAATTTTATTTCTGGTCCAATTCTATAAACATTGAATTGGGTCATTGGATTTGCTGCCATAAATTTTTATCTATTTTTGCATATTTTTAGCAGACCTGATTACATTGGTTATACCCGCAACCACACCCACAAAAAAAAATATTAATATAAACCAGGGTTTAGTACCAAAGGTCTTGTCAAAAATAAACCCAATAATTGTCCCAACTGCTACTGCTGAGACCAATTCAGTGCTCAATTTAAAGGCTGTTCCAATAGATGATGGATTATCTTTTTTATTATACAAATTTTTCTTCGAAATCTTGTCTTTTGCAATCTCTAAGCGAGTTTTAAATGGATCTTTTGACATTTAAATAGTTTAAGCAACCATACTCTCTGCTTTTTGTAAATCAACAGCAACTAACTGACTAATCCCTTTTTCTGGCATAGTAACCCCATAAAGTCTGTTCATTTTAGACATCGTTAGAGCATGATGAGTAACAATAATAAATTTTGTATTTGTAATTTTTATTAACTCTTCTAGTAAGTTGCAGAATCTTGTTACATTGGCATCATCTAATGGTGCATCAACTTCATCTAATACACAAATGGGAGATGGGTTAGTTAAAAAAACTGCAAAAATTAGTGAAAGGGCAGTAAGAGCTTGTTCTCCACCTGATAATAAAGTTATTGATTGTAATCTTTTTCCTGGAGGACTTACAAGCATCTCAAGACCTGCTTCAAGTGGATCGTCAGAATCTACCAATTCTAATTTGGCATTTCCACCATTAAATAACTTTGTATAAACTTCATTAAATTTTCTATTAACTTTTTCAAAAGCTTCAATTAATCTTTCTCTACCTTTTTGATTTAATTCATTAATACTTTCTTTAAGTTTAACAATTGCAGTAACTAAATCAGCTCGATCTTGCTCCATTTTTTTAATTTCAACTTCATATTTATTTGTTTCTTCGTCAGCTTTTAAATTTACTGAACCAAGTTTTTCTCTTTCTTGTTTTTTTTTGTCTAATAAATCTTCTTGATCTATGTGATTTGGTAATTCTTCTACACCATTTAAATTTGAGTTTTCTAACAAATTATCTTCTTTAAGATTGAGCTCAGAACTAATTCTGTCTAATAAATCTGATTTTCTTTTTTTAAGACCTTCAATAGTAGCTCCTGAGCTAGCTTTTCTTTCTCTAAATTGTATAGATTGCTCTTGTATTTTATTTAATTCGCTTCTTAAATTTTCAATTTTTTCATCAGTTTCATTAATAATTATTTCATTATCACTTTTTTCTTTTTCTGAAATTCTTAAATTTTCAGATATTTGTCCTTTTCTTTCCGCTTGAGTTCGAGGTTGATTTTCTAATAATTCTAATTGTTGATTAAGTTTATTTTTTCTTTCAGTTAATTCATTAACCATTTTTTCAGAATTAATTAAAAGATTTTTCCAACTCTCTATTTCAGTTTCGATTGTTCTAATTCTCTCATTTCTTTTTATCGACTCTTTTTTAATAGATTGATTTTTGCTAAAAGCGTCTGCGTACTTTTCTTGAAGAATTTTTATATTTTTTGATTTTTCATTAATACCAATTAGCTCACTTCTACTTTTGTCATCTTTGATATCTCTTAAAAAATTATCAAGTTCAATATTGCATCTATCTAATAATGTTAGTGCTTGATTAATTTCATTACTCTCTATTAACTCTTTAGCTCTAGTAATAGTATTTTTTACATTGTTTATTGGTCCTAAGCTTATGTTTATCGTACTTTCAGCAATATTACTTACAACCGTATCAACTTCTTTTTGTTCTTGATCTAATTTATTTTTAGCACTTTCAAGATCTTCATTAGATAATTTTTCAGTTTCAAAATATTTAGAATCTATTTCAATTAGTTCACTTTTTTCCTCTTTAAGCCGCTTTTCATTGGAATTTGCATCAATAATGATGCCCCTTTCTCTTGAAATATCCTCTTCTAAAGTTTTTAAAGATTTTTTAATGGACTCTATTTCATCCTGTATTCTTGTATTTTCCTCATCTAGGCTTTGAAGCTCCAAATTTAGTCTCTGAATTTTTGATAAATTTTCAATATTTTTTTCTCTAAGTGGATTAACTTTTTCAGTTTCAGACTTAATTTGTTTTTCAAAATCAGCTATTTTTTCATTATAACCAGAAACCTCACCTTCAGCTTCATTATTTATTTCATTTTCGATCGTAATTTCTTTTTCTATCTCAATTAATCTTAGATAATAAAGTCCAGCTTCTACTTTTTTTATCTCTTCAGAAATAAGTTTATATTTTGTGGCCTCTTCAGCTTGTTTTTGAAGATTAGCTAATTGTCTTTCTTGTTGCCTTCTTAGTTCATCAGCTCTTTTTAAATTACTCTCAGCCGCATTTAATCTTAATTCTGCTTCATGTCTTCTAACATGTAAACCAGATATACCGGCTGCTTCCTCCAAAATTGCTCTTCGATCAGTTGGTTTAGCTGTTACTAATGCTCCAATACGTCCTTGACTAATCATTGAAGGGGAGTGGGCACCAGTTGATAAATCAGCAAAAAACATTTGAGCATCTCTTGCTCTTACTTCTTTGTCGTTAATATAAAATTTTGAACCTTTATCTTTTTCTATTTTTCTCCTTACATGAACCTCATCTAATTCACGGTATTGAATTGGACCTTCATTGTTTGGATTGCTAACTGATATAGATACTTCAGCAATATTCTTAGAAGCCTTGTTTGAGGTACCTGAAAATATCACATCCTCCATCCCTGATCCTCTCATACTCTTAGCAGAAGTTTCACCCATCACCCATCTAAGAGACTCAACAATATTTGATTTACCACAACCATTAGGACCAACTATTCCAGTTAGACCTTTTTCTATTAAGAAATTAGTTTTATCAGCAAAAGATTTAAATCCATTTAGCTGGATTTTTTTAAACTCCATGCACTAACTTATATCAGTTTTTCCAGAGTTTTTTTTAAATTTTTATAATTTAGAGTTTTTTCAAACTTTTTATCATTAATTATAATCGTAGGAGTAGCATTTACTTTGAATTTTTTTACTCCCTCGATTCGATCATTTAGAACAAAATCTTCAATGTTTTTGTCAGTTGTGCATTTATTGAAATCAAACTGAAATCCTTCAGATTTTAAAAATTTTTTTAGATTTTCATTTACTTCTTCAATTGTTTTACCTTTGATCCATTTTGGTTGATTTAGATACAAACTATTTAAGATATCTGAGCCACCATCATTATTACATTGTGCAATTTTTGAGGCGTTAAATGCCGCGATATCTAGGGGGAAATGTCTAAATTCTATCTTAGCAATACCCGTATCAATGAATTCCTTCTTTAAGTCTGGCAAAACATTAATATGAAAGTTTGCGCAGTGACTACAAGTTAAAGACTCGTATGCAATAATACTAATTTTTGCATCCTGGTTACCTATTACAATTCTTTTTATTTCATTCGCATCTTCAGCTTTAATTGGTGAAGCATTAATTAATAAAATAAATAAAACTGTAAGTAATTTTTTCATTTTTGTTTAAAAACTTTTGTTAATTCTATTAAAGACTTTTTAATTTTGTCATTCTTAATATCATTGATCTTAGTTTGATATTTCTTAATTGTCACATTTTTTTCATTCTTCTCACTCCTAGATAAAACATTTTGATCATCATCAAAGCTTATAAATTTTAACTTTTCAACTACCGAGTATCCAAAAAAACTATTCATTTTATCCATAATATCTTTTTTAGAGTACTCCATATCCACTTCGTGACCTCTTTTGACCATTACAAGTAAAGTGCTTACGCCAAATCGATTTGAGTTTTTGAAAGACTTTGGATAACAAATTTTAAATAATTCATCGCCCACTATATATTTCCAATTATTTAATGTTTCTGAAAAAATGTGTCCCTTTTTATTAATAATTTTTTTGACATTTTTTGGTAAAGTATCTCGAAATGATCTTAGGCCTTGAATGACCGTGTTTCTCTGCTTAGAACTATTTTTAGATTGCATATGAAAAGTCTATTAATAACAAATAAAATTCTTAATTGGTATGATATTAATAAAAGATCACTTCCATGGCGAATAAAAACTTCAGCTAAAAAAAAAGAATATTACACATTAGTTAGTGAATTTATGTTACAGCAAACTCAAGTTGCAACTGTAATACCTTATTTTAATCGTTTCATAAAAAATATTCCAGATTTAGAGACTTTAGCAGAATTCCAAGAAGAAAAATTAATTAAACTCTGGGAGGGCCTTGGTTATTATTCAAGGGTAAAAAATTTAAAAAAAACAGCAAAAATAATAACCACAGATTTCAATAAAAAAATTCCTGATGATTTTGAAAAATTAAAAACACTACCGGGGATAGGTGATTACACAGCCAGTGCAATTCTTGCGATAGCGTTTAATAAACCTTTTATTCCTCTTGATGGAAATATTGAAAGAGTTCTAAAAAGATATTTTTATTTAAAAAAAGCAAGTCAAATATCCAAAGATTACTTAATCAAGAAAAAAAAGTTATTAGGTGTTTCAAAAAGATCAAGTGATTATGCTCAAGCATTAATGGAGTTAGGTGCCCTCATATGCAAACCTAAAAACCCAAGCTGTACTGAGTGTCCCCTCATAAATAGTTGTAAGTCTTTTTTAAAGAAAGATTTTGTTTTAACAAAAATAAAAAAGATAAATAAAAGTAAGTATTTTGAATTAAGTATTATTAAAAAAAACAATAAATATCTTTTAATCAAAAATAATAAATTTAATTTTTTAAAAAATTTTATAATTTTTCCTATGATAGAAACAAAAGCATCTAGTAAATTTAAAAAGGATTTGAATATAAAAATTTCAAATATGACCATGTATATACAAATCAAATTTGGAAATTTTTATACTAATACATCTAATGCTATTTGGATTGATCCTGGAAAATTAAATAATTATACTTTGCCTACTTTTACTAAGAAAATATTTAGACATTTAAAAAATAAAATATGAAAAGAATTGCAATAATAGGTGCTGGAATTTCTGGTTTATTTGTTGCCAATTTATTTCAAAAAAATAAGAATTATCAAATTTCAATCTATGAAAAAAAAGACTCTATTGATCTAAATAAAGGTTATGGAATTCAATTATCAAGTAACTGTATAAAATTGCTTAATAAATTAAGCTTCAATACCCTTGATAAAGACGAAGTATTTAATCCAACTGTAATTAACTTTTTTCAGATTAACAAAGAAATAAAAATATGTGACTTAGATATTACAAAATTTAATGATGAGGATTGTAAATATAGTTCTCTTAAAAGATCTACTTTAAGTAAATTTTTGGTGGAAAAATTAGATAGTCATGTAATTAAATTTAATCATGAAATTACCGAAATCAACAATACTGACCACAAAATAAGCCTAAACTTTAAACAAGGTGATGTTGTAAATTGTGATTATTTAATAATTGCAGATGGTGTCTTTTCAAAATGCAAATCTTTACTTTCAAGCAATACAATAAAACCTAAATTTAACAATTCTATCGCTATAAGAGGTTTGATTGATAGTGAGCATTTACCAAAAGCTAAAAGAGATAATGTCTCTATATCTATGGGATCTAATTTTCACTATGTTGTTTATCCAGTTGATAATAAAGGACAAAAAACCAATTTTATTGGCATTCTAAAAGAAAAATTAACACAAGATCAATTAAGTAATTACAAATTTTTTGATCAAGGTTCATACTTAAACTCTATTAAAGAGAAATTAAAAAATAAAATTTCAATTAGTATTTTGGAAAATCTTCAGGATTTAAAGATATTCCCAGTGTTTGTTAGTGAAGAATTTTATAAATCTGAAAAAAATATTTTTTGTTTGGGAGATGCTTTTTTTGCTTATCCACCATCATTTGCTCAAGGAGCTTCTCAGTCGATTGAAAGTGCATTTGAGTTGTACAAAGATATTATTGATGGAAAAAATAATTTTTATAATAATAGAATTATCAAATCCAAAAGAGTTAATCTAAGATCTAAATTAAATCAGTTTGCTTTTCACATTTCAAACCCATTACTAGTTTATATCAGAAACTTTGTTCTTAAAATTTTAGTTAAAAATAAAAAGTTTTTAGATAGTTATTTAGGTAAAGTTTATAAAAATTAATTTTTTGAAATAAATTTTTGTCTTAGATAATCAATCGGGTGAGTTCTTCCATTTATATCACAATGCCAGTAAGTCCATCCGTTACAGCTTTCTGCCCCTAAAATAGTTGCTGCAACTTTGTGGATAGATCCCTCTGCTTGATTATGTTTTATGCTTCCATCAGCCATAATTCTTGCAGTTATTTTTTTCTTATTATCAAATATGCTAGTGCCTGGTTTAATAATTCCAAGTTCAACTAATGAGCCAAAAGGAATTCTTGGTTTTGATCGATTATTTTTTAGCGTATCTAGTAAATTATCTTCTATTGGTTTAGTATTTCTTAATCTCTGTTCAGCTGCTTTAAAATAATTTTTTTCTTTTTCTATACCATAATAATTTCTACCTAATTTCTTAGCTACTGTAGCTGTTGTTCCTGATCCTAAAAATGGATCTAAAATCATATCTCCTTTATTAGATGTTGCTAATAAAACTCTATGAAGTAATGACTCTGGTTTTTGAGTTGAGTGGATTTTTTTTCCATTTTTCTTTAATCTTTCAGCACCATTACAAATTGGTAGATCCCAATTTGACCTCATTTGAAGATCGTCATTTAAACACTTTAAAGACTGATAATTGAATGTGTATTTAGATTTTTCACTCTTAGATGCCCAGATTAAAGTCTCATGCGCATTAGTAAAACGTGTCCCTCTAAAATTAGGCATAGGATTATTTTTGTTCCAGATAACATCATTTAATATCCAAAATCCCAAGTTCTGAATTGCAGTACCAACCCTAAATATATTATGGTAACTACCTATAACCCAAATTGCGCCATCTTTTTTTAAAATTCTTTTACATTCATTGAGCCACATGTATGTGAATTCATCATATTTTTTAAAACTATCAAATTGATCCCATTTATCATTTACAGCACTTACTTTTGATCTATCTGGTCTGATTAATTCATTTTTTAATTGTAAGTTGTAAGGGGGGTCTGCAAAAATTAAATCAAAACTTTCGCTTGGAATTTTTTTTAACTCCTCCAAACTATCTCCATTTATAATTTTATTTTTGAGATTGGTATTCATTTGTAAAAATTAATTAGACTCGAAATGGATTCTACGGTCAACCTGAGATTGAAATATTTGGAGTCGCCTTGTGTTTCTTATTTAAGTGATAACTAGATGTTGTGTTTGGATATTTTAGCTACTGGTGAAAAAGTTTTTCGATGGTGCTTGGTGATACCAAGTTTTGTTAAAGCTTTTAAGTGCTGCTTAGTGCCGTAACCAAAATTTTTTTCCCAATAGTAACCTTTATTTTTTTTGGATAGTAAAATTATAAAATTATCTCTAGCAACTTTTGCAATTATCGAGGCTGCAGAGATCGCGGGTATTTTTGTATCTCCCTTTATAATAGCTTTCATTTTATAGTTATTCATCACAGGAATTTTGTTACCATCAACTAATACGTAAGAGGGTTTTTTCTTAAGTTTTTTAATTGCTCTTTTCATTGCAAGTAAACTTGCTTGTAAAATATTAATTTTATCAACCTCATTTTTTGATGCTTTCCCGATAGCCCAGATAGAATTTTTTTTTATGTATTTAGATAAAATTTCTCTTTCTTCCTTTTTAATACTTTTAGAGTCTTTTAATAATTTGATATTTATATTTTTATTTAAAATAACTGCTGCAGCGTAAACTGGTCCTATTAAACTACCTCTGCCAACCTCATCTACACCAGCAATAACTTTCATTAAAACTTTATTTTTAAATCTAAAATTTTTTGTCTAATTTTCTTTAAATCTTCCCAAGAAAATTTTTTATTTTCAGGAAATCGAATTAAATAAGAAGGACTAAATGTTATCATCAAAGGATATGTTTTATTTTTAAGAATAATTTCTTTCCATTTGCCTCTCTCATTGGAAATTCTTTCATTTGATGAGATAACAGATTCCATCGCAGTGCTTCCAAAAAGAATAATTATTTTTGGATCAATAATTGAAATATGCTCTTTTAAAAATATAGAATATCTTTTAATTTCTTGAGTTGTTGGTTTTCTATCCTCTGGTGGCCTAAAATTTATTGCATAAGTTGAGTAAACATCATTCTTTAGAATATCAATTGCTTTAAGCATTTTTTCCAACAATGCACCAGACTCTCCTTGAAAAGTTTTTTCTGTTTTTTCTTCTTCCTCCCCAGGAGCTTCTCCAATAATCATGATAGGGCTGTTAATATTTCCATCTCCCATAATTAATTTTTTAGAATTATCTTTAAGATTGCAATTTTGAATTGAATTTATGTGATTTTTGAGTTCTAAAAGCTCTGCACTTTTATCTAATTTATTATTATTGCTGTTAGTTTTTTGAATTTTAAATCTATTTATTGGTTTTTTGCTAAAAATGAAATTTGGCTCTATTGAATTTAATAGTTCTTCTCTATAAGACATATCCTGATCTAAAGATTTTTTGGTCATATTAATTTGTCCATATGTTTAAAAGAAGAATATTATTCATACTAATTTTTACACTACTGTACCAGAGCCCATTATTATCTAAAAGTACTAGTTTTAGTGAATTTAGTTCAAGAAATTTATCTAAATATTTTTCTGGAATTGTAGCTTTAGAAAATCAGAAAAATTCTGATGCATTAGAATTTTTTAATACTTCTAAAATTTTAATCAATCGACATGATCCTTATTTAGAAAAGCTCGTGACCACTTTAGTTTTAGAGGATAAAGTTGCTCAAGCAATTAACCTAATAAGAATCAATGATGAAAAAAATAATTCACAATTTTTTGAAGCCTATGCTTTATTAGCCTTAGATCACTTAAAAAAAAACAATATCAACAAAGCATTAGAAGTTTTGTCTGAAGTACCAGAAGAATTTAAAAGGGACAGATTTAATTTTATTATTGTAAACTCGCTCATTCAGTATGCTAATGTTTTTAAATATAAAAAAGTTAGCAAAGAAAAACTAAATTTTGGAAACCTATCTTTAATATCTGAAACTTTTCAACGATGTTATTTAGACGATGAAAGCACTGACACTTTTTTTTCAACGCTAATAAATAATAGTCAAGCAGATTACTCAAGATATATTTATTTTTATTTAACACACTTAATTGAAAAAAACAGAATAGAAGATGCAAAAGCTATTACAGAAGAGCTAGAATATGTAAACACAACTTTACTACTATCCCAAGGTAAAAGTTGGATTGATAGAAATCAAAATAAAGAATTTAGTAAAGTTTTTTCATGTAATGATCATAACGATATTGTTGGAGAGTTTTTATTCTTAATTTCTAATTTATTTTCTTCACAGAATGAATTTGAGAAATCAAATTTTTATTTAAGTTTATCAACTTATTTAAATCCTAAGTTTGTTTTTAATTTTTCACTAGTAGCTGAAAATTTATATCTCAATAAAAATTATGAAAAATCAAAAAGTGTTTTAAAAAATTTTAATAAAAATCATGACTTTTATTATTGGTTTAGATTAAAGAAAGAAGCGCAAATAATTGCAAAAACCAGAAATGATGAGGAGGCATTAAATTATATTGCCTCTAAATTTGAGAAGATAGAAAATCCAAATAATAAATTTATTTTTGACATTGCAAATTTTTATAAAAACTCAAAAAATTATAAAACAGCAATTAAGTATTATTCTTTGATTATTGATAAATTAGAGAGTGATAGTGAAGTTAAAGCTGACTTATTATATAGAAGAGGAGGAAGTTATGAGAGATTAAAAGAATACGTAAAAGCGGATGAAGATCTTTTAGCCTCCCTTAGTATTAATCCAAATGATGCTTACGTATTAAATTATTTAGCTTATTCGTGGCTTGAAAGAGATTTTAAAATTGATGAGGCAATTGAAATGTTGGAGAAAGCCTATGAACAAGAAAATAACGATCCCTATATAATTGACTCAATAGGTTGGGCTTATTACTTAGTTGATGATTATGTCAGGGCTGAACAATTTCTAAAAAGAGCCGTTGAATTAATGCCGGATGATCCGATTGTTAACGATCACTACGGTGATATTCTGTGGAAATTAGATAGAAAAATACAGGCACGTTATTTTTGGTCTATGGTACTTAAGATGGAAGATGCAGAAGAAGATTTATTAAATCAAATAAAAGATAAATTAATAACTGGCCCACAAAACTCATAATGAGTTATACAAAGATCAAATCTCACGCAAAGATTAATTTGGCTTTAAATATAGTTGGTAAATCTAAAATACTTCACAAAATAGAGAGTATAGTCAGTTTCTTAGATTTGCATGATGAAATTCAAATTAAAAAAGTTAACCAGAAATATAATGAAGTTAGATTTTTTGGAAAATTTTCAAGTGGAATTAATTCTAAAAATACAGTTTCTCAGTTATTAGAGAATATTGAAAAAAAAAAATTACTTAAGAACAAATATCAAATCATTATTAAAAAAAATATCCCTTCTAAAGCTGGACTAGGAGGAGGCTCAATGAATGCAGCAAGTATTTTGAATTTTTTTATTAAAAAAAAACTAATAAAAATTAAAAAAAAAGAGATCATAGAATTGTCAAAAACTATTGGGTCTGATGTTATTTTAGGTTTGTACTTAAAAAATTTAGTTTTAAAAGGAAATGGTACAATTAAAACTATATCCTCAAGCAGAAAATTTTATACTTTACTCGTTAAACCAAGCTTTGGTTGCTCAACAAAAAAAATTTACTCAAAAGTAAAAAAATTTCATAAACCAGAATTTACTTCAATTTCTAATAATTTTATGAGTGTAGATTATTTGAGTAATAAAAAAAATGACTTAGAGCTAATTGCTATAGAGAGCTACCCCAGACTTAAAAGTTTAAAGAATTTTTTAGTAAAATTACCTAACGCTAAATTTGTAAGAATGACAGGATCTGGATCAACTATGATTGCTTACTTCAATTCATCAGAAAGCTGTAAAGAAGCGGCAAAAAAAGTAAAAAAACAATTTAGAAATTACTGGTGCAAAACTTCAAAAACTATATAAATTTAATTTTTTTGTGTTATACGAAAATACTATTGGGGCGTAGCCAAGCGGTAAGGCACGGGTTTTTGGTACCTGCATCCTAGGTTCGAATCCTAGCGCCCCAG
>ENA-OWPI01002031-OWPI01002031.1-marine-metagenome-genome-assembly--contig:-NODE-2031-length-20136-cov-3.213221_pt1 | contig 20136 bp, 22 predicted proteins | sample MGYA00238138_ERZ651775 | MGnify/ENA primary metagenome ERZ651775 (study PRJEB26906, sample SAMN06265043) | marine metagenome | isolation source: Helgoland LTER site | place: Germany:Helgoland, sampling...
TTATACCACTCAGTTGACTTTCCATTTTATTGGCTACCGCCAAACCAGCAGCATCATCTGCCGCACTGTTAATGCGCTTACCTGACGACAAGCGCTCCATGGAAGTCTGCATTTTTTCGGCAGCTCTAAAGGCGTAGGTGCGCGCTAATAAGGCACCCACGTTAGTGTTAATCATTGTCATACCATAGCTCCTCAGCTTTCACGACTGCATTGATATGGCCCTCGATTCTCCCTAACGACCCAAGTTTAGATTTATTTAGAAAAAATATTTAATTTTAAGCAAAAAAAAACGCCAGCCGGCGGTATTTTTCCCTAAAGCACTATAATAATTTATTATCTTATGAGTTCTAATACAGCATCTTTTGATGCGTTAGCTTGCGCTAACATTGCCATCGATGCTTGTGCCAAAATTTGCTGTTTAGCCAATTTTGAAGTTTCAATTGTGTATTCAGCGTCCATTACTCGAGATCTAGCTTTACGCATGTCTGCCCCCCGCACCAGGGCTCCCTCGATTGAACTTTGATATCGATTAATAGTTGCGCCGAGTATTGCTCGAGTAAAACCAGTTTGTTCGATTGAATAACTTAATACATCAGTTGCATTTTTTGCTTCAGCTTCGCTTTGAACTGAAATTTGCGAGACAAGGTGTTGCATTGAGGCGGGGAGTCGATTTCTATCGATAATAATATTATTTACATACATTGCTGCCCCAAGCTTCGTACCGCCAGTTGCATCGTAGCTTCCAGAAATAAATACAAATTGATAATTGCCGGACCTGTTTATATCCGTAGACTTATTCGCCCAAGGCGTTATTTGGTTATCGCTAGATTGAGTGTAATCAATAAGCTCAATCGTATCGCCAGTATCTACATCTAAAAGATATGCATAAATCGAAGCAGCGTCATCTGTGCCAGCAGACTTCCAGTCAAATTTTACCACGTCACCGGCAGTGATCTCCTTGGCTTCTTGAGAGATTAAATACGGACCATGCACAACAGAATATGGATCATTTTCTGTCCATACATTTGAAGAAAACAGTTTAATTCCGCCTGTTGCGTCAAAAGCAAAACCCGTTGTGCTAGCTGTACCTAACTCAGTTGCTCGACTGCCAGTTCCGGTAATGGCCGCTTCGTCATCTAGGCCAGTGGCCGGGTTGCCACTACCATTAACTCCAGTGATATTCTGATGGGGGTTCGGTGTCGGGTCGATGGGAGCGTTATAACCCCCAATGGAAGTTGTCCCCGGAGTAGCCCCTTTACCAAGGCGCACGCGCTCGTTGAAAACCGCCCAGCCCGGAAACCGATTTTCTGTTGCACTTATATTTGTCACAGGGCCTTGTGTCGCAAAGTTACTATTTTCAAAACTATCTGTCGCCCAATAGCGACCGACAGTAGAAGTAGCAAATTCGCTCAGACTGACGGGCAAAATATCACGAGAGGAGCTGCCTGAAACCTCAAAAGACCCATCAAGGAGCTTCGTCTCACTGAATTTAGTATTCAACGCAATCCGATCAATTTCTGCAACTAGGCCATATAGTTCCATTTCCATTGAGTCTCTATCTTGCTGCGTGTAGACGCCATTCGCGGACTGAATTGCAAGTTCCATCAACCTGGACTGTATTTGATTGATTTGAGCCAGAGCCGACTCTGCAGTGGCCAGAAGACTTATCATATCAACACTGTTCCTGACGGCCATATCATAGTCTCTTATATTGGCAGTCATTTTGTTGGAAACAGCCAAACCGGCAGCGTCGTCAGACGCGCTGTTAATGCGCAGCCCGGAGGACAGCCTTTCAATGGGTTTCAGCATATTTTGGTTTGCTTTTTCCCCATAGGCTCTCGCCATCAATGCAGCAGAGTTTGTGTTAATTACAGTCATCTCTACCGGCTCAAATCATTTGAGCTCATTTTCCTCTCTAATTCTTTATTTGCTCACTGGCTGAAATTATCTCCTTTGGAACCTCGGCGTATGCCAATAGGTTCAGCATTAAATGCTGAAAAAAACAAACGCCCAACTCTAGTCAAACATTTTAAAACAGAACAAAGCCACTGAACGGCAATTTCAAGCGGTAACAACTTTTAACATGCCTCCAGAACTGAAATCTCAAGCCATTTATGTAATACAGAGCTGCAGAGACCGATTTTGCATAGTGACGTCATACCAAAATCAATGAAAAAATAGCCGCTCACAAAAATATTTACAAAAATTCTAGTTATCTATTTTGGAAGAGTCATCACGCTAGATCTTTACCTCTAATAATGTTGAAGAGGGAGACGCAGTTTAATCTCTGGTCTCACTCATCGTTTAGATCGGACCCAACTAACTTTTATAGAAAAAAATCAAAATTATCCAAAAATATTTTTTTTAATAATTGCGCTAGTAGTGATGATTGGCTCAAAGTACATTGCGCCTCCCAACTACTTGATAATTCAATATAACATATGGATACTTTTAATAAGTCTTGGTGTCGCTATTGTTATTATTTCTGAACAGCCAACTAACTATTTCTCGAAAGAGAATAGATTTGATTATTTTTTAGGTGAGCTAAGTTATCCAATTTACATAAATCATAAAGCAATCCTGGTAATGATGATTGCGTATGAGATTTTAATTGATAAAGACGTGTCACAGACAAAAAGTATCTTACAGTATTTGCTCATTTATTTGGGTTCACTGGTCATTGCTACAATTTTCTACTTTGTTGTAGACAGAAACATAACAAAACTTAGAAAGTTACTCAGAAACTAGAGAGCCGTGCAGGAGTTTGATTTTCTTGTTACACCATTTTTCGATTAAACTTTCATCATGACTTGCAAAAATTAAAATAGATGAGGTTTTAATCATTTCCTGCATTCGCGCGTCTGCTTTTTCCTTAAAATATTGATCTCCAACACTGAGCCACTCATCCATAATGATAATATCAGTATTTATTGATGTCATAATTGAGAAGCTCAATCGCATTATCATTCCACTAGAAAAAGTTTTAACTGGCATATAAAGATACTTACCGAGTTCAGAAAACTCTTTGATTGACTCCACAATGCTGTCAAGATTTTTTACCTTGGCTCCTAATAAAATGCTACGCATTTTTATATTTTCGATACCAGTAGCTTCCAAATTCATTCCATAATGAATATCGATGAATGAGTTTACTGAGCCCCTCAACACCATAGAGCCTTTGCTTGGTGAAAGAATACCTCCTAACAATCTTAACAATGATGTCTTTCCTGATCCATTGGGGCCCATTACACCTATTCGGTCACCATCTCTTATCTTTAAGGTAATATCTTTCAAACTTTCAACATAGTAGGCGCCCTTAATGTTTATTATATTGCCTCCTGTAATTTTATCGAGGACAGCATTTTTTAAAGATTTTGAAACATCGCTATAAATTGGATAATCTAGGTATATATTCGATAAATTAATGTAAGCCATTTTTTTATAGCCAATAAACAAATTTATTTTGATATTTTCCAATTACTATAAAAGAAAGTAATAATAGAAATAGTGTAGATAGAGCAATTATAATGAATGAGTAGTCAGGAATTTTCATCCCTAACAATGGCTGCCTTACAATCTCAATCCAATGGTAAATAATATTCATATTAACGAGAGCAATACTTTTACCAAGTATGCTCGGATGCCACAATATTGGAGTAAAAAAGAAGAGTAATTGAAGAATAAATCCAATTATATTAATAAGATCCCTGTACCGTATAGATGCAAATGCTAAAAGTACGCCAATTGAATTAATACTAATAAATATTAATAATAGGCTCGGTACAGAAATAAGAAAAAAATTCAATAGATATACATCTGAATTGAAAAAAACTAATGCAATAACTATTAAAGTAAAATTATGAATGAAAATAAAAAAATTTCTAGTTGTAACTCTTAATAAATATGTTGAAATGGGAATTTTAATTTGCTTAAGTACCCCCTCAAACTCAATAAAACTAGAGCTACTTTCCAAAACTGAAGACTGAATCCAGTGCCACATAACATAGCCAATAGTAAAGTACGGAACAAAAAAAGATAAGTCGACTGATAAGACCGTAGGCCATACAAAACTTAAAGAAAGAATTATCACTCCTATGCTTAAAGTAATCCACCATGGGCCCAGCAAAGTCCTCTTATATCTTAATAAAACATCCATATATGCGAGGTAAAGCCATTTGGATGGATTCATGAGTGAATTATAGTTGTCTTTTAAACCGTCGCTTAAATTCATAAATTTTTACTTAAGTATATTGCTTATTTTGTTGTAATCAAACATTCTACATGTATCTTTATTCACTTCATAATTAAAGATATTCAAACTAGGAATATCTGTAAGATTTATTATAATAGAGGCTGTTAGATTTATTTTTTGAAATGTAGTAGGGTTAAAATCAGGGTCACTGAGATAGTGACATTGTTTGTGGAAATAAGACGCCTCCGCAAAAATTGAGCCAATAGAATCAGTTATGATAATATCAAAGCCTTTAATTATAGCGGTTGAATTATCAAATCTAGGAACAATATCGGCACCATTACTGACTAAATAGTCTTCATATTCTTCAACACCAGGCCAATTGGGAAACTTAACATATATATACTTCAGAAAAGGTCTAACCTTTTCAAAAAATTGCTTTGGCGTTAATCTTTTTCTTAAAAAGTTAAAATTACTTACAAAATAGACAATATTTTTATCATTTAGCGGGATAAAATTTGTCATAGTAATATTTTTAATCCACCCAGCATTACAAATTTTATTCGGAGAAACATTTAAGTGGGAAGAAGATTCTAAAGTTGGCGCCATGATGAAATCAAAAATATCATAAAAATTAGCTTCCTCTGTATTCTCACCTCCAAAAGGCTCTGCAAGGTCATGAGGTATGTATATAGATATGAGTGGTGAGGTAGCTGAAATCAATTGTAGTGGAGATATCAGACACGGAAAATCAGTGGAATAAACATAGTCAAGGCTTATCAAAGTTGAGTAATTAAGAGTCAAATGAGCAGAAGTAATAAAAGCAAAGTTACAATTCCTGAATTTATTAATCAGGTCTATAGTGTTGTATGACGTGGAATTGGGTTTATAATTAAATTCAGTTACATCGTGGCCCAAATTACTCAGATAAAGAGCAAGGTCATGCAAAACATATTCTGAGCCAACCCCATACAACAAAACCTTCATTATTTTATTACCCTTGCCTTAATGAAATGCAATGTATTAGAAAAATTAGCTGACAACTCTAAGGAATAGTTAAATGATCTAAATTGAGGTAGTTGAGGCGTTGCAAATTGAAAATTATTGAAAAAAGTAAAGTTGTAACCGAATGCATGTAAATTTCTCTTCATAGTAAATAAAAACAATTTTTTACATTTTTTATCAAAGATAATTCGCAAAAAGTTTGGGCTATGATATTTTGATTCAATTTTTTCCATACCGTAAACCCTTGAAAGCTTTCCATCAAGAACAGAGGTAAACGTAAGTGTAGATTCGCCATTCTTATGAAGAAAAATGGCCTCATCATAGGTGTTAAGCGAAGATGTAGAGGTGTTAAATCTAATACTAAATCTTGATGATTTATTCTTCTTAATGCTAAAGATAAAGTCGGTAATCTGCTTATTCTTTTCAATAGAAATAGTTTTTGGATACCATCTAAGATGTACTCCAGATGTTACTAATTGAAATTTTTCATTTAGCAAAGATCCTTTTCCAACAGAAACCCAAGGATATATTTTAAATTCATCAGATGCGTATTTAAAAATATTTATAGGATTAAAATGACAGGAATAAGTGGGGTTTCCAGGTGTATCTCCACTAACTAAATACCCAATATCATCGCCCTTTATATAAGTTGAAAGATAAGTTTTATTAAATAAATGATTTGTTGCTATTTCATTGAAATTTTTTTTATGAAATGCATCTCGTATCTTTAATATATTAATTTTTTTAAAGCAATAAACTCTCACTGAAATTATTGAAGGGTGGAATTTAGCTATACTTAATCGATGGATAGCTTTCGTATTTCTCAAAAGAAAAAGATATACAGTGGTTTTATGACTGTATTTTTTTGAGGATTTAAAGGACTTTACGTGAATTGTTCTTGTAAAAAAAATAATGGATAAAATTAATCCAAATAGATAACTATCTGAAACATAAACCTTATTTCTTTTCACAAACATATGCAAAAAAATGTGTATTTTTATGTTTATTGAGTTGTTCAGGATAAATATCAAAGACATTTACAGAAAAAAGTGTCTTAAGAAATTCTAACTCTTCCATGTGGAATGGATATCTAGCTGTATAAAAAGTTTTTAAATCCTCTGAGAAGTTATCTACTACAAACTCATCAAATAAACCACATTGATGCTTTATGATTAAAATCGACTTGCTATTCATATTGCTTGCTATTAAAGAATAAAGTTTGAAAGAATTTAATTTTTCAATAGAGTTTATTACACCAAACAATAAAATTAGATCGAAATGTTCTTTATTATCTTCGCAATATTTAATTGCATCCTCATTTACAGTAATAAATTCATTTTTTAGTGAGGGCAAGCTGATAAAGCTTTGGTTTTTTTCTACTAATGTTATATTCATGTGTCTATTAACTGCCTTAATTTCCTTAGATAGCAAGCCAGTTCCTGCTCCTAGATCAAGAATATTTTTAACATTATATTTTTTTATGTAATCAAGTGTAAATTTTGTGTCAAATGCCAGTCTTTGAATGTCTCCATGGCGGGTTGGGTCAGTTTTTGCATTTTTATATTTTTTATCTATCCAAAAATTTAGTGCTTTCTTCTCGTCAAATCTTTTCATCTAATATTTATTATTTCTTACTCTTTCTTTAATAATAGAGCTAGAAATTCCTTCTGTTCTTGGAAGAAGAATTAATCTTATTTTATTATTAATAATATATCTAATAGCTTCTATCCTCTCTCCGCTATAAAGATAATCATCACCCTGAACTATAATTGATGGTTTAATTTTTCCCCACAATTCTCTTTGGTCTATTTCATCGTATACAATTACCTCATCAACAAAACCAAGAGCTTTTATTTGATTAACTCTTTCAGCGGTATTAAGGATTGGTGCAATTTTTTTTGAATTTATCACCGATTCATCAGCTTGCACACAGCAGACCAAATAATTGCCTAGCTTTTTTGCCTCAGTAAGTATATTTATATGTCCTAAGTTTAAAATATCATACACACCCGATGTTATAACTTTTTTCATTTTGCCCTTCCGTAATCATCATTAAATCTTACAATATCATCCTCTTCTAAATAATCTCCAGACTGTACCTCAATAATAATCAATAAATCATCGGATAGATTTTCTAACCGGTGTCTTGTATTGATTGGAATAAATGTGGATTCATTCTTTTGTACTGTAAAGGTTTTGTCTCCAGAAGTTACTTGTGCAATACCCTCAACAACCACCCAATGCTCAGATCGCTTATTGTGTGACTGTAAACTTAACTTATGATGGGGATTAACCTCTATTCTTTTAATCTTAAAACCTACTCCATGCTCTAAAACAGTATAAGAACCCCACGGCCTTATAACTTTAATATGCGTATCAATTTGTTCAGGTTGATTATCCTTAAGCAAGGAAACAAGCTCTTTAACCCCTTCAGAATTGTCTCGCCGACACACAAGAGTAGCATCAACTGTGTTAACGACAACCATTCCCTCGACACCTGATAATGCTAAAAGGCCTGACTCATTCCAAATAATATTTTCTTGGGAATTAATGGTAGTAGAAACCCCAACCGAAGCATTATTAGAAGAATCTTTTTTTAATTCATGAAATACCGAATCCCAGGATCCAAGATCACTCCAACCAAAATTTCCCGGGACAACCGCTACTTTATTCGCTAACTCAACAATACCCTTGTCCATTGAAATGGGAGTTAAATTTTTATAGATAATTTCAAAGTTTAAAGCTTGGTCAATTGAAAATAATTTATTATAAAGTACCTTTTGATATTTCTCTAGCATTCCAAAAAAAACTGAAGACTTAAAGACAAACATACCTGCATTCCATAAAAAACCTCTATCAACTAGTTGAAAAGCCAATGTTTTATCAGGCTTTTCAATAAATTTCTCTACTTTTCGCACTTCATATCCAGAGCTCTTATAAATAGTTTCGCTAGAAGGTTCAATATAGCCATACCCTACTGCAGCTGAAGTAGGAATTATTCCAATAAGTGTTAAATAGTTATTATTAGCTGATTGAATTGAGGATTCCCAAACATTTAAAAACTCATTACCGTTGGAAATTTTATGGTCAGAGGGAAATACAGAGATAATGGCATTGCTATTTATTTGATCAATCATTTTGCTTGCATATGCAATAGCGGGGAGAGTATCTTTACCCTCTGGCTCTAATAATAGACAAATCTGATCAAGCATATCAATTTCATGAAGTTGATCTTGAATAATAAATTTGTAACTTTCATTTGCAACAAGGTATATGTTTTTGTTATTAATTTTTTTTGCTATTCTTAACAACGTCTCTTGAAGCAACGACTGCTCAGAATTAAACTTTAGTAACTGCTTAGGTCGGGAAGTTCTAGAAACGGGCCAAAGTCTTGTCCCTGAGCCACCACACAAAATTATTGCATATAAATTGTTCATACAATTCCTAATCATAAAAATAAATTTAACATTAAATTCTAATCATGACTTAAAATTTTTTTTCAGCACCTATTTTATAAGTTTTTTATCATTTATCCTGGGAAGAGAGGAATATAGTGATAAATATATTATTATAAAAGTAACAACAAATAAAAAGTTTAGTAAGGTAGATTCATAAAAAAACTGGGATATAAATAATGGGAGCCCCCAAATAATAAAAAGAAATACTGTAGCAAGGTTGTTAGCTCTTAGTGAAGTTAAATTAACATTCCTTAATAGATAATACATCTTGGAGTGAAGATGATATTTGTCTGGTAAAAAAGGGCTAGTAGAATCAAAATATTTTTTTCTAAAAATTGAAAATATTACTTCCATGCAGGGGTAAAATAAAATTGCCACAGCAATCCAGGAGGATAAATTTTCATGTCTTCCAAAAAAATAAATAACGATTATACCAATATAAAAACCCACAAAATAGGCTCCAACATCACCAGCAAATAATTTACCTTTAGGAAAATTGAAAACTAAAAAAATAATTATTAACCCAAAAGGGATTAAGGCTAGTGAAATAACTTCATAATCAGCCTGGTTATTAGCAACTACGATAAGAGCGCCAAGCTGAACTAATGCAGTGAAACTCATCAATCCATTAAGCCCATCAATAAAGTTCATTCCATTGATTAGTGTAATCAAGCAAATTACAAAAAATATTTTTGAAGTTAAAGGGGTGTAATGTACGATATCGGACAAGAGAAAAACTTCAATTTGTGGCAATTCTATCTGTGTTGTGACAAGGAAGGCTAATGCAGCCAATCCGGAAGCAATCAATCTGATATAGAATGAAGTGTTTTGATACAAATCTTCTTTTAGAGCTATAAGAATTATTGGGACCGATGACAATACCATGGCCTCTAGAAATAAATACTTAGTTTCATAAAATATTCTTGAAATCGTTATAAATACTAAAAATCCTAAAAAAATTATAACTCCTCCAAACCTAGGAGTTTCTTGGGAGTGGGCTCTCTGATCACCAACGTATTCATTAATATTTAGTATTAATGACAATTTCAACCTGAATTTGATTATGAGATAATTGAGTGCAAAACAAAAAATCATAGAAAATCCAAGGGTACGGATAAATTCATTATCAATATGAGATAAAATACTTAGGCTCATTAACTTTTTCTTTCCATTGGCTAATAAATTTTTATTTTTTTAAGCATTGTTCTGATAACTTTTTCGTTTGTCGTATCTTTTAAATTTTTGAAAAAAACTTCGAATTTATCTATGTCAAGGTCGATTTTCTTTAAATCACCCTCAAACATCGACCCATCAAATTCTTTGATTTTTTCATGGTCGAAGAATAGCTCTTCTTTAATTTTTTCACCAGGCTTAAGGCCAGTAATAATGATGTCACTTTCTTGGTCCTTAGATCCGTATTTTTCTATCATTGAGATTAAAAACTCATAGATAATAACTGATTTTCCCATGTTTAAAATATAAACTTTTCCTGACTCCCCCTCAACTGAGGCTTTAATGGTAAGTGTCGCGGCTTGATTAATATTCATAAAAAAACGGCTTACCGATGGATGTGTAAGGGTTATTTTTTGGTTACTTTTAATTTGGCGAAGAAATTTATGAAAAACACTACCGTTGCTTCCAATCACATTACCAAACCTAACTGTGATAAAACTTACGGATGTACACTCAAATAATTTATTTAGTGATATCTCAACTATTCGCTTAGTCAAACCCATTATGTTGGAAGGATTGACTGCTTTATCTGTAGAAACTAATACGAAGTATTTTACACTTGGGTGTCTTTTTATCTCTTTTGCCAATCTTATTGCTTTAATGCAGTTATTATGAACAGCACTGTAGACATTGTCTGACTCTAGAAGATTGACATGCTTATATGCTCCAGCATGGTAGACATACTCAGGGTTATATTTTCTTAGTATCCCGCTAATATTACTTCTATCACCATAATCACCTAGATGGATAATTAATTTTTTTTTATCATAGTATGGTTGAAGTAACTCAGATAAATAATATGATGCTAACTCGTCTTTATCAATAACAACGATTGTAATATTTTCAACCAACTCAAAAAGATTTTCTACTAGACTTTTACCTATTGATCCAGCACCTCCAGTAACAATAACGGTTTTTCCTTTAAGCTTTTTAAGCTTATCTGGGTTAATTTTTGTATCAATTATATCCACATTGTGTAATAAGAAATTATCGTTAGATAGTTCGGTTAAACTTCTAAGGCCAGCGTTAATGTCATTCAAGCTAGGGGCGCTCAAAAAATCAATTTTTGGGTAGTTTTTTTGTATGTAATTGAAAACTAATCTATGTTTATCTATATTAACAGAAGGGATCATATAAATGATTTGATCAATAGGATGTTTTTCTATAAACCCTATTAACTCATCTACTGTGCCTAGAATTTTTGAACCAGCAATATTTCTTCCTTTCTTTAAAACGTTATCATCAAAAATACCAAGAATATTATATTGCGCAGAAATTCTTCTAGTTAAAAATATCGAGGTTGCTTCTCCACCTCCAACAATTATGGCTTTATTGTTTTTATATGGAATACTTTTACCTGTTAAAAGGTGAAGGTTTCTTAAGACATAAAAAAAAAGCCTTACTCCAAGCAATAGTATAAAAGCGAGAGAGTAGGTATTGAGTAAATTATTATCCAGCCCATTTAAATATATTAGGTGAACAATAAAAATTGAAAACGTAACGACAAGTAATTTTATAACCTCAATAGCATCAAAAAACCCTAACATCGTCTTATTCATTCCGAGGAAATGAGTAGCTAGCATAAAGGGCAATATGAATACAAATTGAGGTAGTGGCAATTTATATGCAAACCATAATATTAACAACACAGTTAAATCAACAAGAATTTTTATGGCTATTACTTTCACTATATTTTCTCTATTTAATTAATCCAAATCCTAGGCTCTTAAAGTATTCTCTTCGCTCTAAAAAACGATCTTTAGTAACAACAAAATAATAAAATTTTTCATTAGCCATGACCTCGGTAGCTATATCCATTTTTCTATGGAGGTTATAAATTTTTTTTCCTTCACGTGGAACCATCCATGGGCCACAAATATCTTTATTAAATTTTATAAATCCAATCTCATACATAATAAAGATTGCATCAATTGGCATAAAAGGTGGCGATGTCTCTTTAAAAATTAAGCTTTGAAAATTAAAGCGGTGATCCTCATTCAGCTCAGTTAATCTTACCAAGCCTAAGGGCTTTTTTCCAAATGGCTCTGATATTTTATAGTAAATCTCCGCTCTATCATTTAACCTTTTTTCATAGTCATCAAAATAAGTGTTTTGCTGGCTTATAGATCCACTTATTTTATTCAACACACTTCTGTTGTTACTTTCCCTAATATCAATAATAGCCGAGGAATCCTCTCTAGAAATAGGTGTATAAACACAGAATTGAGTTTGTATAGTTAAATTACTGAAATCCATCATCCAGCTTTATGACATTATTGTTAATAGTTGCGTGCTGTAAGATAATCTCAATAGTTGGCGCTATACACCTAGGATCAGATAGTTTCTTGGTTGGTGTGTCCTGTAAAAGATTTTTCTTCAATGAATCACTTAACTTATGCCATAGTCTTGTATCATAATATCCTAAAGCTAGCGTGTTCGCTGTAATTCCAAACCGCGCATACTCCCTAACTATCTGTTCTTGCAATGTTATTGTAGCTTTTTTTCCAAGTGAGTAAGAAAATGTTCCAACATCTCCCTTTAAGGCTCTTGAAGAGGATATAAAAATAAACCTACCATGCTTGCTTGCCACCATTTTCGGTAAAAGAATTTTGCTTGCCTGGAAATTTAGATCAAAGTTTAAATCGAAGTCCTGTGTAAGGTGTTCGTCAGATAAATTTAACAATAGGGAATCATTTTTATGAGCCACAAAGTTTACCCAGGTAATATTTTCCGAGTCAATACCTTCAATGACGTTCTTGATATCACTGTAGCTTTCTAAATTAACATTAGTAATATTATTGCCATCGTATTTGGAGTTACGTGATATGGCGAGTATTTTATGGCGCTTTGATAGTTCGTCAATCGTAATTTTTGCCAATGCAGATCCTGCACCACACACTATAATCATGCTAACTCCATCAGGACTGTTGCCCATGTTAACCCCACACCAAATCCAGATAAAACAATCCTCTTACCCTTAATCTTGTCTAAGTAGTCACTGAGCATAAAGGGGATAGAAGTGGATACGAGATTGCCGGTGCTGGCAATACAAAAAGGTGTTATTTCATTACTGATCTGAAGGTCTTTTCTTAACACTTCGATTACCAGTGAACTTGCCTGGTGAAGGAAGAAATAGTCTATTTCCTCAATTGAATTTTTGCCTTCTTTCAAGCAACTCCGAATAGATTGTGGAATAAAAGCCTTAACAAACATAAATATTTCTGCGCCAGCCATTTTAAGGGAGTAATTATTGTCACTTTGAATTTCTAGGTGTTTATATTTTGATGGGTCTGTTCCATTATTCGACGCCTTAATTGACTCAAATCCATCATTTATCATGACCGTTATAGATGCACCATCACCAAAAATAGGAGCAACAGACCGATCATTGAGGTTGATAAACTTAGAATATGCATCTGTTGTGATAATAACAGCTTTCTTTATAAGCGGATTCTTAAAAAAGGCATCGGTCATTTGCAGAGCCTGAACATACCCAGCACAACCTGAGTCCAAGTCTAGCACTATTTTTCCTTCAAGCAGCCCGAAATCTGCAAGGATATGGCTTGAGATTGGCGGAATAGCAGCTTCTTTAGACTCGGATACCACAATAATTAGATCTGCCTGTTTAATGCTTTCTTTATTACTTACATCGTCAAATAATTTTTTAGCTAAGGTTACTGCGCTCTCGTGATCTGCACATATCCTTCTATTAATAATGCCCGACTTTTCTTCGATCTTATTTATGATGGAGATATCGATAGTCGCCGACAAATCATCAGCATTATTAGATCTCTCTCCAAGAGCATAGCAAATAGATTGAAACTTCATTTTTCGATTAAGCTATTTTCCTCGAGGACGCTTATAATTGAAGCTACACTGGTAGCTGAAGCAAGTCCAGACAAGGTCGACGCCCTTCCCTCTAATTTTTTGTCAATGGCCGTTAGTATACTAAGATGGCCCAACGAATCCCATTCCTCTAGACTTTCCATAGACGAGTCGACGTCAACCACCTCTACATCTAGGGCATAAGCAATCACCTCCATCAACTCTCTTAACAATATCATGCATTTTCTCCTTAATTATGAAATTATACTGCTCAATACATCCCGTTCTGCGAATTTGTTATGTTTTCTGTTGCTAAAGTTAGGGTTATAAAACTTCTCACAGCCATCAAAATGATAATGCGTTACTTGGGAGTAACGAGTTAGCTTTGGGTTATTAATCTTTTGGGCGCCGTGAAAAAGATTGGCTGACCAAATCAATACCTGGCCCGCTTTTAAGAGAGGGGTTTCAATCTCAAGGTTATTATCTTTAATATATCCAGATAACCAATCTTCATAGCGAGTGTAGTATTCCTTAATTTTTTTTGTAGTAGTAGGAAGCTCTTCAAAACCGAGGTCCTGGAATGAGATGATAGGAGTTTTGTGTGAACCCTTTACAATAGAAAGTGGACCGCAGTCTTTTGAAATATCCTCAAGAGCTACCCATGCCCCAGCTAAATAAAACTCCGGGAGTGATCCGAAATGAATGTAGTCACTATGCAGAGGTTGCTCAGTTCCTCTAACAAAATTAATCGTTGAGAATGGCAATGGTTTTTTTCCATACAAGACGGTCAGGACATTCAGGATATCAAGATTTAGGGCTAAATCTTTAATATGCATCGACTGTTTCCATGCCTCTACAATTCTTGGTGACTCGTTATAGTGATAGATCTCAGGATTTTTTTTAAAGGTACTCTTGGTGATAATATTCTTAATGTCCTCAATAATGCTAACATTAAAGTTAGTTGATATATCTAGGTCTAATATAGCATACCCGTCTTCGTCATATTTTTTTGCTAACTCATAAAATTCTGGGTAATTGTTAGCGATCAAACCTAGGTCTGGTCCAGTAAAATCCTCTCCACTCAACGATATGCCCCCTCACGTATCACAAGGACCTCAGTCCAGGCCACAAATCTACCAAACTTATAGTCCATTAAAATATTGCCTGAGTTTATAAGCTCGTCTAATACTTTTTTATGTTTTATCGCCATATCCTCAGGAAGGAACCATTCCTTTCTCTTTACGACATCCCATGATATTAGCGTCCTATTTAAAAATGCACGTGCTTCACTAACATTAGAAAGTGAAAGCAAAGGTGTTAATAATAACCCATCCTTAACCAAGTAGTCTTTAGCTTCCAAAATAATCTGTTTGAAGAAATGAAGGCCATCAATACCACTGTCACATGGTGCATTGTCGAACCATGATGATAGTTGAGCGACTTCCTCAGATATTCCTGAGACATCATTAACGATGACATCATATTGCCTAGTTTTATCAAGAGCAGAAAACCCATCACTCATTACTGCTTCAACATTTATACTATGACATTCCTGTTGCATATTCTTAATATTTTCTTGAGAGTCCTTGATCGCGCCAGATGAAATGTCTGCCAACACCAGGTCACTAGGACTATTTTGAATTAAGGAAAGACCGAGGGCACCACATCCACAACCTAGATCTAAGATTGATTTATCATGTAAGTCATATTCCAATACCGCTTCAGCTATAAGATTTGAGGTGAGATTGGGCTCAAACGAGTTTTTATATAGAAATTCACGGCCTCTAAAAGTAATAGTTTTTTTTGTCATATTCTGAAGAACTTAATGGATGATAAGCTAACGCTCTTGTTAAAATTATACATATTAAGCCAGCAGGTTATCTAATTAAATAACAAAAAAGTTTCATTGTAATTTAATTTAAGCTGCTAAGTAAATTAAACCAAATAATATAAAGATTATTGAGCCAACAAATAATCCTTGGCGAAGCCTTAATATCGAATATGACCTAATGCTTAAAAAATAGATCGAACACCAGAAATTCAAAATAATATAAAAACCTGCATTTACCAACATAAGATATGAAACAGGTATATCTGGATTAAGATACTTTGGAATGTAGCAGATCAAGGACAACAAAAGAAACAATGCTGCAGAGATGATTGAAAGTTTGGTTCTACCACTCAGCATAGCCATATAGCAGAATGAAGGCATTAATGATATTAATGTGATGCTTAAGGTTAAAGGTACTATAATTTCGATAATGTCTTGCTTCTCTGTCTTTTCAATAAACATTCCTATAACGGTAATACATGCTATCAGGATTACTATTCCCGTCTGCTGCAGAGATGTTTTATACCAACTCGATTTTAATTGTTTTACGTAAACAGAAATCTGGTCTTTGGCTGCAGTTTCAGCAAATTTTAAGGCATTTGAATAAGGTAGCAAAATAAATAACGCCATCATCGACCAAAAATCGATCTTAGTTGCATAAAAACTACTGTCCTGAAAATAAGATATATAAAATGGCAAGCGATAGAAAGCTACGATTACAAGGGATATACATAAATAAGGTGTGGAAATGAAAAGGTGCCGTCTTAAACTTTTTGGGTCAAAATATAAGTTGACCCAATACCTTGATGTCATGATAGCAAGATAGATAAGTGATAGTAATAAAAGAGTGATGGCCCAGGTGGTAATGGATGAAAAAATCATAGCTACCAACAATATGGCTGCAGTTCGGTAAAATCGATCCCTGACGTGAAGGTCAAAAAAATATTGCTTTATTTGCCCAAGACCTCGTTGGTATTCCACAATAAAAATTTTTGATGAGAATACTGCTCCAAGCGATAAACCAAGAAGAATGAAGCTTGTTTTTTGATGTTCGACACTAAGGGCGGCAATAAAAAAAATCACCATTAAGGAAGTCTGTAGTAACAAAAAATTCCACAAAAATGCCGAGTTTTTTTCTTGTTTAATAATTAATGGTGCGCTTGTATCAAAACCAAAACACATTAGTGGTGCCGACATAGTCATCGAAATCATGACCGCACGACTTTGAATGTACTGATCACCAAAGATGAAATAAAGTCCATACATCTGGGCTATAGTTATAAGTATACCTAAGGCAACAAACAATAATGCCAGGTCATGATCATGGATTATTGATTTTAATCTATCTAACAATCCTGGCTTCCTAAAAGCGAAGAAGGTTGGTTAAGGTGATGAGAAAGCCTGATTTGTAGACAATCATTTTGCCCAGATTGGTTCTAATTAATCTCGGTAGTAGCGCTATAAGAATTAGTGAAGAGTACCTAAAGATTCTGACCATCAAACACTCCTTATTTTGAAGAAGCAAACCGAACGCTTTCCTGTCCTTAATACCAAGAAAAATAGCCCGTCTAACTAAATAAAGGTAGCGGTGGTAATTTTTAGCCTTATGCACTCTCGGATCTTTTTCATACTTTTCAAGAGTTGCCATAATGCCCTCAAAGTACCACTTTGCTTTTTTTAAATAGTCTTGGTCGCTAATTCTATAGTAAGCCCAATTTTTATCAAAATTCGCTATCCTGGCTCCCTTATAAGTCATATTCAAGAGCATCGAGTAATCATCTATGGGGTTGGAAGGATCATAAAAACCATAAGTCTTAAAGCATGACGCCCTAAACATCATGCTTGGTGCGTAAACTGGGTTGTTAAATAAGACGTCATCAAATGTCAATATTCCTACCTTTCTAGGTCGCAAGTAGCGTAAGCGTGTGGAATCTTTTGCCATTAATGTCATGCCGCCGCCGACAGCATCATATGGATTGTTGGCTAATATTTCTACCTGATCTTTTATCTTACCCTCAACAATCGCGTCATCACTACCTATGAGCATGATGTATTTTCCCTTGCTAAGCCTCAAGCCACGGTTTATGGTTGAACAGACACCTTTATTCGTAGTTGATATGAAATGAAATTTATAGGTAGCTTGAAGCGATTCAAGGAGTCGTTCACTTCCGTCAGTGGATCCATCATTAATAAGGATCGTTTCAATATTTTTATAAGTTTGCTTCTGAATAGATATTAATAACTCCTCAATATAGTCCTTGTGATTGTAGTAAGGAATTACTACGGATACTAAATCATTAGCCATCAATCTCTTAGTGCTTTTATAGACTTTATAGTCTCATCAATAACATAAGCAACAGCATCGTCCTTCATTGAGGGATCCATCGGTAGACTAATAACCTCCTTATGTATCATCTCCGTAATAGGGAGCTGACCTTTCTTAATACCAAGATTTTTGTAGGCTATTTGAAGGTGCGGAGGTATGGGGTAATGGATAAGCGTTGAGATGCCCCTCCCCTTTAATTGCGATTGTAGCTCATCTCTTTGGGTATGTCGAATGACAAACAAATGCCACGCGTATTCATTATTAATATCTGCTAGGGGAAGGATACAGGCTTGGCCATCAAGCCCCGAAATATATTGTTGGGCAATATCTCTTCTTCTAGCGTTCAAAGTATCTAAATATTGTAATTTAACATTAAGTATTGCGGCCTGAATTGGGTCTAACCTGCTATTAAACCCTATGACATCGTTAATGTATTTTTCCTTGGAGCCATAATTTCTTAGCATTAATATTTGGTTATGAATATCAGGGTTGTCGGTAGTGATAGACCCTCCGTCACCATAGGCCCCTAGATTCTTTCCAGGATAAAAGCTCCAAGCAACAATATCCCCATGAGAACCAATACGCCTATTTTTATAAAACGCTCCATGGGCTTGAGCTGCATCCTCTACTACCTTTAGGTTATGCTGTTTAGCTAGCTCCAGAATAGGGTCCATGTCCATTGGCCTGCCATAAAGATGAACGGCCATAATGGCTTTGGTATGTTTAGTGAGAGCCTTTTCAACCAGCTTAGGATCCATATTATAGGTCAGTATGTCGGGTTCGACAGGGACAGGCGTTGCCCCTACATGGCTTACCGCTAACCAGGTGGCAATATAAGTATTTGCAGGGACAATAACCTCGTCTCCAGGGCCGATACCTAAAGCCTTTAAACTTAAATGTAGGGCATCTAGACCATTAGCAACTCCTGCGGAGTAAGATGATTCTGTATATTTTGCATAGTTAGACTCAAATTTCTTTACCTCATCCCCTAAGATATACTGACCAGAATGCATAACACGGGCAATAGCCTCGTCTACCTCAGATTTAACATCAATATATGCCGCCTTTAAGTTTAAGAAGGGTATATTCAACCTATAGTGCCTTTATAAATTTGTCGTAGTCACGAAAGTAATCGCTCTCATCATAAAAATTTGAAGCAAGTACCATGCAAACAGAACCCTCTGAGAAGTTTTTCATTTCTCGCCAAATCATCGAAGTCACTATGATGCCTTTGGTGGGAGAGTCCAGATGAAATAGTTTCTTATTAATACCATCGTCTAAGTAAAGATCGAAAGTGCCATTAAGGCATACAATAAGCTCAGTGAGATCTTTATGGGCGTGCCCCCCCCTTTCCGTTCCTTTTGGAATCCCATGTAAATAAAATACTCGTTTGATTTCAAATGGAATATGAACTAAGTTTTCAACAAAAGATAGGTCGCCACGACTATCCTTTCGGGTTGAGATATCTATTTTTTTGCATTCTTTAATTGTCACTAATTCATCTCTTTAATAATGTTATTCTCATTTTTATCTTTATCGCTCAAAATTACATGGCTTATCTCTAGGGGCCAGTCGATTTCAAATTTATTATTTTTATAATGAATGTTTCTTTCATGCTCATTAGAATATGACGCCGTTACTTTATATTGAACCTCAGCCACATTACTTAGCGTTAAAAATCCGTGCGCAAAACCCTCTGGGACCCATAGCTGTTTTTTATTGGTTGCCGATAATGTCGCACTGACCCACTGACCAAAAGTTGGAGAATCTTTTCTAATATCTACAGCTACATCAAACACCTCACCAGAAATAACACGAATTAATTTTCCCTGAGCAAATGGAGTTTCTTGATAATGCAGCCCTCTCAATACACCCTTTTTTGAAAGGGATTGATTGTCCTGCACAAAGTAAATGCCAGGACCTACGAGCGCAGTAAATTTTTCTTGATTAAACGATTCAAAAAAGTAGCCTCGCTCATCTTCAAAAACTTCTGGTTCAATAAGCTTTACATCATGGATTTTTAATGCGGTGACCTTCATTATCTGGCCAATAATCTTAATAGGTACTGCCCGTACTGATTTTTTGCGAGAGGCCCGGCCAAACTTTCTAGGTCATGTTCGTTAATCCATTTTTTTCTGAAGGCAATTTCTTCGGGGCAAGCCACCTTAAGACCCTGACGATTCTCGATCGTGGAAATAAATTGCCCTGCCTCTAATAGAGAGTCGTGGGTTCCAGTGTCGAGCCATGCATAGCCCCGATCCATACG
>ENA-OWPI01002043-OWPI01002043.1-marine-metagenome-genome-assembly--contig:-NODE-2043-length-20001-cov-43.838787_pt1 | contig 20001 bp, 17 predicted proteins | sample MGYA00238138_ERZ651775 | MGnify/ENA primary metagenome ERZ651775 (study PRJEB26906, sample SAMN06265043) | marine metagenome | isolation source: Helgoland LTER site | place: Germany:Helgoland, sampling...
TCATCTGTCGCAAAGGCAATATGCTGAACCGAGGCGTTGGAACTTTCCGCCAAAAAACGGCCCGCCATGGTCTTATGCGTTTCCGCCCCGTTGAGGGTAATCCTTAGGCTGCCATCTGATGACTCGAGCGCCTGTGATCGCACCAGCCCGTCGGGATCGACCACGTCAACCATTGCGGATTTTTTCAGGTCAAAGAGCGTTGTGTAAAAGAGAGACCAGCTGAGCATATCCTCATAGCTCATCGTATGCCCCATATGATCGACGCGGGTCAGACCCGCCGCCTGTGAGGGCTCGGCGCGATTGGTGAATTCGACATCCCATACATTCGATAGCCCGGTCTTATCGTCGATATAATGCAAAATTCCACCACTTTGGCCGTGGATGGCTGGAATTTTCAGGTGTTTGGGATCGATTGGCTGCTCAAATAGATCCGCACCCAAGAGTTGCGCGCGTTCGGCGGCCTCTTTTGCATCTTCCACTGCAATCCCAATATCGCAGACATTGGTTCCATGGAGCGTAAATGCGCTGCTGGCGTAGCCTTTGGTTTCGCGGTTCACCAAGATGCGAATGTCGCCCTGTGTCCATAGGGTGAGGTCCAAAGTCAGATGATCGGCGCAAGCTGTAAACCCGAGGCTGGAGAGCAAAGCGCCCAGCGTCTCTGCGTCTTCTCCCTTACTCGCAAACTCAATGAATGACAGGCCTTTGGCTTGGATTCGCGCTGGCATGTCCGGCACAGTCAGTGCGAGCGCTGGCTCTGCGCGATGGACATCATCCATCAGCGCCAAAAGGGATCGATAGCCGTCTTTTGCGATGGTTTTTGGTTGGCCGCCTCGGAATTGATCGTTAAATATTTCAAGCGAAATAGGACCAGAATATCCGGTTGCCATCACCGCGCGTGTGAAGCCGATTATATCAAGGTCACCTTCTCCTGGCATGTTGCGAAAGTGACGCGAGCGATAGAGCAAGTCCATGTCAATGGCTGGCGCATCGGCAAAGTGAACGAAGAAAATTTTATCGCCGGGAATGCGGCGGATTGTATCTGGATCAATCTTGCGTGCCAAAGTGTGATAGCTGTCCAGAATTAGCCCTATATTTTCATGGTCGGCGCGCCGTACGATTTCCCAAGCGTCCCGGTGATCATTGACATGACGACCCCAGGCCAGTGCCTCATAACCGACGCGCAGCCCCCTCTTTTTCGCGCGTTCCCCGAGCTCGTGAAAATCTGCCGCTGCGCGATCAATGCCGCCAATTGCCTCTGGATGGCAAGACGAGCAAATCAACATGAGATCCGTTCCCAATTCTTGGATCAGGTCAAACTTATGCTCTGCGCGATCAAAAGCCTTTGCGCGCAGAGGATCAGGCAGGCCCTCAAAGTCACGAAAGGGTTGAAAAATGGTGATTTCAAGCCCCATCGCGCGGATCATCTCGCCGACTTCGCGCGGATTGGCGTCATGGGCGATAAAATCTTGCTCAAAAATTTCCAGCCCATGGAATCCGGCGGCCGCGATCGCTTCGAGCTTTTCTGCGAAGTTGCCCGAGATAGAGACGGTCGCAATAGAGGTTTTCATGTTTGATCTCCGCGGATGCCGATGTTCGGGCTGATTGCAATAGGCCATTCCTGTGATGCTGCTCTTAGCTTTGAAACTTAGATGAGAAATGGGTAAACTGTCAAAAAGGATAGGAAGGCATATTTATCGTTGGGGCCTCACGGCTTTGAACACGCTTGTCACAAGGAAAGTCAGCGCCGCGATACAGACGATGGATGGGCCCGCGGGCGTATCAAACACATAGGCTGCGCGCAGGCCAATTATGGCTGAAACAACTCCGATGAGACCGGCCATCAAAGCCATGCCTTCGGGGGTCCGCGACAAAGGGCGGGCGGCGGCGGCGGGAATGATCAACATGGCCGCGATAAGCAACACACCGACCACTTTGATCGCGACTGCAACCGTAATGGCCAGTGCAAATGTCAACGCCAGTTGCTCACGTTTTGGGTTGATCCCACTCGCATAGGCGAGATCCTCGTTCAAAGTTGAGGTCAGCAAGGCCGACCAGCGCCAGCCAATCAGCGCCACCACCAGCACCGCACCGCCCCAGATGACCGCAAGATCATCCTGTGAGACCGCAAGGATATCACCAAAGAGATAGGCCATGAGATCAATCCGTACGCCGGACAGAAAGGAGACCGCGACAAGTCCAAAGGCAATGGCCGAATGTGCCAGAACCCCCAGCAATGTGTCCATTGCATAGCCGCGACCGGATAAGATGCTGACGACAAGGGCCATGAGCAGAGCCACCACCACCGTCCCCACGAATATGGACATCGAAAATGCCAAGGACAATGCCACGCCAAGGATCGCCGCATGGGCGGTAGCGTCCCCAAAATAGGCCATGCGCCGCCAGACAACAAAGCACCCCAGCGGTGCCGCGGCGAAGGCCACGCCAATGCCGGCCAGAGCCGCACGTATCATAAAATCATCCATCATTATTCTACGACCTTTGTGTGTTGGTGGTGATGATCGGCATGATCGTGTCCATGGTCGTGTTCATGTCGGTAAAGTGCGAGTGCGCCGCCCGTTCCTGACCCAAACAAGGCCCTATATTCTGGTGCAGATGCCACGACCGCGGGCGTTCCTTCGCAGCAGATATGGCTATTGAGGCAGATAACGCGGTCAGAGGCGCTCATGACGACATGCAATTCGTGGCTGATCATTAGAACGGCACAGCCGGTCGTGTTCCGCACTGTTTCGATCTGTTGGTAAAATGACGCTGAACCGCGTTGATCTAAACCCTGTGTGGCTTCGTCCAACAAAAGCAAATCGGGTTTAGCAATCAATGCCCGCGCGAGCAAAACTCTTTGAAACTGTCCACCTGACAGCTGCGACAGTTGCGCCTTTTCCAGTTCAGGAACGCCCGCCTGGGTGAGCGCATCACTGATGTCTGTAGAGGTGACGCCACCTTGCAGGTTTAAAAACCTTGAAACTGTAATGGGTAGAGTTTCGTCAATATGGAGCTTTTGGGGGACATATCCGATTTTGAGGTCATGGGCGTGCGAGACCTGGCCCTTAAATGGCTTGATCGCACCGATAATGGCTCGAAGCAGGCTGGTTTTACCGGATCCATTGGGGCCAACGATTGTTACGATTTCTCCAGGGTCGATCCGTAAAGAGACATGCGACAAGGCTGGTGTTGCGCCATAGGTCACGCAGAGCTCGTCAACCTGAACCAAGCTCATGCTTGGGCCTTTTCGGTGCAGCCCGGGCAGATACCTTCCGCCTCAATGACAGTCCGCTCTATGTGAAAGCCTGTGGCATGTGCCGCGTCATGCAGTACGCCCCGTGCTGTGGTCGATAGCGCCTCGGCCACCGCATCGCACAACCGGCAAATCATAAAGGCTGGCGTGTGGGAATGGTGGGTGTGCACGCAGGCGATGAAAGCATTCAACCGTTCGATCTTATGGGCCAACCCATTTGCAACCAGGAAATCCAAGGCGCGATATGCGACCGGCGGTTGCGATCCGAACCCCTCTTCGCGGAGCCGGTCTAGGATCGAATAGGCACCCAGCGCGCGGTGGTCCTGCAGCAAAATTTCGAGCACCTTGCGCCGCACAGGCGTAAAGCGCAAACCACCCGCCGCGCAACGCGCCTCCGCTGCGGCCAAGGCCTCGCTCATACATGCGCCGTGATTGTGCTGTGCAAACCCGAGGGGCTGGCTGGCTGTATTTATTGTCGTGGCTTTACTTGTCATTCGTTCACATTTCGCTTACACCCAATGTAATGTTATAAAATCACATTGAGGCATCCATGTCCAGAACCCTTTTTAGCTTGTGCTTCACGGCCGTTTTCGTAGCAGGCCCCGCCTATGCGGACAGGCCGCAGGTTGCCGTTGATATCGCGCCGGTTCATTCTTTGGTGGCGCAGGTCATGGAGGGAGTTGGCGTGCCTGATTTGATCATCCAATCTGGCGCGACTCCCCATGAGTATAGTCTGCGCCCCTCTGAGGCCACTGCCTTGCAAAACGCCGATCTTGTGTTTTGGATCGGGCCCGATTTGACGCCATGGCTGGCAGAGGCGCTTGAAACCCTCGCGCCGGCTGCGGTTTTGACAAGTTTGCTGGAGGTCGATGGCACAATTCAATTGGAGTTTCGAGAAGATGCGCTGTTTGAAGCTCACGATCACAGCGACCACGATGATCATGACGATCATGACGAACACGGTGCGCATGATCCACATGCGTGGTTGTCACCCAAAAACGCGATGACCTGGTTAGACGTGATCGCCGGCCGGCTCTCCGCTGTTGATCCGGTCAACTCAGATGCCTATTTGGCGAATGCCGCGTCAGGCCGTGCGGCGATTGAAGCCCTCATCGAGGAGGTTGAAGCGACGCTTGATCCAGTGCGGGGCCGCGAGTTCATTGTGTTCCATGATGCCTATCAGTATTTTGAGACGGATTTTGATTTTGCGGCATCCGGGGCGATTTCTGTCAGTGATGCCTCTGATCCCAGCCCAGCACGTATCGCAGAAATCCGTGGCCAGGTCGCAGAACACGGGGTTGTTTGCGTTCTTGCCGAGCCGCAGTTCAATCCTGGACTCGTTGCAACGGTTCTGAAAGGGTCTGACGCGCAGATGGGCATTGTAGATCCGCTTGGGTCTGATCTGGAGCTTGGATCAAAACTTTATCCGCAGTTGATCCGACATCTCACAGCTGCTCTTGCGCGGTGCTTGCAATCTCAGTAAGCCCGCCATTTGTGGCTGAGGGCTTACTGTGTGTCGGACCGCAGGGAGAATGTGGCGCTGCGTCCGGTGCCCTTGTCGCTGGTGAAGATGAGGGATGCGCCATCTTTCTTGACTTGCTGGCAATTATACTCCAGCTCGCGGTCGCCCCAAGTCATGCTGCGGCAAAAGAATCCATCGGTCCACTCCCAGGATCCGGTAACACCGCGACCAAAGGCTTTGCCGGTGATTTCGCCGCTGTCCAAAACCTTGAGCTGTAGGCTTAAAAGTCGGATCTCGAGGATGTTGGCGGCAACGGCACTCATAAAGTCCGATCTCTCAATCAGAGTTTCCTGCGCCGCAGCACTGCTGGCCATGAGGCTTAAAAAGATGGCAGTGATCATTCTATTCATGGGCTCGGCAGTCTTTATTGCGTTTTGATATTTCTACGCAGAGAGGGCTTGATTAGATCACTTTTGCGCTAACGTTGCTTGGACCCATACCAGATGCCGCGCGATGATATTGCAAGTTTGACATGCCTTGATGCAATTTTTGCATTGGATAAAGCAAAGCATTGGCTCTACGTCTCTAGGCAATCAACCCGAGGAGTTTTTCATGCATCTTGCCCGTTTCCCAAGAGTATTTCTTGCGCATCTTTCGACACCCCTAGAGCCGATGGAGCGTTTGTCAAAAGAACTGGGTGTTGAGATTTGGATCAAACGGGATGATTGCACGGGCATGTCGACCGGCGGAAACAAGACCCGCAAGCTGGAATTCTTGATGGCGGAAGCTCTGGAGCAGGGCGCGGATATGGTGATGACGCAAGGGGCGACCCAGACCAATCACGGGCGCCAAACCGCTGCATTTGCAGCAAAACTTGGGCTGAAATGTCATATTCTTTTAGAGGATCGTACCGGTTACCAAGATGGCAATTACAACACCAATGGCAATGTTTTGCTCGATCACCTGCATGGTGCGACAACGCAGAAGTTTCCAGCCGGTCACGATATGCCCGGCGAAATGGAACGCGCGGCGGAGGCCAAGCGTGCGGAAGGTCACAAGGTCTATGTCATTCCCGGCGGCGGCTCAAATCCGACAGGGGCTTTGGGATATGTGAATGCAGCTTTTGAGCTGCTGGGCCAGGCCAATGAGCGCGGTCTCAAGTTTGATCGCCTGGTGCATGCAACCGGATCTTCGGGCACACAAGCGGGCCTGGTCACCGGTCTTTGCGCCATGAATGCACAGCTGCCGGTTTTGGGCATAGGCACGCGTGCACCGATGGAAAAACAAGAGAACATGGTGTTCGATCTGGCCTGCCGCACGGCGGAAAAGCTCGGTTGCCCGGGCGTGGTTCAGCGCGGCGATGTTATGGCAAATACTGATTATGTCGGAGAGGGCTATGGCCTGCCGACCCAAAGCGGCCTTGAGGCGATCAAAATGTTCGCGGAACTGGAGGGCATTCTGCTTGATCCTTGCTATTCCGCCAAGGGGGCAGCGGGCCTGATTGATCTGGCGCGTAAGGGTGCGTTTTATGGCGAGCGGATCGTGTTTTTGCACACCGGTGGTGCGGCGGCCTTGGGGGGATATGATTTTGCCTTCGATTTCTCGCGCAATTGGGTCACGCTGTAAAAGCTGCTAGAGCAAAGACCACATTTTGCGGGCGCTATCGTCAAAATAAGTCGGATTCGCGAGGGCGGAAATGGTCAGAGAGACATTCAAGCCCTGGTCGCCAATGGTGATCAGACTGCCATTTTCCAATTCAGTTTCAACGGCGGTTTGGGGCATCCAGGCAAAGCCGCTTCCTTGTAAGAGGCGGCGGCGGATGGTTTCTACCAGCCCATCAATATAGATGGTTTCAATGTTTAACGTCTCAATGGAAATTGAATGTTCAACGGCTTGACCTAAAAACGACGATTGCTCATAGGCCAGATAAGGGATGGGCGGGCCGCCGCTATTGGACAGATGCCAGCCCCGCGCTTCGGCCGCATCACGGGCGGCAACCGGAATTAATAGATCTGATAAGAGATCTTTGCGCTCAAAGCCTGTGTCATCGATTTTTGGCGATACGGACTGATGGTAATAGACCAGCATTATATCGACCGCACCTTCAAGCAAAAGCTCGCAACATGTGCTCAGCGAGTCCGAGATGACCCGTGTTCGCAACTCTGGGATTTCTTTTTGAATGCGTTCGATTTGATGGGCGAGATAATTCATAGATATCGTGTGCAGAGCGGAGATTCGGACGAAGCGCGTATCGCCCCTATCTGCATCGCGGATGGATTGACGGCTTTCGTTGAGCTGCGCGATGGCCGCCTTGGCTGTTGGCAGAAAGTTGTGCCCGGCTTCTGTGAGCTGAATGGGGTAGGTGGCGCGGTTGACCAGGGGCAGCCCAACCCAGTTTTCGAGAGCCTTGATCCGACGACTGAAGGCAGATTGGGTGATGTTACGCTCGTTAGATGCTCTGGTGAAATTCAGAGTGCGCGCCAAACACTCAAAATCTCTTAGCCAATTCAGGTCCATAACGTCCAATCCCCAAGCGTGATCTTATGGTCAACTCTGTAGCATTAAATATGCAATTTGCGAATAGTTTGATGAAATGTTCGAATTTGATATTCGAAAACCTCTCCCCTTACAGTGAAGCCACAATCGCTTTGCGCATTCCAGGCCCTTGATTTTGTCATGGATATGGCTGGGCCGCGCTGCAAATAACAAAAAAGAACAAAACTGGCGCCAATTCGGCGCAGTTCAACAAAGGAGACTGACATGCTAATCAAATGCAAGACATTGTGCTTTGCTGGGGCCGTGAGCCTGCTATCCCTGCCGGTGATGGCGGCGGAAGAGGTAAAAATCGGCCTGCCATCTTGGACTGGCGCACAAGCCATTGGCCATTTGCTCGGGGAAATTGTGACCTCGCGCATTGGTGGTTCGGTGGAATATGTGCCGGGCAATAACGCCACGATTTTCCAAGCGATGGACCAAGGCAAGGGCGACATTGATGTGCACCCGGATGTTTGGTTGCCAAACCAAGAAAGCTTTACCAAAAAATATGTGGACGGAGCGGGCACCGTCACGCTGTCGTCCAACCCCTATGAAGGCAACCAAGGGTTTTGCGTTTCGCAAGATTTTGCCAAGGCCAATAGCATCACAGACATCGCAGATCTTGGCCGTCCTGATGTTGCTGCAATGATGGACAGCGATGGCAATGGCAAAGGCGAAATGTGGATCGGTGCGCCAGGCTGGGCCTCGGCGAATGTGAATGAGGTGAAAACACGCGACTATGGGTTGCTGGATTTCATCGAACCGATCCGGGCGGAAGAAAGCGTGAAGACCGCGCGAATTAAAGACAGTATCGCCAAGGGCGAGGGCTATGCCTTCTATTGCTATAAACCTCACGCGGTATGGTTCATGTTTGATGTCGAAATGCTGAGTGAGCCGACCTATGATCCGGCCAGCTACAAGATGGTGCAGCCGTCGGATGATGCCGATTGGTATGACAAATCTTATGTTGCGACGAAAGATGCGCTGAAGAACGTGCAGATTGCTTGGTCCAACTCTTTGGCTGATCGGTCTCCGGCTATTGCAGAATTTTTTGCCAATTTCTCGGTAACAGCGGACGATGTGTCTGGTTTGGCGTTTGAGATCAGTGCAAATGGTGTCTCTCCAGAAGCCGCGGCACAGGCTTGGATTGCTGCCAACTCAGATCGCGTTGATGCGATGCTGGGTCTGTAAGTATTAAATAGCGGCTGGTCCGGCCTGGCTGGACCAGCCTATCGAAATTTTTAGAAAAAGAGAAAATATATGACCTCCCAACCCGTTGTCGAAATTTCCAATGTGTGGAAAATCTTTGGGAGCCGCGCGCAAGAGGCTTTGCGCGCCGTGCGTGAGGGCGGATTAAGCAAGGCTGAAGCTCTCAGTGAATTCAACGCCGTTGTGGGGGTGGCAGATGTCAGCCTATCAGTGTCACGCGGTGAGATTTTTTGCATAATGGGATTGTCTGGCAGTGGGAAATCAACCCTCGTGCGCCATTTTAACCGTCTGTTAGAACCTACCGCCGGCCAGATTATGGTTGAGGGTATTGATGTCATGGCCTTGGGACAACGTGAGCTTCAAACCTTTAGAAATCAGAAGATTGGCATGGTTTTCCAAAATTTTGCATTGATGCCGCATCGTTCGGTTTTGGACAATGTTGCCATGCCGTTGGAAATTCGCAATGTGGCGAAAAATGAGCGGATGCGCCAGGCAGCTGCCATTTTGGATATTGTCGAGCTGGGCGCTTGGGGATCGAAATTTGCCCATGAGCTTTCGGGTGGGATGCAGCAACGGGTGGGATTGGCCCGCGCTCTGGCCGCAAACCCCGATGTGCTGCTGATGGATGAGCCGTTTTCGGCCCTCGATCCTCTGATCCGCCGCCAGCTGCAAGATGAATTTATTCGACTGAGTAAAATACTCAAAAAAACGACAATATTCATCACGCATGATCTTGATGAAGCGGTGCGGATTGGGGACCGGATTGCCATTATGCGGGACGGAAAATTGGTGCAAGTTGGAACAGCAGAGCAAATTGTGATGCAGCCTGCCGATGATTATGTGGCCGATTTTGTGGCGGGCATCTCCCGACTTAAGGTCGTACATGCCGATGCGGTTATGCAATCCATACAGGCCTATACTGCAGCGCAAGGACCGCTGCCGAGTGATTTGGTAAGGGTGCCGGCAAAAGAAACTCTGAGTGCGCTTATGAATATTGCAATTGAAACTGATAAACCGATTATCGTGAGTTCTGATGGGCGAGATATTGGCCTTATCACCCGAGCAGACCTTTTGCGAACAGTGATTGAAGGAACTGAAATATCATGAGCAACCGTGATGTAGACTTGGGTGTGAACCCTCTTGAAGATATCCATTCAGAGGCCGCTATCGCGTACCAAGAGCAAAGATATGAGAATATCCGCAATTTTGTGCGCACCAATTCCGACTATTATATTCGCAATTTTGATAAGATTGGAGCCTCGGCTAAGTTTACAGCAACGTTCAATTTTATGGCCGGTTTATTTGGCCCGATCTGGTTTGGTGCCCGTGGGCTTTGGAGCTGGGCCTTGCCGTTTCTCATTCTGGAGGCGGTCGGGTTTGTGCAGATTGCCCGAGGTCTGTTTGGTGATTTGGCCAATGATGCCATGATGCGGATTGCATCCATCGAAGGCACGTTGGAATTGCGGCGCAAACAATTGGCGGCAGCACTGGAAAGCAATTCGGATAAAATTGATGTCTACCGCAGAACCGTTGAGTCTCTTGAGGCCAATATTGGCGGCATAAGAGCAGAAGCGGAAGCCATGGCCAGCGAAGGACCAATGATTGCTTTAACAGGTTTTATACTTTTGATCGCCGTGAAGCTTGTTCAATCTATTGTTGCCAATTGGGCGCTGGAGGGCCGGTTTTCGGAGTGGCTTTCTGACGGTGAAATTCGCTCTGGGATGCCGTTAAGTCACATGGTTTTTAGCTCCGTTTTTATGGTCATCATCGTGAGCACCGCGATGGTACATTACAGCTTTCCGGGTAGTTTTTCGGTTTTGGGAAGTTTTCCGACCGATCCGGATATTAGGCTTGTCAGTATTGACAGCGTTGAGGCATTTTTCAATTGGGCCGTTCTGAATGGTGACGCGCTTTTTGATGCCATCACCTACTTTATTCGTGTGGTGCTCGATACGTTAGAGCTGGTTTTTGTCAGCACGCCGTGGATCGTCATTGCCGCGTTAATTATTCTTCTGACCTGGCTGACGGCGGGCGTTCGTATGGCGATTTATTCTGGAGCTTTCTTATCTTACATGGGGCTGCTTGGGTTTTGGGAAAAAGCGATGACGACCCTGGCATTGCTCGGCACTGCGGCTTGCTTGTCGATCTTAATCGGAATTCCTCTTGGAATGTTTGCAGCTCGGCGTCCCCGGTTCTATGCCTTCATTCAACCGATCATGGACTTTATGCAAACGATGCCAGCCTTCGTCTTTATGATCCCAGTCATTGCTTTTTTCGGGACCGGAAAGCCCGCGGCCGTGGTCACCACCATGATTTTTGGTGGCACGCCCGTGGTGCGTCTCACGGTGCTCGGCCTGCGCGGCGTTCCGGAAAGTGTCCGAGAGGCTGCCATTAGTTTTGGGGCCAATAAGTGGTTTTTGCTGACCAAGGTGGATCTGCCACTGGCCAGCCCCTCCATCCGGGCCGGTATTAACCAAACCATCATGCTATCGCTCGCCATGGTGGTTGTTGCCTCGCTTATTGGTGCAAAAGGTCTTGGAGAGGACGTCTTGGAAGCCTTGCAATATGCCAATGTCGGGCAAGGCATCCTTGCAGGCTTTTCCATCCTGTTCTGCGCCATGATTTTGGATCGTATTGTGCAAGGTGGGCGCAAATGATCCCTTTGGTATTTGTGCATGGGTTTATGGGGGGCAGTGCGCAATGGGATGGCCAAGTCGCAGCTCTTGCAGGCGTTCCAGTCATTGCGCTGGATTTGCCCGGATATGGCAAGAATGCGCATTTAGAAGCCTGTCGTGACATTGTTGATTTTGCCCATTGGGCCTTGGATGAATTGGAGCGGCAGAATGTGGCGCGGTTTCATCTGCTGGGGCATTCTATGGGCGGCATGATCGCGCAAGAAATGGCAGCCTTGGCACCAGATCGGGTTGCGCGACTGGTCTTATATGGGACAGGAGGCCAAGGCGTTTTGCCGGGGCGTTTCGAGACGATTGAAACCTCTAAGTCTCGTGTTGCGACCGATGGGGTGCGCAACACGGCCCGGCGGATTGCAGCCACCTGGTTTTTAGACTGCGAGCAAGCGCCGGGCTTTGAGGCCTGTGCAGCCATTGCGCAAATGGCGGGAAAACAATCCTTGCTTGCAGGGTTGGACGCAATGAATCGCTGGGACGGTGAGGCCAGGCTACATGACATTATTGCGCAAACCCTGGTCATCTGGGGCGACCGCGATCGCACCTATCCCTGGCCGCAGGTTCAAAAGCTGTGGCAGGCCATACCGAATACCAGCCTAGCGGTCATTCCAAATTGTGCCCATGTCCCGCACCTTGAAAGCCCCGATGTGTTCAACGCCATCTTAAAGGGCTTCGTGACAAAAGCTTAGGCGCAACCACTGTAAAATTTGAGCAATAACCATATGTCCCTGCATGTTGAGATGGTGAATGCGCCTGCCGGGAGGCAGGCAGGCGCAGCCCGGTGTTGCCATCGGCAAAGTGTTTTGGCTTGGCGGCTCGGGTATACCGAGGTCTTTTATATTATGAATTGATCCAATATCTAACTTGCGATAGACTTTAATTATTAACATTCATGAGCATTCTTGACCCAAATCACCATCGACCGTCATCCATTCTGCAGATCACGTGAGACTTGCTGCGGTAGTTTGTCTTTAAGTAGATTTTAACTCTGCACGTTAACCATGATGAAGTGCAGAAGCCACTTTTTAGGTCACCTTCTCCGAATTTATAGCGCGAAAAATTTTAGACAGAGTGAATCAAGATATGACAGACATAATACCAGTATTACTAGCAGGTGGTTCAGGGACGAGACTGTGGCCCTTGTCTCGGAAATCTTATCCAAAGCAATTCTCCAGTTTAATTGGGGATCAGTCTTTATTTCAGCAAAGCGCGTTGCGTCTGACATCCTCCGAAAAGGTAGCGTTTGCACCCCATATGACCATGACGAATTCTGAGTTTAGATTCATCGTGGGCGAACAGTTGCACAGTGTAGGCCTTCAGCCAGGGCCAATTTTGATAGAGCCTGAAGGCAAAAACACGGCGCCAGCGATTTTGGCCGCAAGTCTTTACGCATTTGCCCGCGATCCGGGCGCCATTCTGCTGGTGGCTCCTTCTGACCACGTCATTCCCGATGTAGAGGCCTTCCATTTGGCGCTTGGACGCGGGTTGGATGCGGTGTCAAAGGGCAAGATCGTGACGTTCGGCATCACGCCGACCCGCCCTGAAACGGGCTACGGCTATCTGCAGTTGGCGCGGACCAGCATGGGTGAGGCCGTTGATCTGCTTCGATTTGTGGAAAAGCCGGATGCTCTGCGCGCGCAGGAAATGCTGGATGCTGGGAGCTTTCTATGGAACGCGGGGATATTCATGTTCCGCGCAGAGGACATGATCGAAGCTTTCACACTTCATTCGCCTGAATTGCTTGAGCCGGTGAGGGCCGCCTTGGGCGCAGTTCAGGCTGACCTTGATTTTCTGCGCCTCGACCCGGCGTCTTGGGCCCTTTGTGCGGATGTGTCTATTGACTACGCCATTATGGAGCGCGCCCAAAACTTGGTGGCTGTGCCCTTCTCGGCCGGCTGGTCCGACCTCGGCGGGTGGGACGCTGTGCTGCAAGAAATGGATCGGGATGGCGACGGTGTGGCGACATCTTCGAATGCACACGCCATTTGCTGTGAGAACACGCTCCTGCGGTCCGAGAGCGAGGCTCTTGAGCTCGTCGGGATCGGCTTGAAAGATATTCTCGCCGTCGCAATGCCAGATGCGGTCTTGATTGCGCATAAGGACCGAGCCCAGGACGTAAAGAAAGTTATTGGCAAACTAAAGTCTGAGAATGTGACACAGGCGGAAACATTTCCCAAAGATCACAGGCCCTGGGGCTGGTTTGAAACATTGGCCATACGCGGGCGGTTTCAGGTAAAGCGCATCTGTGTGAAACCTGGGGGCGCGCTAAGCCTTCAGAGCCATCATCACAGGTCTGAGCACTGGATTGTCGTTGAGGGTACGGCAAGAATTACAATTGAGGATGACGTCAAACTCGTGTCGGAGGGCCAATCTGTCTATGTGCCGCTCGGGGCCAAACATCGCATGGAAAATACTGGCAAGCTGCCCATGGTGCTCATCGAGGTTCAGATCGGCGCCTACTTGGGAGAAGATGATATCGTCCGATATGAAGACGTCTACGCCAGAAACTAAAAGAGGGACCACATGAAACGGGCATTAATCACTGGCATCACCGGTCAAGATGGATCTTACCTTGCAGAATTTTTGTTAGAAAAAGGTTACGAAGTTCACGGAATAAAACGCCGGTCCTCCCTTTTTAACACGCAGCGATTGGATCACATCTACCAAGATCCTCACGTCGAGAACAGCCGTCTAAAACTTCACTATGGTGATTTATCAGATTCGTCTAATCTTACGCGCCTAATCCGGGATATCGAGCCGGATGAGATTTATAACCTCGGCGCCCAATCGCATGTTGCAGTCAGCTTCGAAAGCCCTGAGTACACGGCTGATGTTGATGCGATGGGAACCCTCAGGTTGCTGGAGGCCATACGGTTTCTTGGTCTCGAACAAAAAACCAGATTCTATCAAGCCTCCACATCAGAGCTTTACGGGCTGGTACAAGAAACGCCGCAAAAGGAAACAACGCCGTTTCATCCACGCTCGCCCTATGCGGTGGCAAAGCTCTATTCTTATTGGATCTGCATAAATTATCGTGAGGCATATGGACTATATGCCTGCAACGGTATTTTGTTCAATCATGAAAGCCCGCGCAGAGGGGAAACCTTTGTGACGCGTAAGATCACCCGGGGATTGGCGAATATCGCACTGGGGCTAGAGAGCTGCCTTCACATGGGTAACATTGATGCACTCCGAGATTGGGGACATGCAAAAGACTATGTCCGCATGCAATGGATGATGCTGCAACAAGACGCGCCACGCGATTATGTTATTGCGACGGGAAAACAATATTCTGTGAGGGAGTTTCTCATCTGGTCTGCAAATGCTCTTGGGATCGAGATTGAGTTTCAGGGGGTGGGGATAAATGAGATTGGCGTCGTAAAGGCGGTTGATGGGGACTTGGCGCCAAAAATTGCGGTTGGACAAGTGATTGTGAGAATTGATCCGCGCTACTTTAGACCGGCCGAAGTCGACACGCTCCTAGGTGACCCGTCAAAAGCAAAAGCTGAGCTGGGGTGGGAGCCTCAGATTTCAGCGCAAGACATGTGCAAAGAAATGGTGGAAGAGGATCATCGCGCCGCCCGCCGCCAGGCACTCCTAAAGGCGCATGATCTTGAACTTCCGATCTCCATTGAGGGCTAGGCCACTATGAAGAAGATATTTGTATCCGGCCACAACGGAATGGTGGGCAGTGCCATTTGTCGCCAGTTGCAACAGCAGCCTGATGTCGAGATCATTACCCGCACGCGCGCCGAATTAGATTTATGTGACCAAGCCGCGGTCCTAGATTTTATGAAATCAACACGCCCAGATGAGGTTATTTTGGCCGCTGCGAAGGTCGGCGGCATTCATGCAAATAACACCTACCCGGCAGAGTTTATTTATCAAAACCTGCAAATCCAAAATAACGTGATCCATGCAGCCCATTTGAATGATGTGCAAAAATTATTGTTCTTAGGGTCGTCGTGTATTTACCCGCGGCAAGTGCCGCAGCCCATGCGAGAAAACGCGCTTCTCACAGGCATATTAGAGCCCACAAATGAACCCTATGCGATCGCAAAGATTGCGGGCATTAAGATGTGCGAAAGTTATAATCGTCAGTATGGAAGAGACTATCGATCGGTCATGCCAACCAATCTTTATGGTCCCGGCGACAATTATCATCCAGAAAACAGTCACGTGGTCCCGGCCCTTATACGCCGTTTCCATGAAGCGAAGGAAAAGAATTTTAGTGAAGTCGTGGTTTGGGGCTCTGGCACGCCGAAGCGCGAATTTCTATATGTGGATGATATGGCCGAGGCGAGCATTTTTGTTCACACTCTCCACAAAGATATATTTGCGGAACAGACGCGGCCAATGCTGTCACATGTGAATGTTGGAACCGGCGAGGATGTCACAATTCGAGACTTGGCCGAAACTGTCAAAGAGGTTGTCGGGTTCACAGGAAATTTGGTTTTTGACACCAGCAAACCGGATGGCCCGCCGCGCAAATTGATGGATGTCGAAGTTCTGTCAAACTTGGGGTGGACCGCCAGCGTCGGGTTGCGCGATGGTTTGCGGCACAGTTACCAGGACTTTTTGAATAACCAGAATATCCGGTGCAAATAGTCTGTGATTTCGGTCAAGGATCGCGCGCGGGCGAGAGTTGAATGTAGACTGTCAAAGGCCGCGTTTGCTCTGCCCGGTGGCCACACCGGGCAGAGCCTGCCTGTCCCCCCGGCAGGCGCATTCACCGTCTGGGTATACGGGTATATATGGTTATCGCTCAAATTTTGCAGTGATTTCACCACCAAACATATGCGCCCGCCCAGGCCTTTCGTGTTGAAATGGCGTTATGCAGAGGTCCCTTGGCTTGAAAACAGGCGTTACGTGCAGGCGCTAACGTCAGAAAATCTCGCTCAGGCGTGACAGGGCTTTAACTGCCGACGACATTGAAGGCAGGACCATAGGGATACTGCGTGATATTTTCATTACCATCTTCGGTAATGATTAAAATATCGTGTTCACGATACCCGCCTGCGCCAGGTTGCCCATCTGGAATTGTGATCATGGGTTCCATGGAAATGACCATGCCTGGCTCTAGAATCGTGTCGATGTCCTCGCGCAGTTCGAGCCCGGCTTCTCGACCGTAGTAATGGCTTAACACGCCAAAGGAATGGCCATAGCCGAATGAGCGATATTGCAGCAAATCGCGCTCTTCGAAGAAGGCGTTCACACCGGCCGTGACCTCCGCACAGCTGGCGCCGGGCTTCAGCAAGCTGATGCCAAGTTCGTGGGCGGCGACATTGGCCTCCCAATAGGCTTGGGATGCTGCATCAACGGTCTCCACAAACATTGTGCGTTCCAACGCTGTGTAATAGCCTGAAATCATGGGGAAGGTGTTGAGGCTTAGAATGTCACCCCGCTGCAAAACGCGGCTTGTCACGGGGTTATGCGCCCCGTCGGTGTTGAGGCCAGATTGGAACCAGACCCAAGTGTCCCGATACTCCGCATCTGGAAATTCCCGCGCGATATGCGCCTCCATTGCGTCGCGGCCAGCCATGGCAACATCAATTTCTCGCACCCCGGCCCGGACGGCGTCCCGGATCGCGTAGCCACCCACATCAGCGGTTGCCGCCCCGGCGCGTATAAGGGCGATTTCAGCCGGCGATTTCATCATGCGCTGCTGCATTGTGGCCTGCGCCAGATCAACTTGGGCTTTTGGGGCCAGAAAGCTGTTGAGCGCTGCGGCCTGAGTGAGAGACAGGTGATCACCCTCATAGCCGATCACACCGCCTTGTCCTGCCACAGATGCAATTGCGCGCCAGTAGTTATCGCGCTGCCAATCTGTATAGGTAATGTTGTCAGCAAAGCTGCGGCGCCATGGCTGGCCGGCGTCGATGCCGGCGGAAATGGTGATGCAATCCGTTGCGGTGACAACCAAGCCGTAGGGACGGCCAAAGGCACAGTATAAAAAGCCCGAATAATAGGCGATGTTGTGCATAGATGTAAAAACAGCCGCGTTAACACCTTTGTCGCGCAGGATGTTGCGCAGCCCCGCGAGGCGGGTTTCATATTCCGCATCGCAAAAGGGCAGAGCCGCTTTTGATCCATTGTGAAATCGGTGAAAATTTGGGCGCTTGATTTGGGTCATGTCGACACCTCATTGAAAAACAAATCCCGGCGTTCAGGATCTATTTTGCGCAAGTGGAATATGCCACCTGCCAGCGACGCCATCGCTGAATGCCTGCAAACTATGATCGATTCTCCCAATTTTTGCCATCACATTTGCGACGCCTTCTTGCGGGAATTGCGACCATGTGGCGGCGATTTGGGTGAAGATGAGGGGGCGGATAGACCTAGACGATTTGTGAAATCAAGACAGTCTACTTGATTAATATCGATGATTAGATTCTACTTTATGAGCATAATATTATTTTTAATAATTATTTAAAAATATAAATTTTTGTGTTTATCAGAAAATTTACGTTCTTAATTATCTGCATACAATATTTGCCATTTAAGTTGTAATTTGCTATTTAAGATAAAAATTAACGTGAGGTTTGGGTTATGAGTAATGCAATGAAGCAATTGTCGCGCTTGGCTAAGTTGATTTTTGAGATTGAAATCGATTTGGGGTTGAGCGATCTATCGCAGCCTGAAAAACTGGTTTTAATGGCGGCCCATGAGCAATCTGATGCAGATGGGCAATTCCAAACGCATCAATTGCTGTCGCATCCTTTGAGCGCCAAGATGGCCCGTCCTACCTTTTTTCGGGCCTTGAAGCAGCTTGAGCAAAAGGAATTGTTGCTGAGAAATCCGGAGAAAAAGCGCGGGCTGTATAGTGTTGCGGAAACTTAATCTCGATTGGCTCACCTTTGTTGTGGTGAGCGTTGGATATATTTCAGCTTATACGATTACCTCCGGGCTGGTGATGCCCCTGCAAAAGATATTGGCACCGCAGCTGCCTATTGTTTTCAGCGTGCTCTTTTTGCCCCACGGCATCCGCGTATTGGCGGTCTATTTCTTGGGATGGCGGGGCCTTTTATACTTGCTGCCCTCCAGTTACCTCATGTGGGCGACGAGCGTTTACGGCAACTCCATCGACCTGGCAGTTTTGAGCCCTGTGGCGTCTTTGGTCGTGGTGTATGTCGCTGTCAGAATGGTCAAAACATATCACGGATCGCGCAATAAGGCTGTGTTTTATTTCTCCTGGAAAGAGTGTTTGGTGGTTGCAGCGATCGCATCCGTGCTCAACGGTACAACGCTCTCAATGCTTTATGACAGTGAGATTAACTGGATTTTGATGATCGGATATTCCTCCGGTGATATGGCTGGGCAGATTGTTTTACTGGTGCTGATAGTTGCTCTTATGAGGCTCAATCGTAAGCTGTCCAAATTCATTTAAGAAAATATTTAGCGATAAATAGATAATACGCGCAACCGCACCCGCATAGACGTGTTTGCAGTCTTCATTCGTGAGTTAGATGCCCTGCTGGCCCGGTTAGCTGGCCCGGTTAGCTGGCCAAGAGGGCGGGGTTTCCTCCTGCGGCAGTTGTGTTGATACAGATAGATTGCTCGCTCACCAGCCACCGTTCGAATGTCTCATCCATCAGTAAGGGGACAATCGCACCGCGCCGCGCGCTCAAGGCTTGGCGGAGGAGCCGCGCCTGCGGACCGGCGTAGACCACCGCTTGTAAGTCAGGGATCTTTGTCACATCAGCCATCGCGATCTCTGCAGCAATGGCTCTGCATCCCATATCCCTGGCGCTTTGTGCACGGGTTTCTGCCCCGGGCCCCATGCACAGAATGCGTGATCGGGGCCGCAAAAGGTAGCGGTTCGACTCGCCCGTGGGGCCGGGTAAATCTTCGGTGCTATGGCCCTCCTGTGGCGGCTGGCTGGCAAAGGCTTGCTCTAGCTCTGCCAAACTCATCTGAGGGGGTAAGGGGCCCTCGGCCGTCATGAGGCTTTGCGCGGCGAAGCGTGGCAAATAGCGCGGCCCGCCGGCCTTTGGCCCGGTTCCGCTCAACCCATGGCCGCCGAAGGGCTGGGAGCCAACGACAGCGCCGATTTGATTGCGGTTAATGTAGAGATTGCCCACATTGACGCGGCTCACGACCTTTTGCACCCGATCATCAATGCGGCTGTGAAACCCGAAAGTGAGGCCATAGCCGCTGGCGTTTATATCCTCAATCACACGATCCAAATCGCCCGCGTCGTAGCGGGCCAAATGCAGTACGGGTCCGAAGATCTCCTCGTGCAGGTCAGAGATTCCGCTTACAGATAGGATCGTTGGGGCAACGAAATACCCGTTTTCTGGGGCTGTGGTTTGAAACAAAAGCTTCTGGCGTGCGATATGCGCGGAAATGCGTGCTTGAGCTGCCGCATCTATCACCGGACCGACATCGCAATCTGCGGCCTCCGGGGGGCCAACCACCAGGGCTTGCATCGCGCCGCACAACATGCGCTCAAACGCATCTGCAATATCACTTTGCACATATAGCATCCGCAGAGCCGAGCAGCGTTGACCGGCCGATTGAAAGGCGCTGACAACCACATCCTGCACCGCCTGTTCGAGGAGGGCCGTACTGTCGACAATCATTGCATTCAACCCGCCGGTTTCGGCAATCAAGGGCGCCTGCGGTGGCAGATTTTCCGCCATAACTCGGTTGATCGCCTGCGCCGTGGCGGTTGAGCCTGTGAAGCAAACACCAGAAACATTGGGCGCACTACACAGAACAGGACCCACAACAGCGCCCTCTCCGGGAAGCAGCTGTAGGCAGGTTTTTGGCACGCCTGCTTGATGCAAAAGTGCGGTTGCTTGCACGGCAATCAAACTCGTGGCTTCGGCCGGTTTGGCCAAGACCCCATTGCC
>ENA-OWPI01002048-OWPI01002048.1-marine-metagenome-genome-assembly--contig:-NODE-2048-length-19928-cov-13.727319_pt1 | contig 19928 bp, 14 predicted proteins | sample MGYA00238138_ERZ651775 | MGnify/ENA primary metagenome ERZ651775 (study PRJEB26906, sample SAMN06265043) | marine metagenome | isolation source: Helgoland LTER site | place: Germany:Helgoland, sampling...
GCGAGGAATCCAAAAGCTATGAACTTCCAATTCATGGTATTGAGGGTTCGTGTGGGTTTCATGCAGATTGTAGGTTTGCAGCGGGTGCTGCTCTAGTTAAACTAGAATGAGGGACAGTTTATTGTTCGGAATTTCGATCGCTTCCCTCGGCAATCGAACTGAATGGTCATGCTAATTTCGTGAGCACCGCCTGTGGCAGGCGTTAATTCTGATACAGTCAAGTCATAGCTATAGCCGAACTGCACAACATCAGATTTAATGCCCAATGTTACAATGAATGCATCCCTATAATCGGTGAACATAATCCCACGGTACCAAATGCCACCGACCAATGGGCCTTTGTTGACATACAGACCCACATTCAACTGCTGGAATTCGCCTTGGCGACGGTACAGTATATTCGGGGAAATGGTCGATTCAATACCAGTCACAGAGCGTTGTAAAGGCAAAACGGCTCCAGCATGCACGGTGTATTTCATAGGCAAGCGGCTCATTCCTACCACAAGCGATTCGTTGGGCTCATTCAAATGATGGACGGCCATCCCGAAGTAGTATTTATCCGTGAAGCCTAAGATTCCGGTACTAAAGTCAACGGTTTGAACCATGCCTCCGCGAGGGATGTCCTGGGTCTCATAGATGAATCCTCTTCGAGGGTCAATCATATCCCCAAAAGTCAAGCGTCCCCAATCCAATGCTTTCTGCATATAGGTGACTTGCATTGCTGCTTTGATGGAGAGCTTGCGCGTCACAGCCTGCTGATAACTGTAAATGCCACTTGCTGTGGTGGTGCTGAGAGTGCCCCGCCCGGCTTGGTCATTCATCACGATGAACCCCAATCCTCCAGATAAAGTTTCTACATGTTGGTCATAAGCCGCTGATGTGGTCACAAATGAACCACTCATGGCTGGCCACTGGTTTCTGTACGACATGGTCAGGCGCGGGCACCGCGCAGAACCAGCGAAAGCCGGGTTTAAGTACAGCGGATTGGCAAAGTACTGCGTGAACTCAGGGTCTTGAGCGGATGCAGTCGAACTCGTTAAAGTCCAAAAAGACGTTGCCAAAAACAGGGCAATAGCGGGGATTGCTAGGATTTGCTTCATGAAAATGATTCCCAATGAATTTACAAGAATAAGAAAAAATCGAATGCGCACCCGAAAATCAATCGGAACTGAAACAATCAGATGCCCATACTATTTCTAGTTAACGAGCGTTGAGGCCTTTGCGTTGCATCTTGTTTTGTTCCAACTTCGCGTTTTATTGTTTTTGCCGCCAACGATCCACCATATCTATGTCAAAACAGTTCATTTTAATTTGTGCAGTGATTGCCGCTTCAACGGGTACTCTGCGATCCCAGGTTACGGAAGTCATAGAATCACAGTTTATGCTTGATTGGATAGAGGATGAGTCCTTAGCACCTGTCGGCCAATGGGTTGTTAAAGACGGGTTTTGGCTGGAAGAGATTCCTTGGGGAGTATTCGAAGTGAATTGGCCACCGGAATGGGGGCAGGGGCAAGAATTGGTCGCCGATGAAACATGGATTCCCCTCGATATTCAAACGTTGACTTCACGCCAGATTCACTTGCTCGAAAAAGAGGACGAGCAAGGTTTTTGGGACCTTTCGCGCACGGGTTTTGGAGCTCAATGGGTAGGTCCTGTGATGAGATGGAATGCATCCTTGCAGCAATTTGAGCGGCTGATGATGTTGGAATCTGCGTTTGGGAGGTTTCCAGGAGAAGAAAATACACCGCACCTGCACATGGTAAGCCGAACCAGGGATTGGCCGGAAACCAGCCCGTTGGATTCGGAAGATGTTTTGCGTTTGTCCATTGGAGGCGATGGTTTGTACAAAATTGACCGAGCTTGGATAGCTGAGGCAGGATTCAATCCCGATACGCTAGATCCCGGTAAGGTGAATATTTACGGCAATGGCGGTCGCTTGATGCCCATGGACAATAGCGAGGATCGCCCACTTGGCCTCCAAGCCGCGTCGGCTTGGTTTGAAGGCGATGAAAACGGACAGTGGGATGAGGGAGAGTTTTTCGTTTTTTGGGCGAATGGACCGCATGATATTGGCCGCAACAATGCGGGCACAGGTTGGGAGCATGACCGCCACGCTTACGAAGATGTGGCTCATTACTTCCTGCATCTTGACGATGAGGCCTCTCCCGCTCGCATTGAAACGAGTCCATGGATCGCTGAACCATCCGATACGCTGATAGACCGATACTGGAATGTTCAATTCCACGAACAAGAATTGGATAGCCCCAATCGTTCTGGGCGAGAGTGGTTCGGTGAGTCTTTTGGAACGGTGAATGCGCGGACGTTCAATTTCAACACCCCGTTTGCAACCGAAACGCCAGGCGTTGTTCATTTCCGTGTTGCCGCGCAATCCATGGGGGTTTCCAGTCCGTTTGAAGTCTCCGCGGGTCAACTGCTGCTGGAGGCATCTCCATCGTATACCAGTGCAACATCCACGAGCAATGTGGCGAATTTGGCGAGTGCGACGGGGACGGGGTTCATCGCCGATGAGACGGGGGTGGATGCGGAAGATGCACGGGTCTCTGTAAATGTGACGTTTCAGCCGTCCGTGGATGAAGCTATGGGGTGGTTGGACTACATTCGGGTAGAGCAAGAATGTCATCTAAGGCTTTTAGATAATTCCCTTCATTTTCACGCTCCTCAGGTCGGTCAAGGCATCGCAGAATACGCCATGAACGGGACGGACGAGCTGACACGCATTTGGGAGATAACCACACCCACAGTCCCCGTGGAACTTTCTTCAGGATGGGCAGCCGGTGTAACGAGTTGGAAAGCTCATTCCGATACGCTGCGCAGATTTGTGGCATTTCGAGGCGATAATTTCCCAAAACCTGCGTTTGATGGGGTGGTCGAGCCGACCAATTTGCATGGGGTAGAACGAGCGGATTTGGTCATCGTGACTCGGCCTTTGTTTATGGAAGCTGCCCAGCGTTTGGCCAACTTGCATGCAGATGAAGGCCTGACGGTACTTCTGACCACTCAGCGTGCGGTGTTTGATGAATTCTCCAGCGGCAGTGTGGATCCCACGGCAATCAAAATGTTGATGATGATGTTGCGAGACCGGTCCTTGGAAGGAGGATGGGAACCGCCTCGTTATCTTCAGTTATTTGGGGATGGAACGTTTGCCAATCGAACTAACCTGGAGGCAACTCCTTACATCATCACCTATCAATCTGAGAACTCTTTGAGCCCAACAGGTAGTTACGTGAGTGACGATTATTTCGGTTTTTTAGAAGATCAATATGGCGAAGGAATTGGCGATAAATTGGCCATTGGAGTCGGTAGAATCCCTTGCGGAACGGCTTCTGAGGCGGAAGAAATGGTCGATAAAATTGAAGCTTACTTGCAGCATCCTTCAGCCGATGCTCAAGCATCAGGTTGTATCAACGAAGGGAGTGGAGGCGACGACGGGACATGGCGTAACCTAATTTGTCTCGTTTCGGATGATATGGATGGCAACGGCGGTCCAACGGAGATTGAGCACATGGTTAATTCGGATGAGCATGCAGGAAAGATTGCGGAAAATCACCCGGAGTATGATGTGGCCAAGATTTATATGGATGCCTATCCGCAGGAAAGCACTCCGGGTGGCGAGCGATACCCCGATGCGCAAGTTGCCCTGGACCGACAGGTGCGGAATGGTGCGCTCATAGTCAACTACATTGGTCACGGTGGGGAACGAGGCTGGTCACATGAGCGGTTGCTGAATACCACGACGATACAAGAATGGAGAAACATCGACCGGATGCCCCTGTTCATGACGGCCACCTGCGAGTTGGCGCGTTTTGACGACCCGGAAGTGGAATCTGCTGGAGAAATGATGGTGCTGAACCCCAAGGGCGGAGCCATCGCCATGTTGACGACGACCCGGGTGGTTTTCAGCGGGTCGAATCAACAACTCAACCGCGCATTTTATGAGGTCGCTCTGCAGGATACGGGTGATGCACCCCTTCGATTGGGTGACATTGTGCGCGTCACCAAAAACGACCCGCAGGTTTCAAACAGCAGCAATAAGCGCAATTTCTCGTTGTTAGGAGACGTGGCGCTGCGTCTCAACTATCCTCGTGAGGAGATTCGCTTTACCGAAGTACCCGATACGCTGAAGGCGCTGGATTTGGCCTTGGTTCGGGGATATGTATCCAACACATCGGGCGATACCCTCGCAGACTTTAATGGCATCGTGCATGTCAAGGTATTTGACAAGCGATCCCAAATAACCACCTTGAACAATGACGGGGGACCCAACCCGCACTCCTTCCAAGTGTTTCGAAATGTGCTCTTCAGTGGAGTGGCCAGTGCAGAATCGGGCGTGTTTGAGTTCAGCTTTGTGGTGCCGAGGGACATCGATTACAGCTTTGGGAATGGCCGAATCAGTGCTTACGCTGTTTCCGATTCCACGGATGCCCATGGTGCGAGTGAGTCGATGGTCATCGGCGGGGTGGCCGATGCATTTTCGATCGATGACGAAGCACCGATAGTGCAGCTTTATATCAACGATACCACCTTCGTTTCAGGGGGGCTTACCGATGAAAATCCCTGGTTGTTGGCGCGGGTTTTTGATGCAGGAGGAATCAATGCATCAGGGGTGGGCATCGGGCACGATATCAAGGCAACTTTGGATGGGCAATCAGATGCGAGCATCGTGCTCAATGATTTTTACACCACAGATTTGAATACTTACCAAAGAGGAACAGTGCGCTATCCGTTTGAAGAGCTGGAACCAGGCCGCCATTCCATGGAGTTGGTTGTATGGGATGTTCAAAACAACAAGGGCACAGCGACGGTGGAGTTTTTGGTCGCAGCAAATGCGGAAGCGGCGCTCGGTCAGGTGCTCGCCTATCCAAATCCATCCGTTGATGGATTTAAATTTTCAATCGAGCATAATCAAGCTTGCCAAAACGGGGAGTTGGTGCTTGAGGTGTTTTCTTCATCGGGCCTTCAGGTTCATTACCAGTCGCTTCCATGGCACGAGGAGGGCTTCCGTGCGACGGGCCTGCGCTGGGAACCATCGGTCCCCGCAGGTGTTTATGTCTTCAGGTTAACACTTTTACCAGAGGCTGGGACACCGGTGCAATATTCTGATCAATTGGTCGTTTTACGACCGTAACCAAATGATGTACTTTTGCGTAATAAATTGCGCTACTTCGTAAGTAATGAATCACATGTTGAATACGTCTGCAATCCGAATCGCTGCCATGGCAGTGTTATTATCGGTTTTTTCCATTTCAAATGCGCAATTGACCCCTGGTGAGGTTACTCAACAAATTCAGTTGAACACGATCACCACGGCGGTTCCCTTTTTGATGATCGGACCCGATTCTCGATCTGGCGCTCTCGGTGATGCTGGAGTGGCTTTGTCGCCCGATGGGAATAGTTTGCATTGGAATCCAGCTAAAATGTCCTTTGTGGACAACGAGGTCGAGTTCAGCTTGGCCTATGCGCCATGGCTAAGGGCTCTGGTGGCCGATATGAACTTGGCTTATTTATCGGCCATTCGCCGCATCAATAAGCGTCAAGCTTGGGGCGCGGCCTTGAGGTACTTTAGCCTCGGGAACATCACCTTTACGGACGAAACGGGAACGACTATCCGTGATTTTCAGCCGGCCGAATTCAGTTTGGACATTGGCTACAGCCAAAAATTGAGTGATAAGTTTTCTGGAGGGATTGCAGGGAGATTCATCAATTCAAACTTAACCGGTGGAACCAATGTCCTTGGAGCGAATTCCAAACCTGGCCGTTCGGTCGCTGTCGATGTTAGTGCATTCTACACCAACCCCTATGCGAAGTTCCGAGGGATGGATGCAGAGTTCAATTGGGGCTTGTGCATCTCGAATATCGGTGCAAAAATGAGCTACAGCGAATCGGCTGACCGAGATTTTATTCCGACAAACCTGAAGACAGGAGCCGCGTTGAAGTTGCTCCTTGATGATTACAACAGCCTCACCTTTACGGCGGACATCAACAAACTGTTGGTGCCGACCACACCGATTTACGACCAAGAAAGTGGAGCTGACATCATCAGCGGCTACGACCCCAATGTTGGGGTAGCTACAGGCATGATCCAAAGCTTTTATGATGCGCCGGGGATTGTTGATTTTAACGACGATGGTACCTATACCATCCAGGACGGAAGTGTTTTTCGAGAAGAATTGCGTGAGTTCAACATAGGCGGTGGGGTGGAGTACTTGTTCAACGATGCTTTTGCCTTTCGCACGGGCTTCTTCAATGAGCACTACTCAAAAGGCGCGCGCCAGTTCATTACACTGGGAGCGGGCATTAAGTACACGGTCTTTACGGTTGATTTGAGCTACCTGATCTCAACACGTCAACAAAATCCGTTGGCGAACACGTTGCGTTTCACCTTGCGTCTGCAATTTGCAGACTTGGTTCAATCCACTGGAACGGAAGATTAATTCCCACATGGCATTTCGAATTGGCTACGGCTATGATGTGCATCAACTGGCCGAGGGAGAGGAATTTTGGTTGGGAGGCCTGAAAGTACCTCACACCCATGGTGCGGTGGGTCACAGCGATGCCGATGTGCTGTTGCATGTGATTTGCGATGCACTGCTAGGCTCTCTAGCCCTTCGAGACATTGGCTTCCACTTTCCAGATACCGACCCTCAGTACAAGGGGGTTGATTCCAAAAAACTGCTACAGCATACCTACGATTTGGTGACTGAAGCTGGTTGGAAGTTGGGCAACCTAGATTGCACAGTTTGCCTTGAGCGACCCAAGCTGAGCCCGCACATCGATGCCATGCGTCAGTGCATTGCGGGATTGCTAGGTGTGGAATTGAATCAAATTAGCATCAAGGCGACCACAACGGAAAAACTCGGTTTTGTTGGTCTGGAAGAAGGTGTCAGCGCGCACGCTGTCGTTTTGATTGAACAGATTCCCTGAGGAGGAGTGCGAGAGGAGCTTTACGATCCGCTTTGACTTTCGTAGTGTCCCGGTTGTGCATCGCCATCAAAATGGACTTTGATTACCGCTGTATCCCGAAGTAAATCTACCTTGCCTATTTCGATGCGGATGATTTGGACGCCCGTGCGTTGCTGTAAATCCTTGATTAACTCGTCGCGGCGACCTTCGCTGAGTAAATCTACTCGATCGTAGATGACAACTTTGGTGGCGACGTGCCGGATCGCCCACAGTCGATCCAAGGTGAATGTTATGGCCCAGACGGCCACGTTAGCTCCCACAATTAAGGGCCAACCAGCGGACCCCGGCGCCAACGCATTCAATACAGAAAGCGCAATGACAATGAAGAGGTACGTCATTTCCCGAATGGGAATCGCATCTGTGCGGTACCGAATGATGCCAAAGATGGCGAAGAGCCCTAAGGCAAAGGCTAAGTCAATTTCAACCCCGACAAGCAAATAGCAGAGCAAGAAAACGGCAGTCGAAACCAGAATGAACGAGAAAACATAATCTCTCCGTTTGGAGATAACATGATAAATACCCAAAACGATGAGTAAGCACGAAAAGAGGTTTCCAGCAAAAGAGAGCGCCAAGTGTAAAGCGGTTTCAGTCATTTCAATGCAGTGTTTTTCGTAGACGTTCGATTTGTTTGAGAGTCGATCGGTACGTCCGGGCAGCCAGGTTAGGGTTCAAAAGTAATGTTCCTACAACATATTTGGACATGCTCGTTCGACGGCCTAGTGGGGTATGTTCAAATCGGTAAGCCTCCAGTGCTTGCAAAAAAGGAGAGAATCGATTGATTTCCGCCTGTTTGACTTCCATGATGGCCAGCTCTCCGAGGCCTTCTTGGCTCGTTTCAGATTTAAAGAGGATATCCGTATCCAAGGTAATGCGTTCCTCGCGTTCATTGGATACCAGCGTAATGCGGTTGAATCCACACGTGATATGGGTCAGCTCAGGTCCCGGGTAACCGTAATTAAGACGAAGAAACTCGGCTTCACGTTCAGTCAGGGCAGCGCCATTGGATTCATTGACTTCGCGCTCTAAACGGGATTTAAGCGTCAGTCCTTGAACTGTTTTTTCTTTTACCTCCAAGAAGGACTTGGAATTGGAAGCATATTGCCTGATGCGCGCCTTGAATCGAATTTTTCGGCCCCGGGTGTGGGCATTCAGCGACGCGTAAGCAGGCGTCTCTATGAATCGATTTTGGTAAGCCGATTTCCGAAGTCCTTCCACCTCTAACACGCGGTAAAAATCTTTGCAATCCTCCAACAGGGAAGGAATCCAATTGCGCCGGATCAGGAATTTCTGATCCAGCCGGTTCATGAGCTTAGCTCCCTCTATTTCCTGAAGGGAAATGGGGTTCAGTTTGGAAAGGGTTTCTTGCAGGTTCAAGACTGTGCAAGTTAAGGATTTTGCGAGAAGGCAGAGCGGTGAATTCTGACGATTAAATCGTGTATGAATGACACGATACAATGAATTTGTGCCCCTTTCACATTCAACATGCGATTTTCGTCGGAAACTGGTGGCTATATTTGCACTTCTAGAACGTTTGGACGATGTCGACAAGCACACCAACTACCCGGCCTAAAGCCAATTTAAACGCAGGCAAAAAGCCCGCAGCGAAGGCGAACAAATTGGCGCATTCGAAAGCAGTATATCAGCGATGGTTTCGCGATATGTACTTGATGCGAAAGTTCGAAGAACGCTGCGGACAGCTATACATTCAACAGAAATTCGGTGGGTTTTGCCACTTGTACATTGGACAAGAAGCTGTTTTGGCGGGCATTTCTGAAGCCATACGCCCCACCGATCGAATGGTTACGGCTTACCGAGACCACGCGCACCCCTTGGTGCTTGGCACGGACCCCAAATTTGTGATGGCTGAGCTCTATGGTCGCAAGACGGGAACAAGCAAGGGCAAGGGAGGCTCAATGCACATGTTCGACAAGGAGCGCAACCTATTCGGAGGGCACGGCATTGTTGGCGGGCAGATCGGTCTGGGCGCGGGTATTGCTTTTGCGGACAAGTACCGAAAAGAGGACCATGTCACACTTTGTTTCTTCGGTGATGGTGCAGCGCGTCAAGGGATCCTGCACGAGACGTTTAACATGGCGATGACCTGGAAACTTCCTGTCATCTTCATCATCGAGAACAACAAGTATGCCATGGGTACGTCGGTAGAGCGCACCTCCAATGTAACCGACTTGGAAACCCTTGGTGCGAGCTATCGAATGCCTTCGGCGACCGTCGATGGAATGAGCCCCGAAGCGGTGCACGATGCCATCAAAGAAGCAGCGGAACGAGGAAGACGAGGTGATGGCCCAACATTATTGGATATCCAAACATACCGATACAAGGGCCATTCGATGTCCGATCCTCAGAAGTACAGAACGAAGGAGGAATTAGGGGAGTTCCAAGAAAAGGACCCCATCGAATATGTCCGCAATGTCCTGACCACTCAAGGTTGGAATACTCCAGAGGAGTTGAAGGCGGTTGAAAAAGAGGTGAAAGCGCAGGTCGAGGATTCCATTGAATTTGCGGAGAATAGTCCATACCCGGAAGCGAGTGAATTGTATGAGGATGTCTACATGACCGAAAATTATCCTTTCGTCAGGGATTAATAAATCACACGAACACGAAGAGCGATGGCAGAAATTGTCCGAATGCCCAAATTGAGTGACACCATGACCGAAGGGGTGGTGGCTTCTTGGTTGAAACAAGTGGGAGATGAAGTCGAAAATGGCGAGATTTTGGCAGAAATCGAAACCGACAAGGCGACGATGGAATTCGAATCCTTTTTTGACGGTGTATTGCTGCACATTGGTGTCGAACAAGGCGGAATGGCACCCGTGGACAGTTTACTGTGCATCTTAGGAGAAAAAGGGGAAGATATTTCTGAGATTTTGAAGGAAGCAGCCACCCCTGCAGCTGCAGAGGAAAATGTTGCAGCTCCAGCTCCAGCGCCCGCTCCCGCACCCGTTGCGTCACCTGCTCCAGCACCTGCAGCAGTGTCGACGCCTGCTCCCGCTCCGATGGTTCCCGCTTCGAACGAGCGACTCAAAGCGTCTCCACTTGCAAAGAAACTCGCCGAAGAGCGAGGATTGAACCTTGCTCATATCCCTGGCTCGGGGGAGGCAGGCCGCGTGGTCAAACGCGATGTCGAGGCGTTTCAAGCGCAAGGTGGTCATGTTTCGACACCCGGAATAGAGCGTTTCACTGAGGTGGGAGTGAGTCAAATGCGCAAAACAATTGCGCGGAGATTGTCCGAAAGCAAGTTCAGCGCACCGCACTTTTACTTGACCGTGAGCATTGATATGGAAGCGGCCATGGTGGCTCGTAAATCCATCAATGACGGTGGAGAGGTGAAAATCAGCTTCAATGACATGGTCGTGAAAGCAGCAGCTTTGGCGCTCAAAAAGCATCCCGTGGTGAACAGCAGTTGGTTGGAAGACCGCATTCGGTATAACGAACATGTGCACATCGGCGTGGCGGTGTCGGTAGATGAAGGTTTATTGGTTCCCGTAGTTCGGCATGCCGATGGGAAACGTATGTCGCAAATTGGCGCTGAAGTCAAGGAATTTGCTGGAAAGGCGCGCGAAAAGAAATTACAACCCAGCGATTGGGAAGGGAATACGTTCACCATTTCAAATTTGGGCATGTTTGGCATCGATGAGTTCACGGCGATCATCAATGCGCCTGACTCGTGCATTCTTGCTGTAGGAGGCATCAATGATGTGCCGGTAGTGAAAGGCGGTTCGGTTGTTCCAGGACACGTGATGAAAGTAACTTTGAGCTGCGACCACCGATCTGTTGACGGCGCATCAGGTGCTGCGTTCTTGCAGGATTTCAAGGCGTTTTTGGAGAACCCTGTGCGCATGTTGGCCAACGGATACTGAGTTTACACGAAAAGCATTCAAAAGGGCTGACCGCAGGTTGGCCCTTTTTGATTTAAGGGGTTGCAATTCCGTTGCAACAAGCCGACCTTCGACGTCCATCAGGTACCAAAGATCTCGTCCATGTCGGCCGAATTTGCAGACATTCCCATTGAATTTGTGAAAGGCATCGGGCCAAAGCGTGCCGAATGGCTGCGCGCGGAGCTGGCTGTGCATTCCGCGGGAGATTTATTAGAACATCTGCCATTTCGGTATGAGGACCGGACGCGTTTTGCTCAGGTCACTGATCTCGCTTCCGATGCCGTTGCGGTCCAGTTGCGAGGGGTCATCACAGGATTGATTCAAGTGCCTGCCAAGCGAGGCTCGCGGCTGGTGGCAAAGTTTCAAGATGAGACCGGAACGTTGGACTTGGTGTGGTTTAAGGGTGCCAAGTGGATTGCATCTCAAATTCCAGTGCAACAAAAGGTGATCGTTTTTGGAAAACCCGCCAAATACCAAGGTCGCTGGAATATGCCCCATCCCGAGATCGAGTTGCAGGCGCATTTCGAGCAAAGAAAAGGCGGTGGATTGCAGCCGGTATATCGAACAACTGAAAAGTTGACTAGCCGGGGGTTGGCGTCTTCTGGGCTGGCCAAGGTGATCCGGACGTTGCTTTCGCACCCAGAGTTTGCGATGGGCGAATGCTTGCCTCAAACAGTGCTTAAAGAATTGCAATTTCCGAGTCGTGCAGAGGCGTTTCGCTCAGCACATGCGCCTGCTAATGTCGAAGAAGCTGAGCGCGGTAGAAAGCGATTGAAGTTTGAAGAGCTCCTGCTCCTTCAGCTGAAGCTCCTTAGGCAAAAGCGGGCTCAAACGCAGGATATTCCGGGGGTCCGTTTTGATCGGGTCGGTGATTTATTCAATGCGTATTATGCCAAATACATCCCGTTTGAATTGACCGAAGCCCAAAAACGAGTTATGCGGGAGATTCGCTCTGACCTCAATACGGGTTGGCACATGAACCGGCTCTTGCAAGGGGATGTTGGGAGCGGAAAAACCATGGTGGCTCTTTTGACTGCATTATTGGCCTTGGATAACGGATACCAAGCATGCGTCATGGCTCCCACGGAAATCTTGGCTAACCAGCACCTTATATCTTTCAGGGAATCACTCGAAGGCTTGCCGATCCGAATCGAATTGCTCACAGGATCTGTCAAAAAAGCGCAGCGCAAGCCCATCCTGGAAGGAGCTGCGTCCGGCGAAGTTCATATTTTGATTGGCACGCACGCCTTGATCGAGCCGGGCGTCGTGTTCCATCGCTTGGGCTTGGCCATCATCGATGAGCAGCACCGGTTCGGCGTCGCGCAGCGGAGTAAGCTATGGGCCAAGGCAAATCCAGCTCCCCATGTTTTGGTCATGACAGCGACTCCCATTCCTCGTACCCTAGCGATGACCGCCTATGGTGATTTGGATGTTAGCGTGATCGATGAGATGCCCCCGGGCCGGAAGGCCATCAAAACGGTTCATCGTACCGATGAAGCGCGGCTTTCCGTATTTCAGTTCATGGAGGACGAGGTAAAGCGCGGGCGCCAAATTTATGTTGTCTACCCTTTGATTGAGGAGAGTGCTACGTTGGACTACAAGGATTTAATGGACGGATACGAGAGCCTCTCTAGGCGATTCCCGTTACCCGAATATCGATTGGGCATCGTTCATGGACGGATGAAACCAGAGGACAAAGACATGGAGATGGCGCGTTTTGCCTCTGGAGTGAGCCAAATTTTGGTTGCGACGACCGTGATTGAAGTCGGAGTGAATGTCCCCAATGCTTCGGTGATGGTGATTGAAAGTGCCGAGCGTTTTGGTCTTGCACAATTGCACCAACTGCGCGGAAGAGTGGGACGAGGAGCGGAGCAGAGCTACTGCATCTTGATGACCGGAACGGAATTTTCCAAAGGTGGACGCACGCGGTTGGAAACCATGTGCCGAACAAACGACGGCTTTGAGTTGGCGGAGGTAGATATGGATCTGCGCGGGCCAGGCGACCTGATGGGTACCCAGCAATCAGGCATTCCAGACTTAAAAATGGCTGATTTGATGAGAGACCGAGAATTATTAACGACCGCACGTTACATCGGAAACCGTTTGCTCGAGGAAGATCCTGGACTCGAACAGCCGGAGCATGCTATCCTCAACGCTGCGTTGAAACGTGCCCAAAAAGGCCGGCCAAACTGGAGCCGAATTTCATGAACTTGCCTGCATGAACGGAAGGTCCATTGCGGTGGTGTTCGGCTTTTTTCTATTGGCCGGATTGAGTGCTTGGGGGCTGCTGTCAAAACGCGCCGCGGCGCCAGCAAAGGAAGACCCTACCGATTGGGCATCAGATGAATTTGATTTTTGGGAACAGCCAGCCCAGTGGCCGGAGGGTCTCGTCGCTGCTGATTCTTTGGTTGTATTAACCGCTTTTACACGAACGGAGGACTCTACCGTTATCTGGCACCTAGGTGTTGAACCTTTGACCGTGCCCGAAGGCTGCGCTGTTCAGGCATGGAGGGGCGGGTGGTTGATCGGCAACCGGATCGGCTCTTGGAAAGACCAACCGGGTGCAATGGCAGCGAAGTGGCACCCGCGACGGGATGGAATGACGCGGTTGCTGCGGTTGGATAACGGGGATATTCGGTCTTCCTACACTCCAAACTTCGACGATCCCCCCATGATCCATACGACTTGGGATGCTCCTGCTTCGGATGCGGGGCCGCGTGTGCATTTGCCTCTGGAATGGGCCGATTGGTTTCGTCGGATTCCGGAAGAAGTTCCGATTGAACACTTGGCTATTGGAGCGTATCCATTGGAGCGAATGCCCGCTCGGGATTCGCTTACGTGGATTGCGCAATCCGTTTGGCTGGAGTTGACTCTTCGCGACGGAACATGTCTGCAAGCGTTCGGGGGAGTGGATTCTACGGAGGCGGTGACGCGAGGGGGGTCCTGGGCTGACGGTGTGTGGTATCGGTCTACTTCCGGTTCAGGAACACCTTGGGAAGCGCTTCCCAAATGCCCTGATCGGGCATCGGAATTGCAGGAAAAGGAAGGTGTTAACTTTGATTTTGCCGTTATGACTCCTACTGAAAACAGTCGGGCGGAGCATTTATCGGACAACCGATTAATTTGGCACGTTGAGCGAGGAAGTATTCGCGCGTCTGACGGGGTTGAGGTGCTTTCGGAAAACTCCAATGCTGAACCACTGGATGCAAGACGTAATTTACTCGGAATAGCCCGAAATCACCGCACGGGTGAGTCAATGGATTTGGTTTGGGAAGGGCAGCATGTCATCGCTATCACGGATGGAAAACCGGTTTGGGAATGGTCAGTTGAAACGGATGTGGCTCCCCAAATTTGGGAGTTGGATCTGTATCGAAATGGCAAATTTCAAGTGGCCATTGGGGCTGGGAAGCAATTCGATGTGGTGGATGTATTGGGACGTCAGGTGCGGGGTTTTCCAAAAAGCTGGTCGAATGGGTTTTCCGCCTTTGCCGTGTTTGACTACGACCGCAACCGGCAATACAGGATTTTATTGGCCACGCCAAGTGGCGAGTTGTTTAATTTCAGAAAGGAGGGAGAACGCACACCCGGATGGAAATTCAAAGCCCAATCTGGTCGGCATATCGTGACCCTTTCGCACCTCCGCGTGGGACCCAAAGACTACATTTTTGCTGGGCAAAATGATGGTTCAATGCGATTTTTGAAGCGGACAGGAGAAGACCGGTTTCAGTCTGAGGTGGTCTTGCCTATTGCACAAACGCCAGCATTTCGATTGGGCAAGGACATTGAATCTTCCACCGTTTTATACATCGATAAGGATGGTTGGCTCCAGGAGCAGGTATTGGGAACGGAAGAGTTTACTGGTTTGAGCCGCATGACCCGAGGACGCTCGGTGCAGGTCGCCGACCTCACAGGAGATGGAATTCCTGAAGTTGTCGTACAAACGGATGAGGGGGAAGAATGGTGGGACGCGCGCAATCAGCGTATTCAAATTCAGTCAGTCACGGAGAATTGATCGGCTTATTACGATTTTTTGAACTTCGCTTGTGCCTTCGTATATCTGGGTGATTTTCGCGTCGCGCATCAATCGCTCCACATGGTATTCTTTCACAAACCCATAGCCCCCGTGTACTTGGACGGCTTCTACCGTCTGTTTCATAGCGACGTCCGAGGCGTAGAGCTTTGCCATGCTTGATGCCAAATCGTAATCTTCTCCGGCGTCCTTGAGTGCCGCAGCCTTGAGAACCATCAGACGAGCGGCTTCAATTTGCGTGGCCATATCGGCCAGTTTAAAAGCAATCGCTTGGTGCTGATTGATGGTTTTGCCAAACGCCTTCCGCTCTTTAGAATAAGCCAAGGCCAATTCGTACGCGCCAGAAGCAATCCCCAAGGCTTGCGCTGCAATTCCAATGCGTCCACCTGCGAGGGTTTTCATGGCGAATTTGAAACCAAATCCGTCTTCACCGATGCGGTTCTCTTTGGGGACTTTTACGTCTTGGAACATCAACGTGTGGGTGTCCGATCCACGGATGCCCATTTTATCTTCTTTCGCTCCAACGATGAATCCATCCATGCCGCGCTCGACAATCAGCACATTGATGCCGCGGTGGCCTTTGTCGGCGTCTGTTTGTGCAATGACTAAATACGTGCTGGCGCTGCTGCCATTCGTAATCCAATTTTTGGTGCCATTCAAGAGATAATAATCCCCGCAATCCACTGCAGTTGTCGCTTGAGAGGTTGCATCCGATCCAGCTTCAGGTTCGCTCAGGCAGAACGCTCCAATTTTTGCTCCAGACGCCAGAGGTTTTAAAAACTTCTCCTTTTGATCTTCCGAGCCATATGCCTGCAGTCCGTAACAAACCAATGAGTTGTTGACACTCATGCAGACGCTCACGGACGCATCCACCTTGCTGATTTCCTCCATGGCCAGCACATAACTGACGGTATCCATTCCACTGCCTCCAAACTGCTCATCGACCATCATGCCCATGAATCCCAATTCACCCAATTGCTGAATTTCTTTTGTAGCGAATCGCTGGGCATTGTCGCGCTCGATTACGGTGGGCTTCAGCACGTTTTGGGCGAAGTCACGCGCTGCGTCACGCACTGCGATTTGTTCTTCAGTCAGTTCAAGGTTCATTTCCTGGATGCTTTTGGAGAAATTGCTCCATATTGTACAGCAAAGATAGGAAGTCTCGGACCGTTCGATATGCAACTGAAAACCACAGCCTTTAGCTCTCAAGTGCCCAAAAAGACCTTTCGCGTTTTGGGCATGATGAGCGGCACGTCCATGGACGCCCTTGATTTAGTGACCTCAGAATTCTCGTGGGCTCAGGATTCGGAGGGATGGTCGGGTCAAATCATCGAGGGAACAGAGATCCCCTTGGGGAGCCACTGGCCCAAGCGGTTTGCGCAATTGGAGGAAGGTTCAGCGATTGATTGGTTTGAATGCGAGCGCGACTGGACTCGTTGGTGTGCGAATGCGATTAGAGAAGTGGTGGATTTGAGTGAGGTGGATTTAATTGTATTCTCAGGGCAGACGATCTTCCATCGTCCGGAGCAAGGTTGGACAGGGCAGCTGGGAAGCGGTGCGGAATTGTTTGCTTTGCTCGGGGCTTCTGTTCCTGTGGTGAGTGATTTGCGCAGTGCGGATGTGGCATTGGGTGGCCAAGGGGCCCCACTCGTTCCAGTTGCTGACGCGCTACTTTTTAGCACATACGAAGCGTGTTTGAACCTGGGAGGGTTTGCCAATATTAGCCTAGAGCAAGCAGGACATAGAAGGGCGTGGGATGTGGGTCCTTGCAATTTGGTGCTCAATGCACTGGCCCAACGTGAAGACCTTGAATTTGATTTTGGTGGTCAACTGGCTAGAAGCGGACAGATCATCCCTGGCTTGTGCGCGGCATGGAGCCAATTGCCCTACCACGGCATGCAATTTCCTAAGAGCTTGGGGGTTGAATGGCTGCACCAATCATTTTGGCCGATCTTGGCTGATGCCGAGCAACACGGCATGCTCGATACGCGGGACTTGTTGGCGACGGCAACGGCTTATATCGCTTCGGAAATCCGTTCGGATGCCGCAGGAAGACGCACCCTCATTACGGGTGGTGGGGCGTTCAACGATTACTTGCTGCATGCCCTGACCATGCCGGAGACCCGAGAAGTGCGATTTGCTCCAGTGGATGCGGCGGTCCCATCAGAAGATTTAATCAAAGGCAAAGAAGCCCACGCTTTTGGTTTCTTGGGCTTGATCCGGTGGTTGGGTGATCGCAATGTTTGGTCCTCTGTGACAGGCTGCAGTGTGTCGCATTTGGGGGGTGCATTGTGGGGGAAGAACGCTGTATCTTCGCCCTCGCCAAACGCAATGTAATGACCATGAAAGAACTGCTCAAGGCCTACGAAAATCGACCCCCAGAAATTGTCTTTGAATGGCAAGATACCGAAACCGATGCACGGGGATGGGTGGTCATCAATTCACTCCGCGGGGGAGCTGCAGGAGGGGGGACCCGGATGCATCCAGCGCTCGATCGGAGGGAAGTAGAGAGTTTGGCAAAAACCATGGAAATCAAATTTTCAGTGAGCGGTCCCCAAATTGGTGGCGCCAAGTCTGGAATTGCGTTTGATCCCAATGATCCTCGAAAGGAGGGCGTGCTGAAGCGATGGTTTGCGGCAGTTACTCCGCTTTTGAAAAACTATTACGGAACAGGGGGAGACATGAACGTGGATGAAATCCATGAGGTCATTCCCATCACAGAAGACTGTGGTATTTGGCATCCACAAGAGGGCGTATTTAATGGCCATTTCAAAGCAAAGAATACGGAGAAGGTCAAGCGGATTGGGCACCTGAGGCAGGGTGTTTCACAAATGGTGGAAGATCGCAGTTACACTCCGGATGCCAGCCAAAAATACCGAGTAGCTGATTTGATTACAGGGTATGGTGTCTCTGAATCGGTACGGCATTACTATGACGTGTACGGAGGCAACATCGAAGGCAAGCGGATCATCGTCCAAGGCTGGGGAAATGTGGGCGCTGCTGCGGCATATTTCTTATCGAAGTCAGGTGCGGTCATCGTAGGCATTGTCGACCGTGCGGGAGGGCTAATTGTACCGCAAGGCCTATCTCCAGAGGAGGTGGCGCATCTCTTTGAAACAAAAGATGGCAACAGCTTGAATGCTCCGAACATGTTGAGCTTCGAAGAAGTGAACGCCCGAATTTGGGATGTGCCAGCGGATGTGTTCTTGCCATGTGCGGCATCTCGTTTGGTCACCCAAGATCAGTTGAATCGAATGGTAGGTGCTGGGGTGCAAGTCATCTCCAGCGGTGCCAATGTTCCATTTGCCGATCAAGAAATATTTTACGGTCAGGTTGCTGAATCTGCAGACTTGGAGCTTGCGGTCATTCCTGATTTTATTGCAAACTGCGGCATGGCGAGGGTTTTTGCATATCTGATGAGCGATGCCGATGTGGACATGACCGATGCGGCCATTTTCCGTGATACATCGGAGACCATCCTGAATGCCTTGGTCGAAACACATGGGCGGAACCCAGGACGGACGGGGCTTGCAGCTACAGCGTTTGAGATCGCATTGGAAAAACTGATGAAGACCAAAGGAAATTAACGACTGCGCTCTTTTTCACCGCGAGCGGTGTTGTAATTTGTGTGCTCAATACTCCCAAGCAAATGGAAATTCTTGTCCTCGTAATTTTTGTTGTTGGCTATCTGTTCATCGCACTGGAACATACGTTCCAGATTGATAAAGCGGCGAGCGCTCTGCTAACGGGGACCATCTGTTGGGGACTTTTTGTCACGGGTGTGCATGAAGTTCCGGCTCACTTGGCGTCGGAATTTGAGGCATTCAAGGAGGGGCTCATTGGATCGTCACCTCAAGCGTTAAACTACTTTTTGGAGCACCGTTTGCTTCACCACATGGAGGATATTTCCTCTATTTTGTTTTTTCTGCTTGGGGCCATGACCATCGTTGAATTGGTGGATGCTCATGAGGGCTTTTCGGTCATCACGGATAGAATCAAAACAACCAAAAAGGTGCGGCTGATTTGGATTTTGAGTGTTTTGACATTCTTCTTTTCGGCCGTGTTGGACAATTTGACGACCTCTATTGTGATGGTTTCGTTGCTTCGGAAATTGATTGATGACAAGGAAACGCGGTGGCTTTTTGCGGGAGTCGTCATCATTGCGGCCAATGCAGGTGGGGCATGGTCGCCCATTGGAGACATCACCACGACCATGTTGTGGATAGGAAATCAACTCACGTCGGACGTGATCATCCTCAACCTGTTTATTCCCTCCCTTGTTTGCTTGCTCGTGCCACTGGGGATTCTCAGTGTGACGCTGAAAGGGGATGTTCGGCGACCCGATGCCATCAAAGACTACAAGGACCCCACGACATCTGGTGAGCGCAAGCTGGTGTTTGCTATGGGGGTGGCCGGATTGTTATTTGTTCCAATCTTCAAGACCGTGACCCACCTGCCGCCGTTCATGGGAATGATGCTGTCATTGGGCATGATGTGGGTGGTGACCGAGGTAATTCACCGAAGCAAAAATCACGAGGAAAGAGACCACTTATCGGTCATCGGGGTGTTGCGTAAGATTGATTCAGCCTCGGTGTTGTTCTTTTTGGGCATCCTGTTGGCCGTCGCCTCCCTGCAAGAAATTGGTCATTTGATCACGGCTGCATCGTGGTTGCGAGACACCATGAGCAATGTCTACGCAATCAATGTAACCATTGGGTTCCTGTCTGCCATCGTTGACAACGTGCCTCTGGTTGCCGCCTCCATGGGCATGTACGATTTGGCTCCAGCGGGGAGCGAAGGATGGGATGGCTATTTCGTCCAAAATGGAATATTCTGGCAATTCCTCGCTTACTGCGCGGGGACTGGGGGTTCCGCTTTAATCATTGGTTCTGCTGCGGGTGTTGCCGTGATGGGATTGGAACGCATTGATTTTGTCTGGTACCTCAAGAAAATAAGCCTTTTGGCCATCGCCGGCTACCTTGCCGGTGCCGGCACCTATTGGTTGATGTTCCATTAAAAAC
>ENA-OWPI01002050-OWPI01002050.1-marine-metagenome-genome-assembly--contig:-NODE-2050-length-19916-cov-2.881194_pt1 | contig 19916 bp, 16 predicted proteins | sample MGYA00238138_ERZ651775 | MGnify/ENA primary metagenome ERZ651775 (study PRJEB26906, sample SAMN06265043) | marine metagenome | isolation source: Helgoland LTER site | place: Germany:Helgoland, sampling...
GGGAGTCATATCCCGCTCCCAAAATGACATATTGCTCAACTCCACTGGCAGCACTAGCTTTAATTAGATCATCGATGAAGCGCGTACGCGAAATCAGATGTTCGTGGAAACCGGGTACAACTTTTTGACCCAACCAGACGTTGAACTCATGCCCCATAAATTTGATAAAGCTAGCACCTAGTACAAACCTATCCGCGTAAGGATCATTTATGATACGTTCCTCAGGTTTGGCTAAAGTTTCTATCAACCGTTGCTTTGCTACTCCCTGGGCTGTACCGTCTTTTCTAAAAAATGATTCACTCATAGTTGCGTTCATTCCCACTCAACAGTAGTGCTCGCCAAACCCCTTGTAAACAAAGGGCTGTAGAGGCGACATGAGTAGTTTGTAACTCGTTTGTAACACTTTCTCTGTCTCCCCGCTCTGCCCTCAAAGATATAACCACTCAAAATCAATGGTTTAGAAGATTGATGGTTACAAACATCGTAACTAGCCTCTACTACTCGTTAAAGAATTCAAGTTAGTTTCCAAGTCGTTTACAACGTTTCTGTTTCAGATTTTTGAACTGCCATGCCACACAGAACTGGAAAAAACCAAGCAACCAGAACCGCCCAATCGTCCTCTAACGTCATTACACCAAAAATGAAATTCCCAACCATAATCACTGACACCACAGTCAAAATGATATTTAAGGTTTTTTGTGTCATAAATGTATCTCCATTTACTCCCACTCAATAGTCGCAGGGGGCTTGCCACTGATGTCGTAGGTCACTCGGGAGATGCCGGAAATCTCATTGATGATGCGGTTAGATACTAGCTCTAGCAACTCATAAGGCAAATGCGCCCAACGGGCCGTCATAAAGTCTACCGTTTGTACGGCACGGATAGCGATAACGTACTCGTAGCGGCGACCGTCCCCCACCACGCCCACAGATTTAACCGGTAAAAATACGGCAAAGGCCTGGCTTGTTTTGTCATACCAGCCGCTGTTACGTAGCTCTTCAATAAATATCGCGTCAGCGCGACGCAGGAGCTCTGCGTACTCTTTTTTCACTTCGCCCAGAATCCGGACGCCCAAACCAGGCCCCGGGAATGGATGTCGAAACACCATATCTCTGGGCAAACCTAGCTCCAAGCCGATTTGACGCACTTCGTCTTTAAACAGCTCCCGTAATGGCTCAACCAACTCAAGCGCCATATCTTCCGGCAGACCACCGACATTATGATGCGATTTAATGACATGGGCCTTGCCTGTTTTTGAGCCCGCTGACTCTATGACGTCAGGATAAATCGTTCCTTGGGCTAACCACTTCACGTTCGTTATTTTATTGGCTTCTTCATCGAACACGTCGATAAAGGTGTTGCCAATGATTTTGCGTTTCGCCTCAGGGTCGTTCTCGCCCTGTAACCGAGTCAAAAAACGCTCTTCCGCGTCGGCACGAATCACTTTGACACCCATATTTTTTGCAAACATGTCCATGACTTGATCGCCCTCATGCAGTCGCAGCAAGCCATTGTCAACAAAAACGCAGGTCAGCTGCTCGCCAATAGCACGATGCAACAACGCAGCAACGACTGAGGAGTCCACACCCCCGGATAAACCCAGTAACACCCGGTCATTACCGACCTGAGCACGCACACGGGTCAGTGCATCTTCGACAATATTGGCCGGGGTCCATAGCGCTTCACAGCCACACAGCTCAAGGGCAAAATGCTCAAAAATACGCGACCCTTGAAGGGTATGCGTCACTTCAGGATGAAATTGAATACCGAACCACGGTTTATCCCGATGCGCCATCCCCGCTATCGGGCAACTATCGGTGGCAGCAATGAGGTCAAAGCCCTCGGGCAACTGTGACACTTTGTCACCATGGCTCATCCAGACATCCAGTAATAAATGCCCATCGTCATCACAGTGATCGGAGATATCGGCCAGCAACCCGCCCTCGGCAGTGCGTCGAATTTGTGCGTAGCCAAGCTCCGAGGTCGTCGACCCCTCAACGCTCCCCCCCATCTGCATGGCCATTGTTTGCATACCGTAACAAATACCCAACACAGGCACGTCGAGCTCAAAAACAATGTCAGGTGCCCGTGGCGAGTGTTCAGCGGTGACGGACTCAGGCCCCCCTGACAAAATTATTCCGCTAGGAGCAAAGTCCTCAATCACGTCCCTCGGCGTATCCCAAGCGTGAATCTCGCTAAAAACGCCCACCTCACGGATGCGTCTGGCAATCAGCTGGGTGTACTGAGAGCCAAAATCCAGGATGAGGATACGGTGCTTATGTATATCGGCGTTCACGGTTCCCTCAGCGGTCAATGACGTGTTCAACGAACCGGATAATTAGGTGCTTCTTTAGTAATCGAGACATCGTGGACGTGCGACTCAGACACTCCCGCTGTGGTCACCCGAACAAACTCGGGTTTAGTGCGCATGCAGGTCATATCCGCGCAACCCGCATAACCCATTGCTGAACGCACACCGCCCATCATTTGATGAATAATGACGCCCACTGGACCCTTATAGGGTACTCGACCTTCAATACCTTCGGGGACTAATTTTTCTGAACCAGCACTGGCGTCCTGAAAATAGCGATCTGATGATCCCTGATTCTGTGCCATAGCGCCTATCGAGCCCATGCCACGGTAAGCCTTATAGCTCCGGCCCTGATAGAGCTCCACCTCTCCCGGCGCCTCTTCGGTGCCCGCCAGCATACTACCCATCATGACTGCATGCGCACCGGCTACGATCGCCTTAGCAATATCACCGGAAAATCGAATTCCGCCATCGGCAATAACGGTAATGTCTCTGTCACCTAGCGCTTCGACGACATTAGAAATAGCGGTGATTTGTGGCACACCCGTACCCGTGACGACACGCGTCGTGCAAATAGATCCTGGACCAATGCCGACTTTGACCCCATCGGCCCCCGCGTCGAACAATGCCAGCGCCGCGTCACCGGTGGCGATGTTACCGCCAATAACATCGACGTCGGGATACATCGCTTTAATTTTACGCACCCGTTCTATGACATTTTTCGAATGCCCGTGAGCAGTATCCACCACCAAAACATCAACACCGGCCTTCACCAGAGCGTCAACTCGCTCATCAGTATCGGCACTGGTACCCACCGATGCACCAACACGAAGCCGCCCCAAACTGTCCTTGCAGGCTAGAGGAAAGTTCTCGGCTTTGTCGAAATCTTTCACCGTAATCATGCCGCACAAGTCAAAAGCGTCATTGACCACCAGAATTTTCTCGATGCGATGCTGATGCAGAAGACGCTGCACCTCGTCAGAAGGGGCGCCCTCAGCGACTGTCACCAACCGCTCTTTCGGGGTCATAATGGCGGCCACTGACTGGTTAAGATCCGTCTCAAAACGCAAGTCACGTCGAGTAACAATACCCACCAAATCGCCGCCGTTGAGCACGGGCAAGCCAGAAATGCCGTTGGTTTGTGTCAAAGTGAGCAGGTCATTAAGCGATGCACTGTCCTGAATGGTGATAGGGTCTTTCACCACCCCGCTCTCGAATTTTTTTACGCGCCGGACTTGCTCTGCCTGTTCGATAATCGTCATATTCTTATGGATTATCCCCACACCGCCCTCTTGCGCTAAAGCTATGGCCAGTCGGGCTTCGGTAACGGTATCCATGGCCGCGGAGGCCAATGGAATATTCATGGTGATGTTGCGCGTTAGACGAGTTGCTAGCGACACGTCTTTTGCCGTCACCTCGGAGTAACCCGGCTGCAGCAATACGTCGTCAAAAGTCAGTGCTTCCTGAGCGATTCGGAGCATGATGAACCTCATTCACAATATATTCTGGTAAACTCCCCACTATAGCTGAATTATAGTGCTCAGTAAATAAAAAGGTAGTAATTTCAGATGCTTGGCTCGCCTCAACCCCATACCTCCCTCAGTGTCAGCGAGCTGACGCGGGACGCAAAAAACCTACTGGAGTCTCACTTCGATCAAGTTCGGGTCGAGGGGGAGATTGGGGACTTCACGGCAGCCAGCTCAGGGCACTGGTACTTTACCCTCAAAGACGCCGATTCACAGGTTCGCTGCGCCATGTTTAGAGGGGCCAATAGCCGAATCAACGTGCGACCAAGCAAGGGGGACAGCGTCGTTATTCGCGCCCGAGTCACTCTGTATGAGCAACGTGGCGAATTTCAACTCGTCGTTCAACATTTGGCATTAGCTGGCGATGGCGCTTTACAACTTGCTTTTGAGCAACTCAAAAACAAACTGCAGGCTGAGGGGCTGTTCGATGCCTCGAGAAAAGCGACGCTGCCCTCTGCCGCACGCCGCGTCGGAGTGATTACATCGGCAACAGGTGCAGCTCTGCATGACATATTGAGCGTGCTCGGGCGCAGAAGCCCGATGACCGAAGTCGTGCTTTTCCCCGTCCCCGTACAAGGCATCGAAGCGCCCGCTGCGTTGTGCCGCGCAATTAAACAAGCCAATTCGCTACATGCCACAGAGAAACTTACATTAGACGTTCTTATCATAGGGCGCGGTGGAGGCTCACTTGAAGATTTGTGGGCCTTCAATGATGAGCAAGTCGCCCGTCATATTGCAGCCAGCGACATCCCTACGGTATCCGCCGTCGGGCATGAAGTCGACTTCAGTATTGCAGATTTTACAGCGGATCAGCGTGCGGCAACGCCCTCTGCCGCCGCTGAACTTGTCAGTATTGACCAGTCGGAGTGGATGCACCGATTTGACACGATAGGCCGACGCCTGACACAGACCATGCTGCAAAGAATACGGCACCGCCGCGAGGGCTTAGAACACATTTACGCGCGCTTGCGCAACCCGGCCTCAAGCTTGCAACACCAACGCAACAAAGTCAGCGAAAGCCAGCGCCGTCTTACGGCAGCAGTTGAGCGTAGACTTCAGCAGCACCATCAACAGCTCAACACGCTGAATTCACGCTTGCGTCGCTGCCACCCGGTAGACACTGTAAAGCAGCGCAGACAGCAGCTCGATATGCAGCGTGGGGCGCTCACCCATGCAATGAGTCAGCGGCTAGCCCGGACACGTCAATCTGTCGCACAAGATGCACGGCTCTTACAGAGTTTAGGGCCTACCAATACTTTGTCTCGCGGTTATGCCATTGTGCAAACAGAAAGCGGAGATGTTGTAAGAGATGCTACACAGCTAGCGCTTAGTGAGCGCCTGAATGTGCGGATTCATCGAGGAGAGGTTGGAGTGCGGATTGAAGACATCACACCCAAAGAAGAATAAACGAACTACGAAAGTGCTACGCTGAACACCAACACCGACTGTTCTGGCAAACAACTGGCTTAGTACTTCGCCGGTAGCCGTGTATTGATAATAATGTGCCGACCCTCAAAACGAATGTACTCGCCGATGGTCAAATCTTTCAAAATGCGAGCCACCATTTCGCGCGAAGCGCCAACGCGATCAGCAATATCTTGCTGGGTAAGCTTTTCGGGTATATACAAGGTTCCATCCCCGCGCTCTTCTGATAAATCCATAAGTACATTGGCCACGCGCCCGTAGACATCCTGCAACGCCAAACTCTTCACATCGGCAGTCAGCTTACGTACTCGAGCAGCTAAGTTACTGATGAGCTGCCGTGTGATATTGGGATGAGTGTCAAGCACACGGTTAAAGTCTTCTTTTAACACAATACGAAATGACGATTTTTCCACCGTCCTCACCGACGCCGATCGTGTAGCATCGTCAAGCAACCCCAGCTCACCAAAATAATCACCGGCACCCAATGTGTTCATGATGAACTCTTTGCCATTTTTATCACTGCAGTACACTTTGACTTTGCCACTTTCAATAACAAACAGTGAATCTGCCGGGTCATTTTCATGGATGACGACCGTGTTTTTGGGAAACGAACGCGTGGTGCTGCTAGCCTCTAAGGCCTGTAATTCGTCGGCGCTAAGGCCGTGAAATATTTCCACTTGATCTAGCATTGATAATGTGTCCTTGCACCCACGCTATTTACAGCGATACTACCGTAAAGACATTGACTCGCCTATACCCAAAAGCGAGATAGTGGCAAACAACTGTAAAAGGGTATGTTCTGGCACAATGGCGTGGTAATAGGCGTGAAAAGGACAGCACATTGACAAATAACACTGACGATATCGGCGCCTGGTCGGCACATGTACTTGCCGCAACAGCCCCGCTGAGAGAGGCTGTAGGTAGAACTTACAAAACCCCAAAACCAGCCTCCAAGCAAACAGTAACGGACAGTACAACAACGGATAACGACATTAGCGCGCTATTGGTCGCTGCGGAAAAGCTGATCGAATTACAGGCGTCTCCTGGCCCACACAGCCATCATGATGCGGTGAATATCATTGGCGCCATACACGGCTACGCCGAGATATTATTTGAGGATAGGGACATGCTACAGCCTGTTATTGCCAGCACACTGCAGGCAATCATCACGGCGACCTCTGAGGCATCAGGTGAGCACGAAAGACCATCGGGCAATCCCACGGCCATCGCCACCATGCAGGCCAGTATCGATCCGGGGGTTATTCTTGCGGTCGATGACATGCCAGAAAACCGCGATTTGGTGTCACGATTACTGGGTAAATTAGGCCACACCGTAATCACTGCCGAATCTGGGGAAGAGGCGCTAGAACTGCTCAATACTATGGCGGTCGACGTCGTACTCCTTGATCTGATGATGCCCGGCATTGGTGGCGAAGATGTCCTCCGGCACTTGAAGGATGACGATCGACTGCGCGCGACACCGGTCATCATGATCAGTGGCCGACAAGACATGGATCAAATTGTCGACTGCATTGAACTAGGCGCTGACGATTATCTTTTGAAACCTTTTAACCCCGTGTTACTGCAAGCGCGTATCTCAGCAGGTATCGAGCGCAAGCGCTGGCATGACCGCGAGGAGCGTTACCGAGAAAAATTACAGCGGAGCGAACGGTTTATTCGAGCCACTTTCGGTCGCTATTTATCCGATGACATCGTCGATGAAATTTTGGCTAGCCCCGAAGGTCTTGAGCTCGGTGGCGACCTCAGGGAAGTCACAATCATGATGTCAGATATCCGAGGCTTCACCACCCTCAGTGAGCATCTACCGCCGCAAAAGATAGTGCAGTTACTCAATCGCTATTTGGGTAAGATGACTGAAATAATAATGGATTTCAGTGGCACTATTGACGAATTTTTAGGCGATGCTGTTCTCGCAGTTTTTGGCGCTCCCCGCGCCGGAGACGACGATGCAGAACGCGCCGTACAGTGCGCTATTGCAATGCAGCGGGCCATGGCAGACATCAATCAAGAAAATGTCGCTGATGATTTACCCACACTGCATATGGCCATCGCCATTAATACCGGCATGGTGGTAGCTGGTAACATCGGGTCGGAGCGCCGCTCAAAATATGGCTTTGTGGGTCACGAAATGAACGTGACCTCGCGAATAGAGGATGTCGCCAAGCCTGGTCAAATATTAATCTCTGCTAGCACCTTAGATAAACTGCACACCAAGTATGATGTCGAAGAAGGCCAGTTAATTAGTGCAAAAGGCATCAAAGGCGATGTTGTAGTCCATGCCGTTAGAGGACAAGCCTGTGAATGACACTAACGCCACCAAAATACTCTTGGTAGAAGACAATGAAATTAATCGCGATATGCTAGTGCGCCGCCTGACCCGTGCCGGGCATACCGTCATTTGTGCCGCTGATGGCGAACAAGCACTGCAAAAAATGCGTAGCGAGCAGCCCGCGTTAGTCTTGCTCGATATGAATTTGCCTATTAAGGATGGTTGGACAACCTGCCGCGAAGCGCGGGCTGATAGCCGTACCCGTCATCAACCTATCATCGCGCTGACTGCCCATGCTATGGAAAATGATCGTCAAACAGCCTTGAACATCGGTTGCAACGACTATGCGACCAAGCCCATCGACTTTCCCGAGCTTCTGGGAAAAATCGCAAAGTTTGTATCTCTGTGAAAACGCTGCGAGGTAAGTTCAGTCTTAGGGCTCGCCTCTACCTATTTTCAGCAGCCATTATTACGCTGTTTGCGGTCAACGTGGCCACACATGTATGGGGTAGCTTTGCTCGAAGTGAAAGCTTGGTAGCGTACCGAGATGCGGTAACCGCCTCCCAGTTGATTACCGATTTGGAGCAGAGCCTAGAAGCGAATCGTCAGCAGATTTTGGTGCTTGCCACGCTGAGAGAGACCACTGAGCAACCCCTCGGTGATCAAGAGCGACTATCGGCGCTGGAGGAAATCGATGCCATCAGCCAGCGTCTTCGTAGACTTGGCGGCCTTGACGGTGGTGGCACCGACGACTATTACCGCCGCTTGCATAAAAGTGCGACTCAACTCATCGATGAATGGCAGTTTTTTTATAATAACTACAACCGCGCGAGCGCCCGCTTCGACGTTGAATCATCTGTCAGCTACAACAATTCTCGTCAACGCCTTCAAGAACTCGATAAACGCCAAGAATACTTGGCGGTACAGCGCTCCGAGGCGATTGATCGAACAATCAATCTCACCGACCGTATTACCGTCATAGGTTTTGTTACCACAATTGCGGTCACTATGCTCTTGGTCATCGCCCTCATTCGCAGTACTAACGCCAGCTTGCAGCGCTTGAAAATAGGCGTCCAGCGTTTTGGCTCTGGCGATCTTACCCATCGCATGGATACTCGCAGAGATGCGGGTGAAATTGGCGAACTGGCAAAGACCTTCAATGATATGTCGAGCAAATTACAAATGGCCATTGACGATGTTCGGGCTGCAAAAGCCGATGCCGATGCCGCTAACGCTGCCAAGTCCATGTTTCTTGCTAACGTCAGTCACGAATTACGCACTCCGTTAAATGCCATTATTGGCTACAGTGAAATGCTCCAAGATGAAATAGGTGACCCTCAGGCGGTCGACAGAGATCAATTCAGCCATGATCTGGGTACCATTATTTTTTCAGGCCGACAATTACTGTCTCTCATCAACGATATCTTGGACTTATCCAAAATAGAAACCGGCAAAATGCACGCCAGCAACGAGTGGTTCAACCCGGCTGAACTTATCTTTCAAGTCTGCGACTCTCTGTCCCCACTGGTATCTCAAAAAAATAATACGCTCAAGTTGTGTGTCGACATTGATGGCATGGGCGATATTCATAGTGACCGCAGCAAGCTGCAGCAAATCGTCACTAACTTGTTTAGCAATGCTTGTAAGTTCACCGAGAAGGGCGACATACGGGTCACCGCCAGCAAGCAAGGAGACTATCTACACCTTATCGTGGCAGATACCGGCATTGGCATGACCACCGACCAACAAGCACGCGTTTTTGACGCCTTTGTTCAAGCTGAAGTCACCACCGGAACAGAGTACGGAGGCACTGGCTTAGGACTCGCTATTGTTAAAGATTTTTGCCAAATACTCGGCGGCGACATTACCTTGACGAGCACACCCGGCGCTGGATCAAGCTTCGAGGTTATGATTCCGGTTGACCAAGAGTCAGATCACGCAAGCGCTTGAGCGCTTCCTCACGCTTTTTTAAATCTTTAGATAGAGCCTTATTCAGCGCGACAAGGGCCTGCAACTGATCGTCTACGGTTTGCACCGCGGCCAGCGCCAGCGCCATAAGTTGTGCGCGCTCATCGAGAGTTAAACCATCTGATGGCGTCTCGCTCGTTAAGACTTGATCCATGAGCGTGACAAAAGCCATACCGACATCGACTTCCCGTTGTGCCTGCTCAGCACCCTCTTTACGATGACGATCGAAATAGTCGCCAGCACGCTTATAGTCACCTGCCACTACTGCCTGAATACCGCGGTCAAAGTAATTGCTAGAACTCTCCGCCACCGCGTCGCAGTTGCAGGAACCACCAGGTTCAGGCAGGTTTAGTATGAGCTGAGGCTCCGAGGCAGGGGGCGCCTCAGGCGGCTGCTCAGGCGTGCCGGTACATCCGGCAACGACTGTGGCCATGGCCAGTGGAAGAATAAAATGCGCAAATGTGTCGCGATGCACGGCTTGACTCATTATGGTTTTAAGGAGCATAGCATCGCTCGCACCTTGCCGCCAGACCGATCACTCTGGGCGCATATGAGGGAACAGTAAGACATCTCTAATTGAAGCGGAATTAGTCAATAGCATGACCAAACGATCTATTCCTATTCCCTCACCGGCGGTCGGGGGCATACCGTACTCGAGGGCGCGCAGGTAGTCATGATCGTAATGCATAGCCTCCTCATCGCCCGCCTCTTTCTCCGCCACCTGGGCTTGAAATCGCTCTGCCTGATCCTCTGCGTCATTGAGCTCGCTAAAGCCGTTCGCTATTTCTCTGCCTCCAACAAAAAACTCGAAGCGATCGGTAATAAAAGGGTCATTGTCGTTACGGCGCGCCAGTGGTGACACCTCGGTGGGGTAGGCGGTGACAAAGGTGGGCTGCTCCAAGCGGTGCTCCGCGGTGGCTTCGAAAATTTCAATCTGAACCTTACCCAGTCCCCAACTTGACTTGACCTCAATGCCCATATCGTCGGCAACCCGCCTCGCGTTTTCTAGCGTCGCAATACTGCCTGGAGAAAGTTGTGGATTGTGCTTGAGTATTGCTTCCACCACGGTTAGTCGCTCGAAAGGCTGGCTAAAATCAAGGGTTAAATCACCATACTCGACGACGGAGCTCCCCAGTACATGCTCGGTGACATCCTTTAACATCGCTTCTGTTAGATTCATCGCGTCGCGGTAGTCCGCATAGGCCCAATAAAATTCAATCATAGTAAATTCAGGATTATGGCGGGTGGATAAACCCTCGTTACGAAAATTTCTGTTGATCTCATAGACCTTCTCAAAACCACCCACAGTCAGTCTTTTCAAGTACAACTCCGGCGCAATACGAAGGTACATGTCCATCGACAGCGCATTATGGTGAGTGACAAATGGCTTGGCTGCGGCACCACCCGGAATAGGGTGGAGCATGGGTGTTTCGACTTCCATGAATCCACGGTCATCGAGGAATCGCCGAATACGACTGACCACCGCAGAGCGCACCCGGAATACTGCTCGGCTTTCAGGGTTAACAATAAGATCAACATACCGCTGTCGATAGCGCATCTCTTGATCAGCTAGACCATGGTATTTGTCCGGCAGCGGACGCAGGGCTTTAGTGAGTATTTGCACCTCTTCCATAGTGATATACAAATCACCTTTGCCGCTTTTATGTAAGGGTCCGCGCGCAGCGACAATATCGCCTAAATCCCAGCTTTTTATGTACTCCAGAGCGTCGGCATCTAAGCTCTTGCGATTGATGTACAGCTGTATCTCCGCCGTATCGTCCTGAATGAGCAAAAAAGCACCGCGATTACGAATAAGCCTGCCTGCAACGGCAAACACCTCGCTGCGCTCCTCCAAAGCTTCTTTAGTTTCCTCACCGAAGGTGCTTTGTAATTCCCCAGCCTTCGCCGTGCGCCTGAAGTCACTCGGAAAAGCGTTGCCTCGCTCTCGCAAGCTCGCTAACTTAGCGCGCCGCTCTGCAATTAATTTATTCTCTTCTATGGGAACGGATTTTTCCATATCGCTCATAAAGTTCTCCGTCAAAGCCCTTTTTTCAGCGAGGCTTCGATAAACATATCAAGGTTGCCGTCTAGAACGGCTTGCGTGTTACGGTTCTCAACATTGGTGCGCAAGTCTTTGATGCGAGCATCATCGAGAACGTAGGATCGAATTTGGCTGCCCCAGCCAATATCCGCCTTGCTATCCTCCATCGCCTGCTTTTCAGCGTTGCGCTTGAGCATCTCCATTTCGTACAGCTTCGCCCGGAGTTGCTTCATGGCGTTGTCTTTATTTTGGTGCTGCGAGCGCTCTGTTTGACAACTCGACACAATCCCCGATGGTTCATGAGTGATGCGCACTGCCGAATCGGTGGTATTGACGTGTTGCCCACCTGCACCACTCGAGCGATAGGTATCGATCCGCAGATCTGAAGGGTTAATGTCAATGTCGATATCATCATCAATTTCCGGCGAAACAAAAACGGAGGCGAATGAGGTATGGCGTCGACCGCCACTGTCAAACGGTGACTTGCGCACCAGCCGATGCACACCCGTTTCAGTGCGTAACCAACCAAAGGCATAGTCACCTTCAAACAGCACTGTGGCACTTTTCAGGCCCGCCACTTCCCCCGCAGAGGCTTCAACAACCGTGGCTCTGAAACCTTTACTTTCTCCCCAGCGCAAATACATCCGGAGCAACATTTCTGCCCAATCTTGAGCTTCTGTGCCGCCGGACCCTGCTTGTACATCTAAGTAAGCATTATTGGGATCCATTTCACCCGAGAACATACGCCGAAACTCAAGTCGCTCGAGTTGAGCGAGTAACTGATCAATATCTGACGCCACCTCATCGGCCGTCTCTTGATCGACTTCGGCAACCGCCATTGCCAACAGATCATCAGCATCACTGACCCCCAGGGCCAAATCGTCGATCGTCTGCACAATAGTCTCTAACGACGAGCGTTCCCGGCCTAGTGCCTGAGCACGCTCAGGATCTTCCCAAACGGCGGGCTCGGCGAGCTCTAGCTCTACCTCAGCCAGCCGATCTTTTTTATCGGCATAGTCAAAGATACCCCCTGAGCACATCGGTGCGGGCTCGGATGTCTTTCAGTGATTGGATCAAGGGATTAACTTCCAGCATGGTGTCTCGTCTTTGTCTCAATGTCAGTGGCGCAGTCTAGCGGACCGGTTATCAAGGAGCCAGTTCTCGCAGGCACTAGGTTTCAGGCCACAAGCTGTCAATCAACAATTGCAGACGGCGCTCGCCTCGATAATCATTAATATCGAGTTTGTAAACCGCGCCTATGGATAGAACTGACTCATCGGGCCATTGATCCACATCGACATTGAAGGCAATCGCGTCAAAAACCATGGCGTGAGCCTCTAGCACCAGTTTTAAATGTTTTTCACCGACAATACGCTGACTTCGCACGCGGAACACGCCGTCAAAAACAGGGACAGGAAAATGCTGCCCCCAGGGCCCGGCATTGGTTAGGACTTGGGCAACCTCTAGAGTCATCTCTGTCGCCTCGAGTTCGCCATCAGTCATGAGCGTCGACTCCGGGGCTTCGTTGTCAAGGGCTTGAGCCACTACTTTATCGAACGCCTGCGTAAATAAGGCCAAGTCTTTCGCGGCGATGGTCAATCCTGCTGCCATGGCATGGCCGCCGAACTTGGACACCAAGCCTGAATAACTGGTCGCGATACGATCGAGTACGTCTCTGAGGTGCAAACCCTCAATGGAACGACCAGATCCCTTTAGCGTGTCATCACCGGCATCTGCAAAAACAATGGTGGGTCTGTGGTAGCGCTCGCGTAAACGCGATGCGAGAATGCCGACAACGCCTTGGTGAAATTTCGAATCGTACAGACAAAGCCCAAAGGGTAAGTCACTGACACCCAGCTCAATTCCTTCGAGTTGAGCCATCGCCTCGGTTTGCATAGACGCCTCAATATCGCGTCGTTCCCGATTGAGATCGTGGAGCTTCTGCGCCAACGGCCGGGCCTCGACACTACTCTTGGCCAACAGGCACTCGATACCGATCGACATGTCTTCCAAACGCCCAGCAGCGTTAAGACGCGGGCCTAGCACAAAACCCAAGTCAGTGGCGGTAATCGACGCCGCATCGCGACCAGCGACTTCCAGCAAGGCTTCGATGCCAGGACGAGCGCGCCCACTGCGCATTCGTGCCACCCCCGCTGCCACAAGGATTCGGTTATTTTTATCCAGGGGCACGACGTCGGCAACCGTACCCAGCGCTACCAGATCGAGCGTATCGGCTAAATTGGGGACTTCTCGACCCGTTTCTTCGAACCAACCTCGTTGTTTGAGTTCGGCCCGTAAGACAGTGAGCACATAAAACATGACGCCAACCCCAGCGAGCGCTTTACTGGGGAAACGGCAACCAAACTGGTTGGGATTAACAATAGCGTCCGCAGGAGGCAAATCTTCTCCGGGTAAGTGGTGGTCGGTTACCACGACACTGATTCCTAATCCTTGGGCGGTGGCAACCCCAGCATAGCTGGCGATACCGTTATCTACCGTCACAATCAGATCAGGTTCGCGCTCTGCTGCCAGAGCAACAATTTCTGGCGACAAGCCGTAGCCAAACTCAAAGCGATTGGGAACCAGGTAAGACACTTCCTCTAAACCCATTTGCTGGAGTACCGACACCGCAAGCGCGGAGCTTGTTGCGCCGTCTGCGTCAAAATCACCAACAATGACTACCCGGGCTTCCCCCTCTATGGCATCAGCGAGTATCTCTGCGGCCTCTTGCACGCCTTTTAGGGCGGTCGGGGGAATTAATCCTTTCAGGGTTAGCTCTAACTCATGGGGAGAGCTGACACCTCTATTGGCATAGAGGCGCTTTAACAACGGGGGCAACGACGCCCCTCTTAACGCTGCACTCATGTCACTCGATCGGTGTCGAATCGCCGCTCGCATCAGACGCTGACAGTCGTTGCTATATGCTGCTGCACACTGTCTAGGTCGTTAGCTAACACTGTAAATCGCTCCGGCAGTGTCATTAGATCGCTGAGATGCGCCGGTAGTGCAGCAGTCGTAGCAACGCCACTACGAGCAATAGCATCTGGAAACTTAGCGGGGTGAGCGGTCGCCAACGTCACCATGGGAGTAGCCACATCGATGTTCGCCTTCACGGCCGCCCTTGTGCCAATGGCGCTATGGGGATCGAGCAAGTAACCCTTGTCTCGCCAGACTCTGACTATCTCCTCGCAGGTAGCGTCGTCAGACACTCGCTCACTAGCAAATAGTGGCTGTGCCTGTGCCATCGCTGAATTGGATAAACTGATAGACCCCGAGGAAAACTGCGCCATAAGGTCAAATAGGGCGTCTCCATCACGTCCATAAAGATCAAACAGCAGGCGTTCAAAATTAGAAGACACCGTAATATCCATACTTGGCGTCATTGACTGTTCCAGCTGCTGGCGGGTGTATTGTCCAGTGGTTAACGCCCGGTGCAACACATCATTTTTATTGGTGGCAATGACTAAACGGTCAATAGGCAAGCCCATACCTCTGGCCAGGTAACCGGCAAAAATATCGCCAAAGTTGCCTGTTGGCACCGAAAAGTTAACCGATCGATCAGGACCACCTAGGGCGAGGGCCGCATAAAAATAATAGATAATTTGCGCCATAATTCGCGCCCAATTGATTGAATTGACCGCCACTAGCGAACGCCCTTCAGGTAAAAATGAGGGCTCGACAAAACTGGCTTTCACCATCGATTGGCAATCGTCAAAATTGCCCTCAATAGCAAGGTTATGAATATTATTGCCCATCACCGTGGTCATCTGTCGGCGCTGCACATCGGACACCCGCTTGTGGGGGTGTAAAATATAGATATCAATATTGCTGCAGCGACGACAGCCCTCAATGGCTGCCGATCCGGTATCTCCCGACGTCGCACCGAGAATGACGACGTTTTGATCGCGCTTTTTCAGAACGTAATCCAATAACCGGCCTAATAACTGCAGCGCGAAATCCTTAAACGCCAACGTGGGCCCATGAAACAGCTCCAATACCCATTGGTTATGATCGAGTTGTATTAGAGGCGCGACAGCTTCGTGTCTAAATACGCTGTAGGTGTCATCAATGAGAATCTTCAGATCGTGCTCTGGAATACTGCCATCAACAAAAGGTTTCAGGATCTCAAAGGCCAAGGCGTTATACGGCAAACCGCGCAGTGATTTAATGTGCGCCTTATCAAATGTAGGCAGCACCTCTGGGACGTAGAGTCCACCATCTGAAGCTAAACCGGCCAGCAGTACCTCCTCAAAGTTTAGTCGAGGCGCCCTACCCCGTGTACTGATGTAGCTAATAGCCACCGCTCAATTCCCTCCCAAAGCTCTCTACACGCAAAGCAACGACATGCTCGCCGATAGCCTGTAATTTTTCTATTTCCCCCAAGGCTTTCTCAATGCGCGATCCCGCAGCGTGGTCAGTCAAAATGACAATCTGTACGTGCTCGACACCCGCCTCTGGTGGATGCTGGATCAGTGACTCAATACTGATTCCTTGGGAACCCAGCAGGCGAGTAATCTCTGCCATGACCCCAGGTTTATCCGAGGCTAATAATCGCAGGTACCAAGCGCTGACGACGTCACCCTTACTAACACGCTCAATGTCAGTGAGAGCGGCCTGAAGAACACCCAAAGCGGGTATTGGACACCGTTGTCCACGGCCCAATTCACGGCAGAGGTCAACGACATCACCCCACACTGCCGATGCCGTGGGCAATGACCCGGCACCGGGACCCACGAGCACCAATTCACCGACCGCGTCGGCTGACACCATGATCGCATTCAATACACCATCGACATTAGCTATTTGCTTGTCACTGGGCACCAAAGTGGGGTGCACTCGAAGGTCAATTTTCTCGCCAACCCGTCGTGCAATACCCAAGTGCTTAATACGATAGCCCAACTCTGCAGCAAAGGTGAGATCGGCAGGTGCAATACCATCAATGCCTTCGGTGAACGGGCCCGTTACATTGAGCGGCATACCAAAGGCGATGGAGGCGAGGATGATCAGTTTATGGGCCGCGTCGGTGCCATCAATATCAAAGGTAGGATCTGCCTCTGCATACCCTAGTGCCTGTGCCTCAGCCAATACATCATCAAACGTTCTATTGGCGCTTGCCATTTCGGTGAGGATAAAATTACCTGTGCCATTGATGATGCCAGCAACACTGTTGATCCTATTGCCCGCTAGCGATTCACGAAGCGTTTTGATAATGGGAATACCCCCGGCGACTGCAGCTTCAAAACGCAGCGCCACGCCTTTGCTTTCAGCCAAGGCAATCAGCGAGTTACCGTGCTCAGCCAGCAGGGCTTTGTTGGCGGTGACGACGTGCTTACCGTTTTTAATGGCAGTTTCCACCAGGGTCTTCGCCACCGTGGTGCCCCCGATTAACTCTACAACCACATCGATTTGAGGGTCCGTGGCCACGGCAAAAATATCCCGGCTAACGGTGAAAGCACTAGTATCACAGTCTGGATTATCACGACGGGCGCCTATGTGAGTGAGCGCAATGCCAGTCGCTGCTCGATCGCTAAGCAGCGATGAATGGCCTTGATAGATAGCCACCACACCACTAGCTACCGTGCCCAACCCACAAAGACCAATACGAACTGAATCATTCGTCATAGGGCGCCACTCATTACCGGCGCGCCGTCACGCAGCATTTTTTTGATGCCCCGAACAGCCTGACGGGTGCGATGTTCATTTTCGATAAGACCAAAGCGCACATAGCCCTCACCATACTCGCCGAAACCGACCCCAGGAGAGACGGCAACCCCCGCTTCCTGTAAGAGCAATTTACTGAACTCTACCGACCCCAGATGCCGGAATGCTTCTGGAATCTGCGCCCAAACAAACATGGTCGCCTTGGGAGGCGTGATCGGCCATCCTGCTTCGTTTAGGCCGGCACACAACACATCACGTCGGCATTTGTACATCTCACAGATGTCAGTGACACATTGCTGCTCCCCTTCTAACGCGGCAATGGCCGCCACCTGTATAGGCGTAAAAACGCCATAGTCTAGATAGGATTTAATACGCGTGAGCGCGCCAATCAGCTCTTGATTACCACAGCAAAAACCGACGCGCCAACCCGGCATATTGTAGCTTTTAGACAGGGTGTAAAACTCCACTGCCACATCTCGAGCGCCCTCGACCTGCAAAATACTGGGTGCCCGATAGCCATCGAAACATATATCAGCATAGGCTAGATCGTGCACCACCCAAATACCAGATTCTTTTGCAACGGCAATCACTTTTTCAAAAAAATCGAGTTCTACACAGTGACCCGTTGGGTTTGATGGGAAATTTAACACCAGCATTTTAGGTTTCGGATAGCTATTGCGAATGGCCTGCTCGAGTTCGTCAAAGAAAGTCTCTTCATCCACCATCGGGACATGGCGTATGTCCGCCCCCGAGATCACAAAGCCATAGGGATGAATTGGGTATGAGGGATTGGGAACTAAGATGGAATCACCGGTGCTCGTCGTCGCCAACGCTAGGTGGGCCAGCCCTTCCTTAGAGCCCAGCGTTACAATAGCCTCCTTGGTGGGGTCTAGGGTGACGGCATAGCGACGCTGGTACCAATCACAAATGGCTTTGCGTAACCGTGGAATGCCTTTTGACTGGGAGTAACGGTGGGTATCGTCGCGTTGGACGGTCTCGGTCAGTTTGTCAATAATATGCCGCGGCGTGGGTTGATCGGGATTGCCCATACCAAAGTCAATAATGTCTTCACCACGGGCTCTAGCGGCCGTCTTTAATTCGCCAATAATATTAAAAACATAGGGCGGCAAGCGCTCAATGCGTTGGAAATGGTGGTTCACGTCGTCAAACTCCACACCAGGTACGCCTGAGCGTATCCCTAAGTCTTTGAATTAGTTCAAGCCAAGCATTTGCGCTATGTCAGCAGCGGGACGGTACCCCGGTATCATCTGTCCACCGCTGGTAATAATAGCGGGAGTGCCACGAACCCCCAAATCAACTCCCAGCTGGTATTGAGCGGCTATTGGTGCCTCTGCGCAGTCATCGACCGGTAGCACTGTGCCCGCTTTCAACTGAGTCAGGCTATCCTGCTGATTATCTGCACACCAGGCGGTAGCTAACTTCTTGGCCCCATCAGAATCAAGGCCAGCGCGGGGATAGGCCAGGTAGCGCACCTCAATGCCGCGATCATTCAAATCTTCAACTTCACGATGAAGCTTCTGGCAATAGAAGCAGGTCACATCGGTAAACACCGAGATGTAATCCCGAGTCTCGCCTTTTGGTGAAAATACAATCATCTGCGCCAGCTCGACATTATCCATAACGGCCTTGCGATCGATCTCGCGTTTTTGTTCCGCCAAGTTCACCAGCCCACCCCCACGGATGGCATACAGGTCGCCCACCACAAAATGGTCCCCGGATTCAGTCGCGTAAACCATCATCCCGTTACTGAGCGTTACCTCGAGTAATCCATCGGCCTCAGTTTTTTCAACCGCGGCAACGCCGACAGGATTACCTGTACCGCCGCTCAAAGCCTTAGACAGGCGGTCCTCAAGGGCTTGATAGGGATTTACCCCATCGTCGTCCGCACGCGCTGCTACCGCCGCGGAAAGTAGCACGATCATGGCTACGCAGACGATCTGTGTGGGTACAACGGCGTGCAGCCACCGTCGTGAAAATCGGTTTTTTCGTTTCATAGATTACCTCCGTCACCTCTCAGCGTAGTTTACCTCAGCCGCGTGGATGGTGCTGTGCATGTAATTCTTGCATCCGCTGCTTCGCCACATGAGTATATATTTGAGTGGTTGATAAATCGCTATGGCCCAACAACATTTGTACCACGCGCAAATCGGCGCCATGGTTCAATAAATGGGTGGCGAAGGCGTGCCGTAAGGTATGCGGCGAGAGATGAGCGTGGATTCCAGCGCGCGCTCCATAGATTTTAATACGATACCAGAAGGCTTGGCGAGTCATTGTCGTGCCCCGATTGGAAGGGAACAGAGCATCCACACCCCGCCCCCGGGTCAACGTTATTCGTGCATCGGCCAAATAGCGTTGGAGCCAATCCAGCGCCTCCTCCCCCATGGGTATCAAGCGCTCTTTGCTGCCCTTACCCAGAACCCGCACCACCCCTTGATTCACGCTAATTTGATTGACCGTTAGCCCGATCAACTCAGAAACCCGCAACCCGCAGGCATACAATAGTTCGAGCATCGTTCGGTCGCGAAATTCAATGTTGCTATCTAAATTCGGTGCATTTAACAGCCGCTGAACGTCGTCCTCAGACAGGGACTTGGGCAATGAGCGCCCCTGCCGTGGGCTCTCAAGATGCACTGAAGGATCGGCGTTGATAACGCCCTCGCGCAGTAGCCAAC
>ENA-OWPI01002051-OWPI01002051.1-marine-metagenome-genome-assembly--contig:-NODE-2051-length-19907-cov-2.877206_pt1 | contig 19907 bp, 19 predicted proteins | sample MGYA00238138_ERZ651775 | MGnify/ENA primary metagenome ERZ651775 (study PRJEB26906, sample SAMN06265043) | marine metagenome | isolation source: Helgoland LTER site | place: Germany:Helgoland, sampling...
CTGTTGTCTGGTCTTTGCTAAGGCCGCAACCGCAACCGGGCTACATCGAACCGTCGGGAGTCAGTTTTGTGACCTCTACTGGGTTTAATGCCGCCGGCATCGTGGTGAGTTGCATGCTGGCTTTTTTCTACAGTACTTGGTGGTGATGCATTGTAGGAGTATTGGTTAACACTGTTTTGCAGAAGGGAGCACCGCTAATGAGATGTTTTATCGCACTCGTTTTGTTCATCAGCGCACTGGGTTGTTCCGATACCCATGCCCCAGCTCTAGGCGCTGGCGATCCTGCCGGCACTGATGCAGGCAGGGCGACCGAGGAATGGTCGATCGCGACGCCATCTGAACTGGGTCTCTCAGCAGAACCGTTATTGAGTCTTCACGAAGACATACTGGAAGGACGCTATGGCTGGATAGACTCTTTACTGATTATTCGTGAGGGGCGTATTGCCTTCGAGCAATACTATGAGCATGACTATCGCGCTATTTACGGTGAGGAAGCGCGAACGCCAGGTCCACTGGTCGTCAACAGTCCCGGTGGCCCCTACAATTATTTTAATGCGTTTTGGCATCCTTATTTTAAGGATACCCAGCTTCATTCCATGCAATCAGTGACCAAATCGATTGTCTCTGCAGCGGTTGGCATCGCGATCAGTCGTGGCGATTTTCCGGATCTGGATACACCCGTGCTGTCTTTTTTTGACGTCGGCAAGACCGCGAATGTCGACGAAAAGAAGCAGGCCATGACACTGCGTCATCTGTTAACGATGTCTGAGGGTTTGCGTTGGAACGAGAATGTCCCTTATATCGATCCGACCAATACGTTTACGGTCATGGCGCGCTCCCTCGACTGGGTGCAATTTACGCTCGATCAGCCAATGGCGGCTGCCCCGGGCACCCGTTTCAACTACAACAGTGGCGCAAGCCTGATCTTGGGGCAGATATTTTTACAATCGACCGGTATCGATATTGAAGCGTATACCGCCCAACACCTTTTCCAGCCGCTGGGCATTACCGACTATGAGTGGAAACGCACCCCTTTTGGGTTAGCGGATACGCAAGAAGGCTTGTTCTTATCGACAAGAGACCTCGCAAAAATCGCTTATTTATATTTGCAGAAGGGTCGTTGGAATCATAAAACGGTGATACCAGAAAGCTGGATTAAGGACTCGTTGCGGGTGTCGTTTGAACTGCAAGATGAACTGCGTACGGGATATGGTTTCACATGGTGGTCGCAGTGGTATCAGTATCAAGACAAAAGCTATATCGCTTATCTTGGGAAGGGATTCGGCGGGCAGCGTCCCATTATTTTGCCTGACTTCGATATGGTGATCGTGGTGACTGGCTGGAATATTCTGCCCGATAAGCCTTTCCTTTATGCGGAAGAGGCTATCGAGCGCGTTTTGTCATCCGTTACCGAGTGAAAACGATAGGGTCCGCAGTGGTCTATAGAGTTGATAAACGAATGCAAAACACGATAAATGGACTCAGTCTCGATTGCGACGCACGCCCTCGAAGGGCTGTCAGTATTGCTGCGCGCGGGTCTGTTCAGACGGTTACGGACCCTGCCGTTGGGCGTGCGTTGGCGACCTCCGGGCTAGGTGTTCCACGATCTGGTACCGAGCGCTTAACGGTACGCCGATTGCCTGTTCATTTCCTGCGATGACCGCTCACGCACCGCAATCTGTGCGGTCCAACTGGCTGCTGGCGGATATCGGCGGGACTCACGCCCGCTTTGCTTACGCGGCAGCGGATGTGGCCACACCTAAACCGATTGCCACCTATGAAGTGGCGCGTTTCTCTTCCTTCGATACGGTATTAGCACAACTACTGATCGACTGGCGCGAGGGGGCCCAGCCTGACACTCGCATCACCAAAGTGTGCCTGGCAGTGGCTGCGAACCCCGATCATAAGGAGATCAGCTTTACCAATAACCCCTGGCGCTTCACGCAGGCAGAGGTGGCGGCGCAAACCGGGTGTAGCGACATTCAGATTGTGAATGATTTTGCTGCGGTGGCGCGGTCATTGCCCGCCATCACTGCCTCTGACCTTGAGCAGATTGGCGGTGGCGTATCGCAGTTGGGGCAGCCGATGGTGACGATTGGGCCGGGCACTGGATGCGGCGTTGGGACCCTCGTTTTCGATAATGCGGGTAAGGCCATGGTATTACCGGCAGAAGGGGGTCATGTGGATTTTGCGCCAACGACCGATGTCGAAATGAAGGTGCTGAGTCGGTTAAAGGCTGAGTTCGGGCGCGTATCGATTGAACGGATACTGTCGGGGCCCGGTATTATGAATTTGTATCGAGCGCTGGGTGAGATACACCAATTACCGATCGCCAATGTGTCGTCAGAGGCAGTGGGGGATGCCGCACGCACGGGAGATCGTTTGGCGATGGAGACTATGAGCACTTTTTGCTCGATACTCGGCTCGGTGGCGGGGGATTTAGCGCTGACAATAGGCGCTCGGGGGGGCGTTTTTATCGCAGGGGGTATTGCGCCTCACTACCTTGATTTACTTCATCAGAGTGACTTCCGAGCGCGTTTTTTAGCGAAGGGTCGTTTTACTGCCTTTAATCAGGAGATTGCCACTTTTATTGTCAAACACCCGCATCCGGGTCTGCTTGGTGCGGCATTACTGTGCAGCATATAAAACAGACGCTGCACAGGTCAGCCGTCCTCCAACGAGGAGAGCCTACTTCGATCACATCACTCAAGAAACGGTTGAATGCCGCTATGCTGTTTTTGCCGCGCTGTATTCGACCGATATCGGTATCCGTGAACCCGACACAGATCACAGTTGAGCTGCGATGCCATGGCACCTAATCCGTTACCCGATTGGCAGCGCGCGCATGGCGCGCCCCTATTCGTTGCACAGATACGGCGCTATCCCGAGGATTTTCAGGTCACCGAAGTACTGGGATGGGAGCTCAGTGGTGATGGTGAACATGATTATCTCTACATAGAGAAAAGCGGTGCCAACTCCCAGTGGGTCGCCAAGCAGTTGGCCCAGTTCGCCAATGTGCCCCTAAAAGATGTGGGCTTTGCGGGTCTGAAAGATCGACATGCAATGACGCGACAGTGGTTTAGTGTTCCGCGATGGAATACCCCGGATTGGTCTTTGCTCAAGGTCGCGGGAGTCCGCATTGACCGCTGTGAGCGACACCTCAGGAAGCTGCGCCGTGGCGCACATCGATCTAATACCTTCGCCATTGTCTTACGTTGCTCAGAGCCGCTGGATCGCGACGCGATCACTCACCGCATCGGCCGGCTATCGGCACAAGGTGTACCCAACTATTACGGTGAGCAGCGTTTTGGCCGAAACGGCGGCAATCTCCGACTCGCTGACGATTGGGCCAATGGCCAACGGTTGCCGAGAGAGAAGCGCAGCATGGCGATCTCTACTATGCGGTCCTATCACTTTAACAACCTGCTTTCCGACCGGGTTGCCCAATCGACATGGAATACCCTCATGCTCGGCGATAAGGCGAACCTTGAAGGGTCCGGCAGTATCTTTGATTTTTCCGATATTGACTCGGTACTGCAAGCCCGCTGTGACGCGATGGACATTCATCCTTCAGCCATTTTGATTGGAGACGGTTCAGAATGCGAGCCGGTGCAGTGGGCAGCGGCGCTGGCGAAAGCCCGGGTACAGCCGGGTAATCGCAGTTTGCGCTTGAAGGTGCAGGATCTCGAGGTGGAAATGGAAGCGGCGGAGGTGGGGGAATCGACAGTGACGCTAAACTTCTCCCTCACCCGCGGAGCTTATGCGACCGCGGTACTGCGTGAGCTGTGCCTTTGGTCTTGAATGACAGGCCGAGGGAAGCTCCGGCTGTGGTGGTGAACGTGAGACGGCAGTCGGATCAACATAATCGCCATTCAGCCATTCAGCCATTCAGCCATTCAGCCAGTACTCGGCGATAGGGCGATTGATCAACTGACGCACTCAGTTTGGCGGTCCCAATCGTTCAAATAATGTCCCCCGTTGTGGCAGCACTAACGGTTTTGAGACAGCGTGGCTGTCGATAGCGCTGCTCTTAATGTGGGTCGCAGTCGATTGGCGTTATTGCGAGGAGTGCTGTGCCGAGCGTGAGCAAAAAGTATTACAGCACGCGATTTTGGCCATAACCAAATGACACAATGCGGCTCAGCTCTGACAAGTTTCGACCACTTTGTTCACTTAGGTCATTAAAAAAAGCCTGCGCTGACTGCAGTGCCCGCTGGCTGGTGATACCTGAATCGATGATGTCATGGTGGCGCAAAAAGCCCTCTACATCCTGCGTGAGCAGGAAGGTGTCTACCCCTAGAGTACGCAACGCGTAGGGCCCCGTATTGCCGCCGAGTCGACTGCCGTTTTTTTTCAAATAACGCCAGAGACCCACCACATCGCTCTTTGGCCATTGGCTGATAAATTCACCGAATGGTCGATCTTCGCGACGTTCAGTGTCGGCAATCATCATGGCATTTTCACGGATGGTTTTGATCTTGCTGAAGTTACGGATAATCGCAGGGTCCTGTGCCTTACGTTCCAGCATATCGTCCGGCATCATCAGCAATCGCTCGATATCAAATTGCCAGAATACGTGCTCGAAATCCTGCCACTTTTTGTCGACGACACGCCAGACAAAACCCGACTGAAAGATCTTTCTGGTGAATTCGGCAAGGTAACGATCTGAGCCCAGTTGCTTGAGATGTCGCTGACTAGCCACCTGCGGCAACAGTCCCTCAACGACGGATTCCCCGCCCTTGCGAGTGCATGCGCGGTCATACAGCGTGTCATAGTCAGGGTAGGTCATCACAATAGTGTACTGCCAAAAAGCTGCGGTCGTGATTGATTGTTGGGCTAGCGGTCGCGCTCTCGCGGGCATGAGGGCATCGAGTCACACCCTCGACGATTTCTCGATCAAGGTCTTAGTGAAAGATGTTGAGCAGCAGAAAAACGTGGCACTCGGCGAATCGACCACTGATGGCTTCACGTTAGTGAATGCCGATGCGTCTTGGTCCTATGGATTCACCGATTCGACACGTTTCACGTTGAGTGCTTTTGCACGGAATCTTACCGATGAGGTCGGACGAAATCATGCATCGTTTGTTAAGGCTCAGGTGCCACTTCCCGGTCGTAATGTTGGCGTTAGGTTGCGTTTCGACTTTTGAGACAACGGAGCATGAGTGGGGTCGAGCGGCGTCACTCATATTCTGCTTACTGAGCCGGAATCATCGTCGTCGCCGATCTACGCAGTTCGGACAGCGTTTCCTTTAGCTGAGGGATGTTTATTTAACGTAATCAACTACGGTATGCTTTGTCGTAACCGATAGTAGGACCGCGGCAGTGTTGCGTCGACCCTTTCATCTTTTCCTCATGACGGCGCTGTTACTGCGCGCGGTGATCCCGGTTGGATTTATGCCGGCCAGTTTGGCAGATGGGCGTGGCATGATGTTGTGTGGGGGAGACCCCTATAGTCGCGCGCTGACAGCATTAGCATCTCCAGCTGCACCGCACATGGCCATGCATCACCACGAGGTGATGTTGGAGCATCTCCACACGCAATCCGAGCACCCCGCATCCCACGCCGCGTTTGACCATCTTTGCGATTTCAATTTATCAGGCTCAGCCGATGCGCTAACGGTCATGGCCTATTCGGCGACTCATGCAATCGGTCATGCGGTTAACTTTTCGGGATACCGCAACCGCTCAACCGGGACATCCGGTTGGCTTCTTCCTCCCTCCCGCGGGCCACCGCGATCCACTGTCTGAATCTTGTGTTGAGGTAATTCAGAAATGCGCGACCTGTCGTGCAATACAGTGAGAGATAATTATGAACTTCAATCAATTGTTGTGCGTGGGCGTGTGTGCGTGCCTCGCAATGCCCGTTTGGGCACATGTTGAGTCTTCGGCCCTGAGGCCCGAAAGCCATGCCCCCGCGGGCGTTATGTCAGACCATTTGCACGCAAAAGGCGAATGGATGTTTGGCTACCGTTACCTAACCTCTGAGTATCGTGGGCTTTATCAGGGTTCTAGCAGTATCACACCTGAACAAGCGGGTGCCGCGGGTTATTCGATGGTCGGTAGGACTATGAGTATGGAGATGCACATGCTCGACATTATGTACGCCGTATCGGATCAGGTAACCCTCATGTTGATGCCGATGCATATGAGTATGGATATGACCATGGAGGGGACGGGCACGATGCCTATGGGGGGGATGCAGGGGATGGCCCACGATAGCGACGCCGGCATGACCATGGGCGACTCCATGATGGGTGATCCTATGATGAATGACTCCATGATGGATGATCACATGATGGGTTCGATGAGCCATTCGCATGGCACTTCTGGCTGGGGAGATACCAATGTCTCGGCCCTGATTCGGCTGTATGCATCCGAGGGCCACAGCCTGCATCTGACTTTGGGTATCACCGTGCCCACTGGTTCAGTCGATGAGAAAAAGCCGAACGGCATGTTTGAACATTATGGGATGCAATTGGGCTCGGGCACATGGGATTTGGTACCCAATCTAACGTACACCGGCTATCGAGACAGGGTGAGCTGGGGTGTTCAGGTGGGTGGCACCGAGCGCCTGGAATCTGCGAATGATTCCGGTTTTGCCTTCGGTGATCAACGCTTTGCTACCGGCTGGTTGGGCTATCGTCTTGCACCGTGGTTGAGCGCTACCGCTCGCCTCGAATACGAATACGAAGATCAGCTATCGGGTGAATACAACGGCGCTTATCCCCGCAAAAGCCCGGGTGATGACACAGGTAACTATGGCGGCGAATTTGTGACAGCGGCTGTGGGATTTAACGCGCTCGCACTGCGTGGCCCACTGGCGGGAGTGCGCCTCGGGTTGGAGTGGGAGTCACGCGTGGATGAATCCTATAACGGCATCCAACTTGGCGCGGAAGACGGTTGGAGCGTGAGTTTGAGTTATGCGCTCTGAGCAGGGATCTTCGCTAGGGGCCTGTTCGGTTAGGCCCCCTTTTTTGACACATGATGATGTCCAGCGAGCGGATGGGGGTGCACGACCGGTGGGTGGGTCGTGTGACGGCGCCAGCCGGTATCTCTCCGTTATCGCTTAGGTCGGTATTGGCTGATTGTTCGCGGTTGCGCCTGTAGGCTATGGCGCAGGAAGAAAGCCGTCGGTCTGCGGTATTGCAGGATTACGTGTGATGACCTCAGCCCTGCTATAGTAAGTCGGCCAGTTCCTTTATAGCGGCTGGTTAGGGCGATCTGGGCCTTGGTGGCTAATTTCGCTCAATTTTCTGACACTGTCAGTGGCTGATTGTGCTGTGCAATAGGCTAGAGATTGCTTGGTGTGACTGTTGCAACGTATTGGAGCCGATAAAACATGCAGTGGCAAAAACTAGGAAGTCAGTTGCCGCAGGTTGATAACCCGTTCACACGGGTGATTGGTCGACTGACGCTGAGGATGATGGGTTGGCGCATCAACGGTGAGTTTCCCGATCGGCCCAAGTTTGTTGTTGCCCTGATGCCCCACAGTTCAAACATGGATTTTATCCTGACGATAGCGGTGCTTTGGTCCTTAGGCTTGAAGTCGAGCTTTATGATGAAACACACCCTGTTTTGGTTTCCGCTGGGACCCATCCTCCGAGGCTTGGGGGGTATACCCGTTGACCGTCGCAGTGCCCAGGGACTGGTCGAGCAAATGAGTGCCGAATTTAGTCGTCGCTCTCGCTTGGTACTGGGCGTGACGCCACAAGGCACGCGAGGCGCTTCGGGGCAGTTCAAGCAGGGTTTTGCGAGGATTGCCTCAGCAGCCGGTGTCCCCGTGCTGCCGGCTATTTTGCATTACAAAGAGCGTACCGTGCAGCTGGCGTCATTGATTGAAGAGTTCAACGACGTGCCCAAGCTTGTCGAGACAATAAAAACGCTGTCCTTGAGTGGGTCTGCGCGTCATTCCGGTGCATAGATTCATCCCACGCTAGAGCCTTAACGCCTTTTGCGCACCGCAGGCTGAACACTCCGCGCCACCTATTGTGCAGGTGGACGATTGCGCGCCACCCATAGTCAGGAAGCGCTAGTCGTGTTTAATCAGACTGTTAAAGCCAAAAGGACCTGACACCTTTGATAGCCTAGGTTGCGGGCTAACGTGCGTGTTACCGTTGCAAGATGACGTTGCTCCTGGCGCCCGAGATACCATATTGGATATGAAGATAAATCGAAAAACTGAGATCTTGCGTTCGGCGATCGAGCTCATTGCCGACGAGGGTTATGGCAGTCTTAGCATGCGGGCTCTGGCCCGGGCGAGCGGGATGAAGTTGGGTGCGCTCCAGTACCATTTTCGCACTTGGGATGCGTTGTTAATCGCCCTCGTGGAATACATCGAGGCTGAAATTATTGTTGCACTTGATACTGAAGGAGGATTTAGTGCCCAGCCCTCGGTCACGCATCTGATCGAGTTTATGCTGGATGAGCATGTGGGCACGTCAGATAAGTTATTCAATGACCGGCTTTGGGTACAGCTGTGGGCCATGGAGCAGGTAGAGCCGTTGGTCTCAGACTTATTGGAGGAGCTTTACGCGAATTTTCTGGCTATTTTGGAGGCTATGTTGGCGGCACATGGGGCTGTTAATCCGCGCGCAGAAGCACTCATGCTTTTAAGCATGGTAGAGGGGGAGTCTCTCTTCATGGGCTCCGGTCGACGCTGGGAAAAAGATCGAGCTGCGGTAAGAAATACCATACTGAGCTTCGTAGAGGAGCGCTATGGTGGCGCTTAATCAGACGCGTTTTTATTGGCCCACGTTCAGGCAGCTCACTCTTGTGGCGGTGTCTCGTGTCGGCTAACATTTGCTCCCCAACATGAGTGGCCCACGGATTTAGATTGCCCTCGACTGTACGAAAGGCGCCATTGAGAACCCCGCGTCCATAAGCGTCACTGCCTGTTAGTTTACGCTTAGCCTACGAACCCTGAGTAACCGGTTCGACTTCTTTCGCGGCATGCTGTCGCGCCCCTCACCGGCATGGGTATGGGTATGGGTATGGGTGTGGGCATGTGCAGGGGGCTTACCTTTTTCGCGCTCCCAGCAGGCATGCAAAGCGCGAACGGGCGTTGCCCTGTGCTTCACCGCCTCGCTCCAATACTACGGGGACATCAATGGCAGCCGAAGTGCCTATCATCTAAATTTGGCGATCATTGCGTCCATGAGCTCAGCTGAAGCATCCCAACCGTGGGATTCTCCATTGCCGTCGGCCCGAGGCCAGGTCGAGTACAGGGTAATCACAAGGTTGGCCTCCGGCACTACCCGCACAAACTGGCCGTGAATGCCATAGCCGCTGACGTCCCCGCCTGAATTCCCCTCGCCCCACCAAAATGAACGGTAGGATGGCGTGTCGCCCTCGGGCGCAGGGTAGGGCCAGTTGGGATCTCCTTGCTGTTCCAATATGTCCTGAATAAAGGGTTCAGGAACGACTTCTTTACCCAGTGCCTTACCGTCGTTCAAAACCAGGAGCCCCAAACGAGTGAGATCACGCAGCGTCGAGCTCATACCATGATCGGCTAATACAAAGCCCCCTTTGTCCACCGTAATGTTGGCATCGAATTCTGCCCCCATGGGCTGCCAGATATGCTCGGAGATGAGCTCAGCCAACGGTTGCCCTGTTGCCGCTTCAAGGACCCAGCCAATGACGTTCGTCGAGCCCGATCGGTAGCTGAATTTCCCGAGCTTTGACGCATCTCGCCCAACGGTTGGAAGAAATTCATAAAGGCTTGTCGGCCCGTCCTCTGGGCAGTAGTCGGCATCTGTCCAGCCGATAGCGCAGTCTTGAAGTCTAAAGGTTGTGGTGAAATCTGGATAATCTTCGCTGTAGTCAGAGCCGTCGCGCATGTCGAGCACGGTTTGCAGCGAGTCGGGGGCATAACCGCTTTTGGCAAGATCAGGCACATAATGAGACACCGGCTTATCGAGGTCGATGACCCCCTGTGCCGCTAATTTTCCGGCAACCAATGCGACGACAGATTTGGACACAGAATTCATTAAGTGCGGCAGTTCTGGTTGGAGACTGCCGTAGTACTTTTCGAACACAATGTCACCGTCTTTGAGAATCAGCAGGCCATCGATGTATTGGTGCTCGGCGATGTGATCGATCGACTGCTGGCGACCCTGAAATTCGACGGAAAAATTCGTAACGAGGTCGCCACCATTTTTAAGTACTAAGAAGTGAGTCGGGTCACGAGGGATATTCACCGTGGGAATCACTTCGCGCAGGTGGCTGAAGGCCCAGCGGTTGATGGGCCCGAATTGAAAGGATTCAAGGGTCAGGTTGGCGGGTCGGCCACTTTCCTCGGCAACCGAAATCGATGGACCAAGGAGCAATACCGTCAACAGTAGTCCCGTGAAAACCCTTTTGTCCATGTTCACCCCCATGAGCTCGCTCTTCAGCGGGTTGGATTACAATTTACACCCTCCCTTTATAGTACCGGCTAGACCGCTGATTCAAGCAGTCTGCTCCTCAATGGCTCGCCAGGCAGCATCAAATGCCAGATTCATTAAAGGAGTCGCCTCGGAATCGGTGTTGGCAATAGAAATACGGCCGAACTGGGCACGGCCAATCTCGTGGGGTGCTTGGCCGTCCTCCCATTTGGGGTCATACAGGCCCAAGTACGCGTAAGCATAGCCGTGAGGAATTCGATTGACCGTAATCGCCCGAATATCGGTCTCATGGTTGAAGCCGTGTTTTCCCAGCAAGGATTGCAATTGTTGGCGTATTTGCTGCTCGTAGTCGTCAAAGGGGGTGCTGTAGATTGTGTGGCGCGCCATACGCAGTTGATCGCGGCAGGAGGTAGGTTGCTCAGGCCCGGTCATGGGCGAATGCATCATGAACACGACCATGGGGTCATCTGGGCCGCGGGGAGGCTCATAGCCGCCCACCGCGATGGCAGGTGAGGTGCTCACCCACTGAAAGGGGTCATAGGGGCACTGAAACAAGGTGGCGCCCAGTTTGGAGTAGGCTTGTCCATTCCTCAGTTGCACATTGGCATAGACGAAGGGGGTTTTGACCCCGTAGCTCAGACCCTCTTTCTGTTCCTCGGACATTGCAGGACACAAGTGGGGGATAAGGGCGTTGTAGCAGGCCAGTACGCAGTGGTCAGCGGTGACTCGCCGGGCCTTGCCCTGCTGCACGTAATCTACCTCAACCTGATTGTTGTTATTTTCGCGTACCCCGACCGCCGTGCTATTGAGGCGCAGTCTTGTGGCATGGTTTTCTTGGTCCAGTGCGCTGTAATCAAAGCGCGCAATCACTACATCCTGCGTGCCCTGCATGCCCGGGGCCGCCGCGGGAATCAGCTTTTGTACCAGTAAGCGCGCGACAGACGCATTGCCATCGGGAAACATTGTGACACTGAGTAGGCTGTCTAGGGTCAGCTCTGCTAATTTGGCCGTGGCCTTGCCCACCCAGCCCATTGATTTGATGCCCGTGCCACCCATGGTCATGCCTTCCAGCACGGTCAGGTTCCAGCCCGAGACGCCGGTGAGGTTGATAACGATGGCATTAAGAATCGGCAGGGTATCCTCCGCCAGTCCGACCTTATCCACTAGGTAGCGGTTGTAGCTGGTGGTATTGATGTAGTCCCATTTCTCTCTGAGGGAGAGGTCGTCCAAGAAGTCTTGGTGGCCGGCGAAGAAGTCGATCAGCTTGTCTTGCTCTGCTGTGGGCAGGGGCAAGGCGCGCACAGACTTCTCGTAGTCCTTGCCACCAAACATAGCGGCTAGCCAATTCCCTCTAACAGTGACATGGCCCTCTGCTCCGGGCATGGCGATACCATTTTCTGCCTGCATTTTGCCCGCTAGGAACATATCGTCTGGCGTTTGCCGGGCCATGAGCTCGATGTAGCTGTCATCGATTCCAATGTCTTCCATCAGTTCGCGGGCAGCATCGCTATAGCCACTCAGGGCTTCTATATTTTGCGCACCACCGAGGCTGAGCATCATTCTCCCATCTTGGTGGAATTCATTGCGCTTGGCGTGGCCGCCAAAGTCATCGTGATTGTCCAGTATCAGAATGCGCGCGTCGGCACCCATCTTTTGTTGGTAGTAGCGTGCCGCTGCCAGCCCGCTCATGCCTGCGCCGACCACGATCAGGTCATAGTGCTCATCGAGTGCTTCGTAGTCTGCGGGTTTGTTGCCCCGCCAAGCCAATTCGTGGGCTACCTCGAAAGAGCCTTCATGGCTACCTCGCATACCGGTTTGTGTGGGCGGGTAATACGCAGAGGGGTCTGGGGGGTTAACTAGTCCAGGGGCATTAGCCGTTACCGGCATCCCTGTTGCGACTTCTTTGCCGCATCCGGTCAGTAATAGGCCGCTGGTGCCAATGACAGCGCCGTTTATGAAATCTCGACGTGTTATGTCAATCGGCATAAGCAGGCTCTTTTCTTGATCTGTTGCATCACGCTATTTTCCACTTTACATGTCAATCGACAGGTTATAGCCTGTCGATTGACATGTGCAAGGCCTTCATCGTTTTTTCGATCCTGAAAATAGGAAAACCCTTTTAATGAGCAACCTTACTGCAAACGATACCGCCCTCGATACTCAGATTAATCGCTTTGGTTTTTGGTGCGCCGTTATCTGTATTGCAACGGGGTTTTTAGCGGTAGCACTGCCTTTGGATGTCCCTGGTGGATACGACGCGACCCCGGGAGAGCGGTTACATTGGCTGGCGGCCCATAGGAGTTCGTTCATTGCCGGGTGGATCAACCAAATCGTTGCAATGCTCACCCTGTCGGGATTATTTCTCGCCATCGCCTGGCGAGTCCGCCGTAAAAGCCCCCTCGCTGCCCTGCTGGCAGCCGGTGCCACTGCCCTGGCGACGATGGCCTTTGTCATTCCCAAGTTTATGGCGGTTTGGACGATACCCCTGTTAACAGAAGCGGCTATATCAGAGGGCGCTGGTGCAGAGATGGCCGCTACCCTGCTGCCACTGCTTAACGTATCGATTCCCTTCTCGCTTTATACCTCTTTCGATTACATGGGCTTTTGGCTTTATTCGTTGTTCGCTCTACTCACGATGGTACCCATGGTCGACCGCGATTGGCCGTCTAAGCTGGCTGCATTGTCATTAGGCCTGTTTGGTGTGGGTTTTCACGTGGCGTTTGCAATGCTGATCTTTGGGGTAATTGGCGCTGCGGATATTGAGGTGTCCTTTGGTCTTTCGTTTCTACCGCTACTGATCTTGGTCTTGGTAATGGTCGCGATTTTTCGGCGCGTGGATTGATGTGATTCCTCAAAAAACTCGTTATGAGAAGCGCTATGTGATGCTCGATAAATTTCAAGCGTTAACAACAATAACCGTTGGGTTCAGGAGATAGTGATGACAGGGTTCGTTCCAAAAAAGGTCTCTGTTGCCATCGCGACTATTGCCTTCACTAGCACTGTAAGTGCGCAGCTGCACTGGGGCTACAAGCGCCTAATGCGCGCTGAATTTAATCTTTACTTCTGATTGCCCAGACGAGTAATAGCTATGCGTAACCCCATCATCAGGGCTGTTTTTTTGAGTTGGCTCATTGCAGGAGGCTTGATGTCTGGAGTTGCGCAGGCAGAGACTGAGATTCTGTCCCTCAACTCAGCGGCTCTGCGAGAAATGACGCTGGAGAGCCTTCCACCCTGGCCCGACGACATGGTGCTCTCGGGCACCAATGAACACGGGCAAAAAATTCTTCATGAGGGCGAGTTTGTGATTGCTCTGTACGAAGCAATGCCGGCGACTATCGATGTGGCAATACCTTATACCTACGATGAGTATGTGCTGGTGCTCGAGGGGAGTGTTGTGCTGGTCTCTACCGAGGGTGTTCGGCAGGAGTATCAAACCGGCGACCAATTTCTTGTTCCTCGGGGATGGACGGGTACCTGGGAAATGCCCAGTCGCTTCAGAGAACTGATCATCGTCGAAACCGACCAGTGGGAAGCTTCTGAAAGTCTGCTGGCGGCGTTATTCGCCAGCCCCCAAAAGTCAGGAACTGTTGCTCCAACAGTGCTTCCACTTTTGGCAGATGCACTGCAGCAAGCCGAGTTGGAGAGCCTGCCTCCCTGGCCTGAAGGTGTTGTTATGAGAGGTACCAATGCGCACGGGCAAAAAGTGTTGCACGAAGGGCAGTTGGTCTCGGTTTTGTACGGTGCCGAAGCCGCACTTTTAGAGGTCGGGGCACCGTTTCCTTACGACGAGTATGTCTTCGTTATCGAGGGAGAGGTAATACTGACCTCAAAGGGTGGTAGCCCAAAAACCTTCGGTGTGGGGGACGGTTTTCTGGTGCCAAAAGGCTGGAGGGGTACCTGGGATATGCCTGTGCAATATCGCGAGAAAATTATTGTCGAGACCAGGGCTTGGAACAGTGCTGAAGGCTGACAGCCTCAGGAAGTTTAGTGATGAAAACAGATAAAAAACTGAAAATTACGCGACGAGACTTCTTAGACGGCGTTGCGTTGATGGGGGGTGCCGCCGCGCTATCTCCTCTTCACGTTTTCGGTGAGCATAGCCAAGATGAGCTTTCGGGGGGCGTTTATCCACCGACGCTCACGGGGCTGCGGGGTAATCACCCCGGGTCTTATGACGTGGCCCATGCTTTGGCAAGAGGCGGCCAGCGCCCAACTCAATTCGAAGAGGTCGACTATGTTTACGATCTTGTCGTAGTTGGGGCCGGTATCAGTGGTCTAACGGCTGCATATCTCTTCCGCAAGGGGTTTGGTCCAGAGGCAAAAATTCTGTTGCTAGACAACCATGACGATTTTGGCGGCCATGCCAAGCGAAATGAATTCAATACCAATGGCAGAACACTGCTGGGTGTCGGGGGCAGCCTGAACCTGGAGCAAGCTGCTATGGGCGCTGCAGCGCGATCATTACTAGAAGAAATTGGCGTTGATTTTACCTCTCTACGTCGAAGTATTGAGCCCGACTACATGATTCACGATGTCATGTCGCCACATGGACTGTATTTGACTGCGTCGGTCTACGGGACCGATAGAGCAATGAACGGTCAGTGGAACCTCACTTGGGCAGGCGCGGGAGATTTTCAATCGGCCATTCGCTCACTGCAGCTGCCGCCATCGGATGAGCAAGGTCTGATCAATCTTATTAGTGGTGAGCAGGACTTTTTGCCAGGCATGTCAGCGCAAGAGCGCGAGCAGTTTATGCACAGCACGTCCTACGAACGCTTTTTATCGGAGCATGTGGGGCTCTCCCCCGAGGCGGTTCAAATTACAGAACCGTGGATAAAGGCGTTATTTGGTGTGAGCGTTGCGAGCGTTTCCATTTATGAAGCCCTGTATTCGGGTGCGCCGGGTGCCGCCGCGTTACTGCCGCCTGCACCGGAGGCGCCAGATGTCGATACAGCGAATGGGGAGGCCGAAGATCCTGAAGCCCAAGACCCTGAAGCCCAAGACCCTGAAGCCGAAGACTCCGGCGCCTACCGTTACCCCCTATACCCCGATGGCAATGCATCAGTTGCCCGACTTTTGGTGCGGCACTTAATTCCTAGAGTGACTGCGGGCAATACCGAAGAAAATATTGTCACCAGCACCTTTGATTACGCACAGTTAGACCGAGAGGGAGCACCGGTGCGTCTGCGTCTTAACAGCACGGCGGTTAATGTGCGTAATCGAGACGACGGGCTTGTCGACGCTTCTTATGTGGTTGCGGGCAAGGCTCAAACGGTTCGGGCAAAGCACTGCATACTCGCCGGGTACGGCGGTATGGTGCCGCATTTATGCCCTGAGTTACCCCCTGCGCAAAAGGAAAATCTGGCCTACGGGGTAAAGGTGCCCTTTATTTGTACCAACGTTTTATTGCGATCAGGCGCGGCGATCCGCAAGGCTGAGGTATCGGGTTATCAATGCCCTGGCAGCTTCTATAGCCTCGTGGCCACGGCACCCCCAGTGTCTCAGGGCAATTTTCAACCGCCCACTAAGGTCGATGACCCGCTGGTGGTGTGGATGATTCATGCTGCGGCGCCTCCAGCCACGGGTGGTCAATCTTCTCGAGATTTATACCGTTTGGGCAGGCACCAATTGTTATCCATGTCGTTTGAAGATATTGAGGCAGCCACACTGAGTCAGCTAGAGGGCATGTTTGGGGCAACGGGCTTTAACGCAGAAACCGATGTCGAGGCGATTACGGCGAACCGTTGGGCCCATGGCTACGCCTATGAATACATGGAATTGCATGATCCAGCTTGGCCTGAGGGTGAAGCGCCCCATGAATTGGGGAGGGCACCTATTGGGCGCATCAGCATCGCCAACTCCGATTCCGAGGCCCACGCTTATGTTCAATCGGCCATTGATGCTGCGATCAGGGCGGTTGACGAGGTGCTCGCATGAACGCACCGAGGTCACACATTCCGGGTTTGGGTTGTTGCCTAGTTTTTAACGCCGGTGGGTGCACTGACGTGGAGTATTCCAGAGGGCAGATATTATGATTCCATCGATTGGCCACATTCCTGCTGAAGCCGCCAAACAATTTGGTGATAAAACCGCGTTGGTATTACCCGACCGGTCATTGTCTTTCAATGAGCTGGACAAACTGAGCAATTGTTTTGCTAACGCCCTAATGACCTTGGGCATTCAACCCGGTGATCGGATTACGCTCTATTCTGGCAACTGCTGGGAATGGGTGGTGAGCTACTACGGTGCGCTGAAAACCGGGGCGGTTATCAACCCCATCAATGTCATGCTCACGCCCACCGAGGTGGAGTTTGTTGCCAATGATTGCGGTGCTTCTATTGTCATTGCTTCCCATGAAAAAGCGCTGTCGCTGAAAAGTGTCAAAGAAAACTCTCAGGTCAGGGAGTTGATTGCCTTTGGTGACGATGCGTTGCCCGATGGCATGCTGTCTTTCAATGAGCTGTTGGCTGGGGGTAGTGACGCTTTTCAAATACCCGAAATCGCCTCTGATAGCCTATCGACGATTGGCTACACCTCGGGTACCACCGGCCACCCCAAGGGTGCTTGCCTGTCACACCACGGTATTGTTTTGAACGTGGCCATGACCGCCCTGATGCACCAGCGTAGTGACCGCGACACCGTCGTCACTGCACTGCCTTGTCCCCATGTTTATGGGAATGTCGTCATGAGTGGTGCTATTCAAAATGGCATGACTCTGGTGCTGCACCCCAATTTTGAAGAGCAGACGATTCTAAGCAGTATTCAAGAGCATAAGGCCACCTTGTTTGAAGGTGTTCCTACCATGTTCATGTTTCTCCTTAACCACCCTGAGTTTGACCACTATGACCTATCGTCTTTGCGTTGTTGCACCGTGGGTGGGCAGACCATGCCCAAACCCAAAATGGAAGAAGTTGAAGAACGATTTGGCTGCCCGTTGATCGAGCTGTGGGGCATGACCGAGTTGGGCGGGCTCGGCAGTACCTTCGCTGCAAATGGCCCGGTCAAACACGGCTCCATCGGTGTGGCATTGCCCTATACCGAAGCAAGAATTGCGAGTACCGAAGATGTCAGCAAGACTCTTTTGGCGGGAGAAGTCGGCGAGTTAATGATCAAGGGCGGTATCGTTATGCAGGGTTACTTTGGTAACGAGCAGGCCACACGGGACACGATTGAACCCGACGGTTGGATGCATACCGGCGATGTCGCATCCATAGATGAGGACGGTTGTATTTTTATCGTTGATCGTAAGAAAGACATGATTTTGACCGCAGGCTACAACGTTTATCCCGCTGAAATTGAGCGGGTGGTAGCGGGTCATCCCGACGTTGCGCTGGTGGCGGTGGGCAGTATCCCTGATGAAGAAAAAGGCGAGTTGGCCAAGGCTTATATCGTGCCCAAGGTTGGCGTGAGCCCCAATGCTGATAGCGTCATGACTTACTGTCGCGAGCATTTGGCAGCCTATAAGGTGCCACGCGCTGTGCAGTTTGTTGACGATTTACCGAAAACCAGTACCGGCAAAGTCATGCGTCGTGAACTGAAGACATTAGATAAGTAGAGCCTTTTTTTTTGGAGATCTCGATATGAAAATTGATAGCGACTTTGTGATGACAATTAATGGTGAGTCTGTAACGACAGAGCAGACTCAGCCTGTTTATAACCCCGCCACCCGGTCAGTTTTTGCTCAGGTGCCCGATGCTTCTCAGCAGCAGCTCGATGATACCGTTCAGACGGCGCAGGTTGCGCTCAAGACCTGGGGGGCGACCGCTGCTAACGACAGACAGGCGGCACTAGAGACTTACGCCGATTTACTGGAAGAGCATGCCGATGCTTTCATGTCTTTATTGACCCGTGAACAGGGAAAGCCGCGAGCAGGCGCCGAGTGGGAAGTATTGGGTTCCGTTGCTTGGCTGCGTGCAGTGGCATCGCAAAGATTACCCGACGAAGTGGTGGAGGATACCGATGAGCGTCGCGTGGTGACGCGATTTACTCCAGTCGGCGTGGTCGGCGCTATCGTGCCATGGAATTTTCCGATCTTGCTGGCGATTTGGAAGATCGCACCGGCATTAATGTCGGGTAGTACGATGATCCTGAAACCCTCTCCCTATACACCGCTGTGTAATCTGAAGTTGGTGGAACTGGCACAACAGGCGTTTCCGCCGGGCGTTATCAGTGCGTTGAGCGGCGGTGATGATCTGGGTGTGTGGATGACGACACACCCTGAGATCAATAAAATTGCCTTCACAGGGTCGACTGAGACGGGTCGACACGTGATGAAGTCGGCCTCGGCCACGATTAAGCGGGTCACGCTTGAACTAGGCGGGAATGATCCCGCCATCGTATTGCCCGATGTTGATGCCAAGGCTTTGGCACCGCAATTATTTTGGGCGGCGTTTCAGAATAATGCGCAGTTTTGTAATTCGACGAAGCGGCTCTACATTCATGAAGATGTGTACGAAGAAGTGCGGGATGCACTGGCCGATTTTATTACGCATCACGTTAAAGTAGGCGATGGCGCCGAAGCGGATACCGATCTCGGTCCGATCCAAAACTCCATGCAATACGGCAAAGTTCAGGACTACTTTGCCGACTGTCATGTTAATGGCTATACCTTCGCACTGGGCGGCGAGATTGATGAGAAGGCGGCAGGATGGTTTGTCCCCGTATCACTCGTTGATAACCCCCCAGATGATTCGCGCATCGTTTGTGAGGAGCCGTTTGGTCCCATCCTCCCGTTAATGAAGTGGTCTGACGAGGCCGATGTGATTGCTCGAGCTAACGATACGATATACGGATTGGGAGCCTCAGTTTGGGGTAAGGACCTCACCGCGATAGAGCGCATTGGTCAGCAGTTAGAGGCGGGGACGGTGTGGCTCAACGAGGTTCATCAGTACTCGCCCTTTCAGGCCTTTGGTGGGCACAAACAATCTGGGCTGGGTTGCGAAAACTCACTGCACGGGCTGATGGAATATACCAACTGGCAAACGATCACGATGAACAAAGTCGTGTAGCGATGCCTTAAGTTGCTCCGAGACCGCCGACGATGACACTGTCGGTCGCGCCTGGACCAGGCTGTTGTGATCGCAAGGATTTTGAGACGGGATACCGTACCGAATGGGGAGGTAAGCGAACCGTCAATCTGCTGCCTGCCTGACCGAGGCGGCTGTCTTCATGGGTTATCCGGCATACTGAGTTCAGCATGTGTGCGATGCTATGTGTTCCGACATAAAGGAGCGTAGGTGGATTACGGAGCAGTCAGTCTCATACCCACAGCCTTGGTATTGCTGTTGGCTATTTGGAGTCACAGAACACTGGAATCGGTGATCTGCGGTGCCATCGTGGCGTTTTTAATTATGGATGGTTGGCAGTTTGCTGATCGGCTGGCGACCGTCACCACTGAAGTGCTGGCCGATGAATCAACCGCCTGGGTACTGCTGGTCTGTGGTCTCTATGGCAGCTTTATTGCATTGCTGGTGAAGGGTGGCGGCGCCTATGCGTTTGGCGAATGGCTGGCCCCGAAACTGCAGG
>ENA-OWPI01002053-OWPI01002053.1-marine-metagenome-genome-assembly--contig:-NODE-2053-length-19889-cov-5.865637_pt1 | contig 19889 bp, 15 predicted proteins | sample MGYA00238138_ERZ651775 | MGnify/ENA primary metagenome ERZ651775 (study PRJEB26906, sample SAMN06265043) | marine metagenome | isolation source: Helgoland LTER site | place: Germany:Helgoland, sampling...
AAAATTATTCCCTGTCCAATTTTGAATTTCAAAAGTTACTTTGTGTATCTTTAGGACTCAAAACTATTATACTCATTTACTGTGGATCAATTTTTCCGAGGTTTCATTAAGAATTTTTTCTTAGTCATTTCTTATTGCGCTTTTTCGTATGGTTCATTTTATTCCCAAACATTATCAATTAATGAGTTTTCCAACGGCCCATCAGGTACAAAAGAATACATTGAATTTATTGTAATTGATACTGGTGCAACCTATGATTGTGTAAATCTAACTATTCCATGTGTTGACATTAGAGGGTGGATTATAGATGATAATAACGGATATCATGGAAGCAATGGTGTTGCTGGTGGATGCAATCGATTTTCTAATGATGTTTTTTGGTCATGTATTCCTGTTGGCACTATAATTACCATATATAATGGAACAGATGCCAATCCAGCCTTGCCTCCTGACGACATATCGATGACAGATGGGAATTGCAGACTAGTGATCCCAATTGAAAACACAACCTTATTTGATAATAACACAAGTACTCCTGGAGCAATTGCTTGCGACTACCCTCTTACTGGATGGAATCCAGGAGGAGTTTGGTTTCGAATTGGAATGAGAAATGGTGGAGACTGTGTTCGAATTGTTGATTTAGCTGGATGTGAAGTGTTTTCATTAAGTTATGGAGATGTTAATTTAAATTCAACTATATACTTTCCAGGATCGGGTACCGATGATGTTTTCTTTTTTAATGGTGGTGATCCGAGTATTCAAACCAATTGGTCGCAAGGATGCGCTGGAGACATAGCCTCTTGTGGGTCAGATGATCAGACACCAGGGCTTTCAAATTCTTCTTTAAACGAAGATTACATCTCTCAATTTAACCATAATTGCGAGCCACTTACCATTCTCAGTACAGTGGCTTCAAATATTGCTAATGCAAGCTGTATTTGTGATGGAAATGCAACTATAGAGGCTTCTGGAAGTATTCCGAACTACTCTTATGAATGGACGGATATTAATTTTATCAGTATTGGCCAAAATTCGGCTACAGCATCAAACCTTTGTCAGGGTGTTTACCATTGCATCGTTGAATCTTCAATTGGCTGTCTTGATACTATTCAGGTAACAATAGATCAAAATTCTTCACTGATCACACCAAGTTTCACTCCTATAGAGGAAATTTGCTCCGGTGAGTTGTTCATCCTACCCAGTAATAGTAATAATGGAATAACTGGAACTTGGTCTCCAATAATAAACAATACATCAACTACTAACTATACTTTTACTCCTGATGCCGGACAATGTGCAATTGATACAACATTAACCGTTATAGTAAATCAAAATTCAATAGGAACAGACACGCAAAATGCATGTGATTCTTACACATGGATTGATGGAGTTACTTATACTTCAAGTAACAGCTCAGCAACAATACTCTTAACAGCAAGTGGCGGATGTGATAGCTTGGTTACATTAGATTTAACAATAGGAAACTCTAACACCGGAACAGACACTCAAACGGCATGTGATTCATACACTTGGGTAGATGGCAATACCTATACTGTAAGTAACAATAGTGCTACATGGATATTGACAAATGCTGCTGGATGTGACAGTACAGTAACCCTTGATCTTACCATTACCAACTCCAATTCTGGAACAGATACCCAAACGGCTTGTGGATTGTTCACCTGGATTGATGGTAACACATACACCGCTAGTAACAATAGTGCCACGTGGATATTGACAAATGCTTCAGGATGTGACAGTACGGTAACCCTTGATTTGACGATTACGAACTCTAACACCGGAACAGATACGCAAATCGCTTGTGGTTCCTATACATGGATTGATGGGATTACTTACACTGCCTCAAATAATTCAGCAACATTCAATATTCCAGGAGGCGCAGCAAATGGTTGTGATTCTCTTGTAACTCTTGACCTCACCATTAGCAATGCTGTGAACGGAATAGATACACAAATAGCTTGTGATTCGTATACATGGATTGATGGAAATACCTACACCACTTCAAACAATACGGCAACATTTACCATTTTTGGCGGTTCATCAAGTGGTTGCGACTCCACTGTAACCCTGGATCTGACCATAAACAATTCGAACTCAACCGTTCTATCTGAAACGTTTGACAGCGCAACAATAACCGGAGCCAATGGACCTGTACTTTATGGCAACGGGGGTAGTGATTTCAACGCAAGCTATGCACTGAGCGGAACATTTTTCGGATGGTTTAATGTGCAAAATGGTATTGGAGATGTTGATATATATGACATCAATGTTCCAGGATTAAATCCTGGTTGTACCGTAACTGCATCAATATGGATGCGCATGTCGTATAATGCTCCGAACGTAAGTATAAGTCTAATTGATGACAACGGAATCATTATGGATTCTACTAATTTGACCCTGACTACAAGTTGGCAACAAATCACATTAACAGCCCCAGTATCTACGAACGGAATAAATTATATCGTACATTACAATAGTACAGGAGGAAATGGATTAGATGTGATCATGGAAGATCTACTTATTACTCAATCCTGTGGAATAAACGCAGAAATTTCGCAAGTTACTGACCAGTGTTTTGATGGCAACAATTTTATTTTTGATGGAGGTGGATCAACAGGGTCAGGAGGAATATCATCATACACATGGGACTATGGAGATGCTACCACCAATGGGAACAGTGTTACTACAAACCATTCCTATTCTAGCGCAGGAAATTACGACCTTAACTTAACAGTAAGCGATGGCATCTGTACCGATGATACAACCATAAACATCAATGTGATTCAAAACCCAATTGCTACATCACCCGCCGACGTTATAGAATGTAACGCATACATATTACCAGCTCTTTCCAATGGCAATTACTTCTCATTGAGTAATGGGCAAGGCAGTAGTTATTCTTCGGGGGCGTATTTTTCTACGAATCAAACTCTATTTGTTTATGCAGAATCAGGCACTACTCCAAACTGCATTGATGAAAATAGTTTTACTATAACCATAAATAATTCAGTTTCAGGTACTGATACTCAGTCTTCTTGTGGCTCATACACCTGGATTGATGGAAATACCTATACAGCTAGTAACAATTCAGCTACATATAACATACCAGGAGGTTCCGCGAATGGATGCGATTCTTTGGTCACGCTCAATCTAACAATCAATAATGCGATAAATAGTACAGACATTCAATCCGCTTGCGAAACATTTACATGGATTGACGGAAACACTTACACATCCTCAAACAATACGGCTACATTTACCATTTTAGGTGGTTCTGCGAGTGGATGTGACTCCATTGTCACATTAAACCTAACCATATTCAATAACGTATCTTCGACAGACACCCAAATAGCATGCGACTCTTATACTTGGATTGATGGTATTACTTATACCTCCGATAACAATACAGCTACATTCCTACTTTCTACATCTTCAGGATGTGATAGTATAGTAACTCTTGATTTAACGATAAATGTGCTTACAGGACTTGTTGCAGGCAGCGATATATTTGAATGTGCAGGGAATGAAGCAACACTTTCAGCAAGCGGAGCAAATACTTATAGCTGGAATAATGGTATACCTAATGGCTCCCTCATTATAGTAAATGAAGGAATAACAACCTATACCGTAATTGGTCAAGACATTAATGGCTGTTCGGCGGAACAACAAGTAACCATAACTGGATGGGTCAATCCTTCGATCTCATCACTACCAACAAACCCATTGTGCATTGGTGATAACTCAGGATCGGTTGAAATAGAAATTAATTCAGGCACTCCCCCATTCTCAATCAACTGGAGTAATGGAGACTCCAGTACTTTGATTCAAAATTTGTATGCGGATACCTATGAGGTAACGGTTATAGACGACAATGGTTGTGAAACTTCAAATTCAATCGTATTGGCAGATCCTTTTGAACCATGCTATGAAGAACCCGAAATCAATATATACATACCAAACTCATTCTCTCCAGATAATAATGAGCACAATCAAACTTGGTTTATAGTTGCTGAGGGTATTTCAGTACAAAACTTCACCTTAATGATTTTTAATAGATGGGGACAGTTAATTTGGGAGTCTAATGACATTCGCGTTGGATGGGACGGCACTTATAAAAACAAGAATGTTCCCGATGGAACATACACATACAAGATTGAATATCAAGCGAGAAATGGGGAACAAAAAGAATCAATAACAGGTCATTTAAATCTACTTAGGTAATATCCAACCATCACAGTAGTTGTAGCTGTTCTATGATCTAGAACATGATTAAAATACAGCCAATCGTTATAGCGATAATTAGTATCCAATCTTTAAAAAAGATTTTATCCTTAAAAAACTTAATCCCGATAATTAAAACAAGACCTTCGAACAATAATCCTATTAATACATTTACCAGAACGCTTACTTTAGCTAGAGCGATATTACTTAACATACTACCTCCAGCAACACAAAAACCAATTGCAATACATCCGTAAAATGTAATCTTATCTGTGGGCTTTGGAAAAATGCGGCGCTCTTTGAAAAAAAGCAAAAATAAAGTAGAAACCAATACACAGACCTCTAAAATTAAGGTGAAATTTATGGGGCCAAAAGTTTCTATTGGTATTAGATATAATGAAAAAGATACTCCCCAAAAAAAGGTAAACATTAAAATAAGTAACAATTCTCTAGATATTCTTAAGTTAATTAAATCATTATACTGGTGGTAAACTAATCCCACAAAAATTACGATAAAAGCCAAGACTTGAGCAAAAGTCAATGACTGTTTGAAAAACAAAACAGCTGATAAAACTGCAAAAAAACCTGTTAATGAAGACATCGGAACTACAATCGTAAATCTCCCCTTCTGAAGAGCTTGAGTGAAATAATAAAGGCCAAAGAAACTAAAGAAACATATTGACAATGTTATGACCCAATCCATCATGTCGGCCTTCGACAAGGGACCATATGAAAAGTCATTATCGAAATAAGACAGAATTAGAGTAACAATAAATAAAAATAGTATGCTAAATAATGTGCGGTAATATATCAAATGATAATTCACTTGATTCTTCAATATTTTCTTCCAAAGTAAACCCGACAAGAAAAAGAATACTGATGACAACAACTTTTGAATTATCGTTAAAGTATACAAGCTCATTTATAAACCTTAATTGGGTGAAGTAAATATAAGTAAATGACATTGGTATATCCTTTTCAATAATACATGAACTAAAATGAACCAGCATAAAAAAATAAAAATCAATGTTTTATTTATATCTTAAAATTTGAATTTAATTATGCCAAAACCAAAGTATATCATTTCGGATAGTGAAAAAAACCTTATTCATCATGAATTATATAAGAAAACAGGCATTCTGATTCGTACTAAATCAGATTGCAGAATAATCTCTGAATTAATAGAAGTTAGTGGAGAGTTGATATCTGAAAGTACACTTTACCGCATGTTCATTCAAAAAAAACAATCATATACACCTTACATGCATACATTGAATGTGCTATCTATGTTTTGTGGATTTGAAAGATGGCAAGACTTGATTCAAAATAACGAACGCCACACATCAAGTATAAATACAATTACAACATCAGTTCCTGAAGTACCTTTTGATTCATTTGTTCAAGTATCAATTGCTTTAAAGGAATATAAAGTTCTTAAAAATTATTTCCTTCAATTTCCCTTGGATTCTCCAGATTCAGTTTGTCATATTATCGGTAATGATGTATTTAAATCATTGTTTCTGCACCAAAACTCCTGTAAGTCCTTTTATAAGGAGTTCAGTAATGTTCCTATCATTAGAAAATCCTTTTTTGAACTATTAGCTGATCCCGAATTTGACCTGGAATATTATGATTTCGGATTACATAATTATCTTATCAATACTAACAACGATTCTAGTCTCAATACTACACAAGATGAACTCTTTGCAAAGTCACTTCTCACTAGACATTACTTTTTCAACAATCAAGAACAGTCATTTGAAAAAGTTGCAAAAGAATTATATTCAAATGAAAATAACATTCATCGCAACCAAAAGGAAATCGACCCATTTCCTTTAGCTAGATATCTTATATACAAAATACTTTACCTTAAAGCGATCAAAAGTAACCAAGAACAATTAAAATATGAACATTGGTTACTTGACTTTCTTCAAGACAAACAAGAATCACTAAGCTACCCAGAGTCAAAAATTTGGATTCATACTTTATTGGATATTATGCCCCATATGGCTCAACCAAAAGCTTATAAAAAATTTATTTGTTCAACTATTTTAAAATTCAATGAGCTATACCCAAAATCATATAGAAAACCTGTAAAAGACATTGATTTTGAGCACCTTAAGCAATATACAAACTCCAATTCTTCTGCCTATTGGAAACAAATATGGGCAACCCAAACTTAATTTCAATATAAAAAAAGAAATTCTTTGCAACCTTTATTATCATATTTAGTATAAGGAAGAAGTTTGTTTAGTTAATATGTGTTTTGTTTTAAATTTAACCTACCGTTAAAATTTAAACTTTAAAAAAGTGAGGGTTGTGCCTCACTTTTTTATTTCACAAACATTTTGATTTTATATTCAATATTGTTGAATCTACAACTCTCCCCTACTTTCAATCCTTCAAATCCTTTAGCGAGAGGTGATAAAGGTGAAATACAAATAACATGCACATCACTGAATAAAACTTTCCCTAATGCCAACCCAATAAAAATCCAACCCTTATCTGTTTCAACTAAGCTTCCAAACCCGATACCTTCATTAGTTGAGGTATTCAATAATTGAATTAATGTTTTTTGATCAAGAATTTGATTACTCAGATTTTGTGCTGCCTTATTTCTCTCTTGCTGCATGAGCTCTCTAGTAGTATCGTGTTTATCTCCTGCCGTACTCTTCGATTCACCTTGTATTGACCGTTCAATAGAATTCATATACTCCTTGGCTTTTATTACCTTATCATCTATCACTTTCTGTGCAAACAGAAGAAAATCAGATTTATTCAATGGTTTATTTATTAAAAAAAAGGTTAAAAAGAAATACGGAATCTATTAATACTGCGATGAAAATAGTATTTTTCAATTGAAAATAATGTACAATGAGAGTAATCCTACTAATTTTTTCTTTAATCATTCAAATCTCTATAAGCTACTGCCAAGATTCCTTATCCTTAATCTTTATTGGAGACATCATGGGACACGGTGGGCAAATAGAAGCTGCATATAATGCGGAAACTAAAAGCTATAATTATGATGCCGTTTTCGAAAAGATAAAACCCGTCCTAGATAGGGCTGATATAACCATTGCGAATCTTGAAGTCACATTGGCGGGTCCTCCCTACTCTGGATACCCTCAATTTTCTTCTCCAGACGCATTAGTTAAATCTTGTAAAAGAAATGGAATAGATGTACTTGTTACCGCAAACAACCACTCTTGCGACAGACGCAAAAATGGAATGATCAGAACCCTCGAGGTATTAGATGCAAATCAAATCCCTCATACAGGTACTTTTCGCAATTCGGTGGAAAGAAAGCACAATAACCTACTCATACTTAGAAAGGGTGCTATAAGAATTGGTGTTCTGAATTATACATATGGGACCAATGGGTTAAAAGCACAAAAACCAACGAGTGTAAATTATATTGATACAAAAACGATGCGTTTAGATATAGAAAAAAGCAAATTGGAAAATCTGGATCAACTTATTGTTATTACACATTGGGGATTGGAATACCAAACCTCTCCCAATAAATCACAGATCAAAGTTGCCGAGTTTCTTCTAGACAATGGAGCGGACATGGTAATAGGCGGACACCCACATGTCATTCAAAAGGCCATATGGAGAAAAGAAAAAAATCAATTGGTCGCATTCTCTCTTGGGAATTTCGTATCAAATCAAGCCAGTGTTAACACGGACGGAGGAATGATGCTTGAGCTTACCTTGGTGAAAAATGAGGATAACATAGAAATCAAAAACCCAGGATATCATCTTATTTGGGTTCACAAACCCAATGTTAATGGAAAAAAAATATATGAAATCATTCCATGCAATCTCTATGAAAACGACACAACGATTATGAATGCAACGAATAACTCAAAAATGAACCTATTCATAAAAAATGCACGAAAAATCATGTCGCAAAATGAAAACATTCCTGAAGTTCAATTGCATTAATCTAGATTAAAGTCTCTTTTTACGCATTTCTCAATAATCTTGGCACTATTCAAAGCCAAGGGTATTCCACCTCCGGGATGCACCGTTACACCTGCAAAATATAGCCCTTTGATTTGACTTGAAAAGTTAGGGTGTCGATAAAAGGCCGACATCTTGCTATTTGATGAATTTCCATAAATTGAACCCTGCATTCCTGAATACATATCCTCCATTTTAATAGGATCCATATATTCCTCTAATTCGATAAATTGCTCCAAATCATCTCCCAAAATCCTATTTAGTTTTAAAAGAATGTTTTTTCTTAATTCCATGCGCAACGCCTCCCAATCTTGCCCTGTATTTATCGGTGCGTTTACCATTACAAACCAATTCTCACCATACTCAGGAGCATCTTTAGCCTCTGCTTTAGAAGAGATATGAATATATACGGTTGGATCCGAACAAATTGACTTGTCCCGGAACATGGTTCGAAATTCTTCTTCATAGTCGTCGGAAAAAAAGATATTGTGAACATCTAGCTGCGGAAACTTTTTTTTAATACCCCAATAAAAGACAACAGCCGAAGTAGATTTTTCTTGTTTTAGAATCTTCTCAGGCCCTTTAATATTGCTAAGTAACTTTTTATAGGTATTGTGAACATCCATATTACTTACTACCAAATCAGCTTCTTCATTTCTCTCATGAACCGTAACTCCTTTAATGCCATTATAATCATACTTTACTGAAGTAACAGGGGTATTAAATGAAAAATCAACTCCTATAGATTTTGCATGTTCGTATAGATGCTCGGTGATTGAAACCATACCACCATCTGGCATGTAAGGACCAATATTTAACTCAAGATGGGCTATGATATTTAGCATTCCTGGTGCTTCATAGGGATTACTCCCATTGTAAGTCGCAAAACGATTGAAGATCTGAATGGTTTTTTTATTCTTGAATCGATTACGATTCATTTCATTCATGGTTGTAAGCAATCCATATTTAGGTATTCGAAGAAGTGCACGAAATAACCCCTTATTGAACCAATGAGAAATCCTGTGTAAAGAAGATGAAATGAAAACTGGATATACAGACTCATAATTGTCCTGCAACCTCTTTAAATACCTATGCACCTGAGCCTTATCTTCACCAAGTTCCTTATGCAGTACATCAGAAACCATATCCGCGCCACTTGGAAGAGCGATCTTCACACCATCTTCAAAAAAATAATTACATGAAACAGGCAACTTTTTGTAGCTAAAACTACTTGTTGATGAAGCATTTAGATGTAATAACTCATCCACAAGCTGTGGTTCAGTAAAAACAGATGGACCCATGTCAAACCTATAACCACTGAATTGACTTGATCGGATCTTACCTCCAGGTTCCGAATTCGTTTCGTACACTCTAGTTTCAAATCCCAGATGGGCAAGACGTATAGCTGATGCTATTCCACCGATACCCGCTCCTATAACAATCGCCTTTTTGCCCATGGCTTAAAAACATTTAAAATTTCTGTTTGTTCCGACGAACTTAATCATATTATTTACAATACATATATAGCCAAAAGCTCTAGAGCTATGAGTAAAAATGACATAAAGCCTATATTTAGCAAGCACTTCAGCTTAGTTTATTAACAAAATGGCTCATTTATTAACATTTTAGGTACTTTTTGGTCACCAATCCTCGGCTGACATTGATATTCAAATATATTTGTTCTGATAATTAATTATTAATCAATAAAAAAACAACTCATTATGAACAAAGCAGAATTAATTGATGCAATGGCAGATGGAGCTGGATTGTCTAAAGCAGATGCAAAAAAAGCATTAGACGCATTTGTTGGAGCTACTTCAGGTGCTTTGAAAAAAGGTGACAGAATCTCATTAGTAGGTTTTGGATCTTTTTCAATCACTAGACGTGCTGCAAGAGCTGGACGTAATCCAAAAACTGGCGCTGTTATTCAAATCGCAGCTAAAAACACAGTAAAATTCAAAGCAGGATCTGATTTATCTTCAACGGTAAACTAAGATTTCTAAAGAATTAGAAAAGGTCATCCTCGGATGGCCTTTTTTTTTGCCTTAAGTTGCGGATTGATTTTTAATCATTTTCCAAAACAAAGCTGGAAAGAAACGCTTTAGTGTTACTGCTTTAATCTCTCTGTTCCCGATTAAAACCTCTCTTTTCTTCGATATTAATGCTTTTAACAATTGACTTACACACTCTTCTACAGGCATCCCTGTTTCTTGATTGTGGTCCATCTCACCATGTTTCTGTCCGTCTGCAGCGATTGCATTTGTAGAAATCGGTGTATTAATTTTGCCGGGACATGCGATTGTAACGCTTAAGCCATTCTCTTCTTCTTCCAGAGCCAAAGATTCGTAATATCCATGCAATGCATGCTTAGAAGCACTATAGCTTGACCTTAAAAAGAATCCAAATTTTCCAGCTATACTACTGATGACGAGGATCTGTCCTTTACTTTTTCTTAACGAGGGCAATACACTCTTGGTTAACATGACATTCCCAAAGAAATTTACCTCCATAATTTTTCTTACGACATCTTCAGATGAATCAAATGCAGTTCCTCTTTGACTTATACCTCCATTCTGAATGAGAAGATCTACACGATCAAACTTATTTAATGCCAAGTCTAAAATATGATCAAAAGAACCACTTTCTGACAAGTCTAATGGAAGTACAAGATGATTTTCCGTAAATGAAAGCGCTTTCGAAAGCTCAACTAAAGCTTGTTCATTTCTACTAGAGATAATGAGCTTTGATCCAAGCTTTGAAAGCTGAATACACAGCTCCCTTCCAATTCCCGAGCTCGCACCAGTAATCCAAATTACTTTATCCTTGAAATACGCTTCTTTTGACATAAAACAAAGATACAAAACAATTGAATCCGTAATTCTATAGACTTTTACTTAACTTTACTCTACTTTAATCAATATGAGTAATAACGACATCAAAAAACATTTTGACGAGGCCTTAGAGGTCCTTTCTGCTTTTAATACGGATGAAAATCTCCAAAAGATAGAACATGCAATCAAAATACTTTCCGAATCTATTAACAACGGAAACAAAATTATCAGCTGTGGTAACGGCGGATCCATGTGCGATGCCATGCACTTTGCAGAGGAGTTGAGTGGACGATTTAGAAATGATCGTAAGGGTCTTGCTGCGATTTCCATATCAGATCCGAGTCACATTTCATGTGTAGCCAATGATTATGGCTACGAGTATGTTTTTTCAAGATATTTAGAAGCTCTTGGAAATACAGGAGATGTATTATTGGGTATTTCTACCTCAGGGAATTCCGAAAACGTCATAAAGGCTGTTGAATTGGCAAAATCGAAAGGAATCAGAACAATAGTATTGACGGGGAAAACCGGCGGGAAATTAGCAACATTGTCTGATCTTGAAATTAGAGCACCACATAGTGAGTATGCTGATCGTGCTCAAGAGATTCATATTAAGGTAATTCATGCCCTCATTGATGGAATCGAAAAAGAACTTAATCTGGCGTAACTTCACCACTTTTAATGGCTTGCATTTCTTCTTTTGAATACCTTCTGATTCGGATATTTAAGAAACCATATAACACGGTCATAATTGGACTGATTAGATTAAAAAAGCAAAACATCCAGTAAGTTCCCGTGGCGACACCCAATACTCCAGCGTGATATGCACCACAAGTATTCCATGGAATTAAAGGAGAAGTAACTGTACCTGAATCTTCTAAAGTTCTACTTAAGTTCTCGGGTTTTAAACCCCTGTTTTTAAACTCTTTAGAAAACATTTTTCCAGGAACCACAATCGCCAAATACTGGTCCGAGGTAGTGGCATTAAAAAAGATGCATGTCCCTGCCGTTTTGGCAATTAATGAACCGGCAGATTCAACCTTACTAATAAAACTTGAAGTAATTTTCTTGAGCATTCCTGTAACCTCCATCGCTCCTCCAAAGCACATAGAACAGATGACCAACCAAATCGTATTTAGCATACCACTCATCCCTCCTGTTGACAACAAATCATTTACGGCAGCGCTACCCGTTTCAATACTTGATTCACCAGCTATGGTATTAAAAAAAGTCATGTAGGAAGACATAAAATAATTATCCGTAATCCCGGACAGCTGATTGACTATTTCAGGTTGCGCAATGATTGCCGCTACTCCTCCAGCAACAGTGCCAAAAAACAAAGCAGGAAGCGCATCCCACTTCATAACAATTAAGGTAATGACCACACAAGGCACAAGAAACAACCATGGAGAAATAACAAAGGTTTGATTTAAGGTGTGCTGCATGCTCTCAATCCCAGCTATATCAGTCTTTGAATCCAATGAAAGACCCAAAAATAAAAAGATGATTAAGGTGATGATTAGTGTAGGCACCGTTGTATACATCATATACCGTATATGGGTGAATAAATCAGTTCCTGCCATCGCAGGCGCTAAGTTTGTAGTGTCTGATAAGGGTGACATTTTATCTCCAAAATAGGCTCCTGAAATAATAGCTCCCGCGATCATACCTTCACTGATTCCCATCACACTCCCAATACCAAGTAATGCAAGACCGACAGTTCCAATGGTACTCCATGAGCTACCCGTAGCCAAAGCTACAATGGCACATATGATACATGAAGCGACAAGAAAAAAGCTCGGATTAAGAATGTCAAGCCCATAATAAATCATTGTTGGAACGACTCCAGAAATCATCCATGTTCCACTCAAAGCACCAATAACCAATAATATCAGAATGGCTCCAAGGGAAGATTTGATACTTTTTATCATTCCTTCCTGAATCATTTTCCAAGAAAAGCCTTGGCCCATTCCTATTGCCGATGCAATGACTGCACCAAAAAGCAAAGCGATCTGATTGGGTCCTCCAGTTGCATCTTCTTCAAATACATATACATTGAATGCCAATAAAGCAATTAAAACAATAACAGGAATAAAGGCTTCAATAAAATTAGGAGTACGTGTAGAATCAGTCATATTTTCGATTTGAGCTAAAAATAAGCATAATATTCAATCACTTCTGAACCGCATTAGACATCATCTGTTATTTTTGTATGGTGAAAGATTCAATTGTCATAAAAGGGGCACGTGTGCACAATCTAAAGAATATTGATGTGGAAATTCCACACGGATCATTTACAGTAATTACAGGGGTTTCAGGTTCTGGAAAGACGTCGCTCGCATTCGACACTATATTTGCGGAAGGCCAAAGACGGTTTATTGAAAGTATGTCCTCATACGCAAGACAATTTTTAGGTAAACTTGAAAAACCCGAAATGGATTACATAAAAGGAATTGCTCCCTCTATTGCCATTCAACAAAAGGTCATATCATCTAACCCAAGATCAACCGTTGGTACAACAACGGAAATATATGATTATTTAAAATTGCTTTATGCAAGAATAGGCACTACTTACGACCCTCAGACAGGAGAAAAAGTTCGAAAACATAGCATTAAAGATGTATTAAACCACTTAAAAGAGCTCCCTAAAAATAGTAAGATAGCGCTTCTATCACCTTTAAAAATAAACAAAAAAGAGATAATACAAAACTATGTAAAAGAGGGATATACACGTATTTACTTAAATAATAAGTTTGTAAGTATAAATGACTATAAGTTCAACGCTAAAGACGATATATTTCTTGTAATAGACAGAATCAAAACAGACTTCTCTGAAGAAGATAATGAGGGGCGAATATTGGATTCTATAGAGCTGGCATTTAACGAAGGCCATGGTATTTGTCACACACTAAACCCTATTGATCAATCTCAAAGCATATTCAATAAAAAGTTTGAGAACAGAGGGATTGAATTTCAAGAACCCTCTTTACACTTTTTTGCTTTCAACAATCCTTATGGGGCTTGTAAAACCTGTGAAGGCTTTGGTAAAATATTGGGCATCGATGAAGACCTCGTAATTCCGAACAAGGATTTAAGCGTTTTTGACGGGGGAATTGCCCCCTGGAAAGGAGAAGTTATGGGCGCTTACTTTAAAAACCTAACCCTCAAAGCGTCAAAATTCAACTTCCCCATCCATAGAGCAATCAAAGACCTTAATGAAGCTCAATACCAATTGCTTTGGGATGGGAATGAACACTTTACTGGTCTTCATGCATTTTTCAAAGAAGTCGAAAGGAAAACCTACAAGATACAATACAGAGTAATGCTCTCTAGATATCGAGGAAGAACAGATTGTCACGAATGTAAAGGGACAAGATTAAGAGGAGATGCGTCATATGTGAAAATCAACAATAAATCTATTCAAGACATTGTCCTTCTCCCTGTTTCTGATAGCCTCGCGTTTTTTAAAGACCTAAAAGGGAATGTTGAAGAAAATGCGGTAAGCAATCGGATCCTTCCTGAAATCATTAATAGACTGACCTACCTAAGCAATGTTGGTTTGGGGTATCTCACCTTAAATAGGCAAGCAAACACGCTTTCGGGAGGGGAATCACAGCGTATACATTTGGCCACTTCACTAGGGAGCGCTTTAGTGGGCTCTATTTATATTCTAGACGAACCATCTATAGGATTACACCCAAAGGATACAGAAAACCTTATAAAAGTCCTAAAACAGCTTCAAAATGCGGGGAATACCGTAATCATAGTGGAGCATGAAGAAGAAATCATGAGAGCTGCAGATCGAATCATAGATATCGGCCCTAAAGCGGGCAAGTATGGTGGAGAAGTTGTATTCAACGGCAGTCACAAAAAACTAATTCGAAGCAAAAACAGTCTTACCGGTGATTATTTGAATAAAATCAGAACCATTGAAATCCCTGAAAAAAGACGGACCATTAAGAGTAAAATTGAAATTGAAGGAGCCTATCAATACAACCTAAAGAACATCAACGTGTCCTTTCCTTTAAACTGCCTAACCTGTGTAACAGGAGTTTCGGGCTCGGGAAAATCCTCTCTTATTGGAGACATACTCTACCCCGCCCTCAGAAAGAACATGGGCATAAGTAATGACATCCAAGGAAAATATACCGCACTCAAGGGTGATTATAATCGTCTAAAACACGTCGAATTCATCGATCAAAACCCTATTGGGAAATCTTCAAGAAGCAATCCCATTACCTATGTTAAGGCCTTTGATGACATAAGAGATTTATACTCAAGACAAAAACTTTCAAAGTTGAGGGCATACAAACCAGGGTTTTTCTCTTTCAATGTTCAAGGAGGACGTTGCGAAATGTGTGAGGGAGAAGGAACCATTACTGTTGAAATGCAATTTATGGCTGACATACATCTTCAATGTGAAAATTGTAAGGGAAGTCGGTATAAAAAAGAAACACTGGAAATCAGCTATCGAGAAAAAAACATACATAATCTATTGGAAATGAGCCTCACGGAAGCCCTTTCCTTTTTTAAAGAGGGCAACGATAGGATAGAGAAAAAAATCGTATCCAAAATTCAACCCCTTGTTGATGTAGGATTGGGCTACTTGAAGGTCGGACAACCATCAAGTACCATGAGTGGTGGAGAAGCGCAGCGAATCAAGCTCGCCTCTTTTTTGGCAAAAGGTAAAAATACACCACCTACCCTATTTATTTTTGATGAACCTACTACGGGATTGCATTTTTACGATATTGAAAAACTCATTGTTGCCTTTAATGCATTAATTACTTTAGGTCACAGTATTATTGTAATAGAGCACAATATAGAGGTCATTAAATGTGCTGATCACATCATTGATCTTGGTCCCGAAGGTGGTAAAAATGGAGGGAATGTTTTGTTTGAAGGCACCCCTGAAGCTCTGATTAAACAAAAGAATAATGAAACTTCCCGGTTCTTAAAGAAAGCACTCAATTAAGCATACATGAATTTCATTGATTACATTTGTTAACGTGAATAAAAAGATAACCATAGCCATAGATGGCCATTCCGCATGCGGAAAAAGCACCCTAGCGAAAGGAATGGCAGCCAAACTCAACTATGTTTTTATTGATTCAGGTGCAATGTATAGAGGTGCCGCCTTATTTGCACTCCGAAATGGATGTCTGAATCCTGAACTAGATAAAAACTTACTACTGTCTCTTCTTGACCAGCTTGATTTGAGCTTTAAGAATGTAAAGGGAACGAATTGTTTGTTTTTAGGAGCAGAAAATATTGAAGATGAAATCCGTCAACCTCATGTTGCAGCAATTGTTTCAAAAGTAGCTACCATAAAGGAAGTCCGGGTTAAATTGGTTGCACAACAACAAGAGATGGGAGCAAATGGAGGCATTGTCATGGACGGAAGAGATATTGGCTCTGTGGTTTTTCCAAACGCTGAGCTTAAATTATTTGTTACGGCATCGACTGCCATTCGTTCTAAACGAAGATTTCTCGAACTTCAAGGAAAAGGGATTAATCAAGATATAGGAGAAGTAGAAAAGAACTTAATTGAAAGGGATTACATCGATTCAACACGTGAGGAAAGCCCATTAATTCAGGTTGAAGATGCTATTGTTTTGGACAACTCAGAACTCTCTAAAGAAGAGCAGCTTGATTGGGCCTTGAGTAAAGCTTTTGATACTATTCAACCTTCCTCTTCCATTTAAAAACTTTTATCTGACGCCTTTCGTTGTCCCCAATAATATGGTAATCAACAATAATATCACCATGGGTATTGGGACACTTTATTTCAAAGTTTTTGAATTCAGGAGATGCATTAGAAGCATGAGGAATCAGAATCTCATTTATCTTTGTTACCTCGTTATCAACAGAGACACGATCAATTTTAATGGTATAAAAGCCAATATTTTCTATCTCTAATATCAACTTACCTTTCCTACTCTTGACAGGATAGGCATGAATATAGTCTTCCTTATCAAATGATTCTCTAATGTAACTGGCTCTATCAAAAAATGCAGCTTTGCTGTATTTGAATTTTTTATTTCCGTATGAAAAAATCTCATCCTCAAATGACGATGGATCAGATTGAATTATGGCAAGTTTCTTTTTGATTTCACTGTCATTATTCTGAAAAAACTGAATCAACCATTCTTTTTCAGAATAAAGCTTGAGATAATGGATGTAACTCGTGTAAAAATCAACATCAAAAGTTTCAGGACTTACAAATAAAAAGCGATACCAGTCTTTGTATAAATCCACCCAAACGTCTTGAACAAATTGCTTTAATGGGATTGTAGCACTGACCTCATAAGTCATTTTGTTTTTAAAAAAATATTCGTTGTAATGACCATCATAACCAATTGGTTCTAGTAAGTCGTTATTGGGGTTGAAATAAAAACGTACACTCTTCCAAGCTTGAGCATGCGGTATCCACAACACATCAGTCAAAGCAAAATATTTTGCCAGCTTTTCGACATTGAAAACTTTTGACGTTTTCATCTTCCCTCTTCGCCATAATTCCAAATTTGAAATAGCCAACTGCATTAATTTAGGATCATTTTTTTGCCAATATTTATCTTGAAATGGATCCACATAAGTGGTTTCAAAATCATCTAAAGAATAATCCTCGTTAAAGCGAATAATCGGCCCTAACGGTAGACCATTATTGGTTATTAGAGAATTCTCAAAATGTTCTTCAAAGGCATAGATTCCAAGATCACAGCCATCCACCTTCAATCTAATAAACTTGTATTTTAATCCAATCAAATCAATTGAATGCAATGCTTTATGAAAGATCCATTCATAAATATAATTTCTTGCTCCAGCTCGATGCAAAGAAAAACGCTTTACATTGAATATACTTTTCCCGTCTGTAGTTTTTACTCTGAAAGACCACTTGGCCTCATCATTAAAATGTATCGCCCTATCCCCTTTTAATCGTGCCTGAATTAAAACCGTATCGTTATTATAAACAAGTTTTGCATCTACAAATGAAAAATCTCGATTTCCATCTATTGCATTCTGACGTTGGGTTTTAATCTCTGCCAACGCAGAATCTGAAATTATGAGATTGAGTTCGTCTACAGGAATATTTATATTTTCTTTCGCATTACATGAACTCTGACAAGCAACAATAGATAATTTGATTTTTTGAACAACTGAAAATTTATACTCAAGCATCAGACCCACTGTCAAAGCAATAGAAAAAGCCAATGAAATCCAGATAAGATTTGAATATCTTTTCATTTATAAACACTTGATTAATAAATAATTAACAATGCAATGTAATGATTTAATTTTCAATTAATTAAAAAATATTGCAATTATAAAAATGTCATAATGGTAGTTCACTTTTCTCTAGAAAATAATTAACAATAATTTGTGCTTTAAAATGGCCGACCTTGTATTTTTCTTTAAGGCAGGCTTTCATTTCCTTTTTATTGGATTGCTTTTCGCCATCTAGTACTTTGAACCACTCTTCCAATGATTTCCCTGTTTTTTCTGGGAGGTTTTTGACAATTGCATGTTCCATTTGTTTTGGTGACGAGCCCATATTCTTTTTTAACGTTTAGTTTAACAAATCGTTTTAATGTGTATAATACATTGTTGTACTCCGTTTTTTATTTAAATGTCAATTTGATACCTTCTGTAACCATCCCCGTTCCAATTATCGCAAGAATTAATCCCATTAACTTTCCAATTACAGCTATTAAATTGTTGCCTACTTTTTTGACTATCAAGTCACTTAAAGCAAAAGCCAAATAAGTTAGAAAAATCATTAAAGCAAAAATAGATATAACAACTCCAATATGAATGTATGTTGCATCAGTAACAAAGTTCATTGCCGTTACAATAGTTCCAGGACCTGCTAGAATGGGTATAGCCAAAGGGGAGATTGCAAGATTACTTTTATCTTCTGAATTGGCATTGTTATGCACTTTAGACTTTTTAGACATTAACATTTCAAAGCCAACATAAAATATTAGGATTCCTCCTGTTATTTTAAAAGCAGGGATTGTAATTCCAAATAATTCGAAGATATATTTACCAGCGATAATAAAAGCTACGACTATAATAAAAGCTGTAATTGAAGCTGTTTTAGCAATCTTTTTCTTTCCTTCTTTATCTTCACCTTCAACAAGACCTAAGAAAACAGGTGTGTTAGCTATTGGATTCATAATAGCAAAAAAGCCCATAAATACCGTCAATCCATAGGTGATTAAGTTTTCCATGTTTTATTTTTTAGAGTTTATTTATTATTTGAAACTGGTGAATGAAGTACAACGTTGCGGCTAAAATGCGTTTTAATGCAGTTTAGGTTTTGTTGGCGGTAGTTTTTATAAACTTTTAAGTTTTCCATTTTCAATAAGTAAACTATCCATAAACCCCACTTTATATTTGTCATCGGGCGCAGGATTATCATTAATTGTAACAACGTCACCAACGGTGTAACCTACTGAGAGGGATGAATGTATTTGAAGTGTTTTTCCATCTGTAGTTTCTCTTAGTACAATTCGATTTGTTTTTGGCTTCTGAATTTTTGAATCTACATCAGTGTTGTTTTGAGTAGACAAATTATTTTTTTTCAATTTCCTTTGCAGACCTATAATTATTAGAGCTAATGAAGGTAACATAAAAGCGAAAAAGCCCCATCCAAAAGAGTCCCTATTTTGTCTTTTTGCAATATTTGAACACCAAATAGTCACAATAATTCTTAGAAAAAAGCCAATGATTAAAATCGCTGAATACAATGCTGCATCTTTGATTCCACCAAATTGCAGTACGCCAAAATTGAGAACAATTAAAATGACACCAAATACTGTTGCATCTGTTTCCTTTTGATATGAT
>ENA-OWPI01002056-OWPI01002056.1-marine-metagenome-genome-assembly--contig:-NODE-2056-length-19882-cov-3.530220_pt1 | contig 19882 bp, 14 predicted proteins | sample MGYA00238138_ERZ651775 | MGnify/ENA primary metagenome ERZ651775 (study PRJEB26906, sample SAMN06265043) | marine metagenome | isolation source: Helgoland LTER site | place: Germany:Helgoland, sampling...
TAATTTGATCCATTTAAATGCTGCCAACGCGAACAGAGTCATATCGTGGAAGCAATCGTTGAACTTTTGGTACTGATCGCCGACGCGGCAATCAGATTTGCGGATAACTCCGCTGCCGATGTTGTAACCAAGCGAGTCCCACCCGCCGTCGATATTTCTCTGAGTGGCATCGACAAACTTCTCATATCGTGCGCAGTTGTGAAGGGCGTCGCTGTCGATGATAAAGTCCTCCACGCTGGCGGAGCATTCCTCCAGAATCGCGTACCCTTGATGGAAGTACGGGTTCCAACAACTAGTATGATCGTTGTTGGCTGGGTTACAAGGGCCTGCTGGCTTGCGTTCAGTCGCAAAAAGAGCTTTGCACGTAAGGTCGAATGAGGCCTTGAGGGAGTCGGCATTAACAGAATCAACAGTTTCTATGTACTTGTGCGCCGAGGCTAAGCAGTTGTCTCCTTTCTCACCAGGAACGTCACCGCAGATTAAGCTCGTGGCGCCATCAAAAGTATAACCGAAATCATACACGCCATTTTTGATATCATCGCAGCACGAACGAAGACAAACTCCTACATCACGAGTCGTGTCTACGGTTCCATCCTGATTGTTGAAGGGGTAGCAAGTCTCCTCGACGTTATCAACGGAGGTGGGAGCAGGGCTAGGTGGGGGTGGGAGCAAAGCACAGCCCCCCACAAACTGCCCAATAAAGTCAGCGCCGAGCATGCCCGCGGCGAGTGTGACAGCAGCCATACTGGCATCATAACAGCCGGGGTTCCCATCCGAAAAGCAAGTCATTTCCACAGAATAATCAGCAGCACTTCCGCCACCAATAAGGACAGGAGCAGCACTGTTCAGATAGTCACAACAGTCCTTGGTCGTAGAGCCGATGGGAAATGCCCCCAAGAGACTACAGGACGAAACAGCTGGCCCGCTCGGAGTGCCGCTGTCCTCATCCTCATCCTCATCCTCATCCTCTGTTTCGACCTTTGAAGTGTTCTGGGCGTTGTACCACGTCATCAAATCCGGAATTGTCGTAACAGTGTCGTAGAATTTCCAAGAATAATAGTCATAAAGCTTGTCCAAGTTGGCGTACTGTTCGTGCTTTGCTTTGCCCGAATGCAAAGGATCCTCTAAAAACTGCTTGCATACGCCCTCGTTCACTGGACTCCAACCATCTTCGACGTTTTCAATCGCGGCAAGGCGATCAGGGTTCGCCATCAAGTCCACAACAGGGTAGATCTTGGCAAACATGCACCAGTTGTAGGGGGTCACTGTGAAGGGGATGTCAAAGAGGGTATCATTCACGAGGTTGTTGAATTCGCTATTAAGAGGTTCAACAGGATCACCGCAGTAATCATATTCGCCTTCGACGAAGCAATCAAGGACAGAGAGACGGTTGTAGGCCCCGGTGGAGCCGCCATCGAGGATATCCTTGGTGTTGACGGGATGAAGGACCCCATCGATATCCTTAACTTCCACTTCGATGTCCATCATTTTATCCTCCAGAAAGTCACCCATCGCAATAAGCTTGTTCGCGACTAGCATATCTTCGCCTGGGAGGAAGTTTTCCTGTGCATTGTTGTAAATTGTTGTGATTACATGGGTTAGTTAGGGTAAGGTGTGTGTGTTAGGATGGAAAAAAATAATTCACAGAGCATTATGAGTGCCATAAGACAGGGAAATTCAACAAGCTCGATGCTTACCTCAGTAGTATCGATAAGAATGAACTCCCGTCCTATTCCCGCGATCGCATGATCCTTCAAGTACTCAACTTCCTCGTAGACCCTGCCCCCTTCCTTAATCCAGAGGTTCTCAATCTTCACCTCCACAGAGCCAAAGGTAATAATACAGGAAGTCAGTATGAAAGCGAGGGTGTAGCCGAACAAGATGACACACCACGCATTGCGAGCGGTGCATTTACCAAGGGAGAAGAAAAACCCATAGTGTGATGATCCGGACATGGCGGATGACCGAGAGGAAGATTTGTGTTTATAACAGATCCGTTCACTTTCTCTAATTCCACCCGAGAAGCAGACAAGCCCTCAAATCCCAGAAATCGATTTTAATAACGAAAATTAAATCGAAAAGGGCAGGTATAGACAAGTACAGTTTTGTCACCTTTCCAGCGCACCGAACCCGAAACCCGAAACCGCTGCGCGCGCGCGATAGAAAAGATTGCACGATTATTTTGGTTTTGTTACTTGTTTTTTTTTTTCCATCGTTATCTGCGCATAGGTCCAAGAAAACACCTAGCTGAGCTTAACTTACGTTAAGGCTGCGCAGCAGCGCTTGCATCTCTGTTACTCTCTCCCACAACTCCCTGACGGCCCCTCCAAGGAAGTCCTTTGGCACTTGGTGATCTCGCAAATTCTTTAGATTTAGCTGGGATGTCATCCCTAAAAGACTTGACGCCCATACAAAATGCCGTCTCTTCCTCGTCGGTGCCTGGTAGCAAAGAAAATGGCCCTGGAATGGGCGGTGACAAAAGTGACAGCAATGCTGACAGCACTGGCAACGGTGAGCCTGGGGCGACCGATGATGCGAAACCAAAGACGCCAAGGGAGCTTGCAGATGACTACTTGACAATTTTGCTACATAGTATGGCATTCAACGTTTTTATGGGGGTGCTCACCATGTTTGCTCTGGTTGCTGACGACGCTAGACTAGCCTTCGCGGAGAGGGAGGACGATTGGTGGTTGCAAGGGATGAGTGCTGTAGGGATGGTGAGTTTTGCCTTTTGTAAGCGACGATTTCATGGCACCACCACGCCGTGTTGCGCATACAGTGCGTTGCACTGAAAACCGTCCATCAAGCAATCTACACAGTCACACTCTCACACTCACAAACCTCATAACACCACACACCTCTACGCAACGCACAAAATCACCCAACCAACCGCACGCTCCAAATAAAAAAAGTTTCTCTTTATGTTCGAATTGTCGCTCCAATTTTATCTTCGAAAAGAATACCGCTGGGGGTTCTACTTTGTGCTAGATGTTGTGTCAACAGCATCGATGCTTCCGGACACAGGTTGGTTGGATTCAATTTTGATTGGTGATTCGTCAGCCACAGGTAATTTGAAGGCCGCAAAGACCTCTCGAGCGGGAGCAAAAGCCAGCAGGATCGTGAAAATTGTTAGGCTCATCAGGATGGTGAGAATCTTCAAACTTATGAAAATCAAGGCTCAGAAAGATGAGGATGAAGAGGAGGCAGACGAGAAGGAACGAGGGCTGGATGCCGAGCCCTCAAAAGTGGGGAAGAAACTAACAGAACTGACAGTGAGGCGGGTGATACTCATCGTGCTCGGGATGATCATGGCTTTCCCTTTCCTGGACTCCCCTGCTGCCTTCTTGGGATCAAACGAGCTCAACACACTGCAGAGGGAAGGGGTTGAAAACCTCCACATGCTGGCTACCTCACTTAATCGCACAGGAGGCATTAGTGAAGGAATATACAAGGAGAGGGTACAGGCATTTGCATTGCAGGACCCCGACAATGAGGGTAGTTACCAGACCGGTAATATATTGCACTTAAGGCTTAGTGGATGGGATGTAGAGGTCACAAACGATTGGATTAGCTCGAGCGTGAACGGAGCAAACGGTCACGATTTGGTTCCATTAGACGACATTTTTGGGGAGGATAGTAACTTTAGGGTCGTGGACAGGCCCGTTTATTTCGCTGGTAACAGTAACAGTACCCATGGCACCATGGCTATTTTCTCCATCGCTGATAGTCAGAAAGCAGCCTCAGAGCTCAGTTTAGGGCTCACCGGGTTTGTTATTATAATTTTGGTCTTCGCAGTAATCGGATTTAGTCGCGATGCAGAGACACTCGTCATTGGGCCAATTGAGAGGATGATCAATTTGGTGAAGAAGCTCAGTGAGAACCCACTGGCGAGTCTTTACAGCGAAAAGCATGCCAACGATGCTAAGGGGACGGATGCTTTTGAAACGCAGATGCTGGAGTCGACGCTGGAGAAAATTTCGAGTTTATTGCAAGTGGGCTTTGGCGTCGCCGGAGCGCAGATCATAAGTAGCAACATGAGCAGTGGGGGAGATCTCGATGTCATGATACCAGGGAAGAAGATCACCAGTATCTTCGGCTTCGGGATTATCGAGGAGGTGAGAGGACAAAATTAGTTTTTAAATCGTCTGGGCACGCGTGCATTCCGCCACTAAGAAGCAAAAATATTTTTGTCGTCTTTGTCTAACTTGGTCAACCCATACTCCTCCTCTAAATGATGATATTCCAAAACATGCCAGTTCACCAATACCTGCAGTTGCTTGGAGGAAGAAATGTGCACCTACATCAACACCATTGCAAAAATCATACACGACAACAGCATTCGCTACCACGGCGCCCCGAATAAGAACATTGGGTCAGCTTTCTTGCTGGCGTGGAAGATTTGCGATGGGGTATTACCTGGGCTACGAGATCTGAGGGAGCCGGAGGGAGAGGAGCTGGATAGGAACACCAAGAGGGAGCTTAGGGATGGGATCGGCGCTTACAGCAAAGGAATGGGACAGATCACGCGACTTGTTGGTAGCCAAGAGATAGTGGATAGCGCGATGGTAAGCATCCTGCGGATGCAGATTGACTTGCATGATGCCAACAAGGAAAATGGGGTGCTGAGCGAGTTCAAGAGCAACAATAAGTTGAGGGGATACTTTGGAGATCAGTTCGATGTGAACATGGGCTTTGGAATTCACATCGGTTGGGCCATCGAGGGGGCCATCGGGAGTCAGTACAAAATCGACGCTAGTTACTTATCGCCCAATGTGAATATGGCGGCGAGGTTGGAGGCGGCGACGCATCAATTTGGATGCCCAATGTTGTTGTCCGGCCCATTTGTCAACGAGTTAAGTGACCGAGCCAAGAATATGTGCAGGAAGGTGGACGTCGTAACGGTCAAAGGTAGCCAGACGCCGCTTGAAATCTGGACCGTCGACATTAGCGACTACAAATTGGAGGATCCAAGCATTGTGAAGGACGTGCAACAGCCTGTCGACTTCGATGTTGTGACAGAAGTCCAGAAGACGCTGGACGCGGATTTTACCAAGTATTATACATTGGCAATGAATTCTTATATTGCGGGGGATTGGGGAAAGGCTAAGGTGGAGTTGGAGAGGGCCATGGGAATAATGCCTGAAGATGGACCGAGCAAGAGTTTGATGGGAGTGATGCGGGGAACAGACTTCGTCGCGCCAAAAGATTGGAAAGGTTTCAGAGCCCTGACGAGCAAGTGATGAGATCGACGCTACTAGTGCCTGCCAACAATTTCTGGTTGTACATATGTTAAATGCTGCATTGGCTTTAGCCTTAGTTAAACCAGAACTTTTTTTCCACGAACATCAGCCGGAGAAAGACGAATCAGACCCATCACCTTCAACATCTGAACCTTCTTCTTTTTTTATAGCGCTGGAAAACTCTTTGACATCCATATTCAAAAGTTCACCAATGTCAAGGGAGCTGCCAAGAGCAGAAGCACGGCGTTCATCTTCCTTCTGTTTTTTCGTCTCGTCAATCTTCATCTGTGCTTCCATTTTCTTCTTTGCCAAAATGGCCTCTCTTGCTAGAGCTACGACCATTTGTCGGGTTTCTAGTCGGTCTGAGCTGTTGTCCAGGATTTTTTCAAGCTCAGTACAATTTTTGTCCAGGGAGTTATTGAGCCCACCATACAGACCATCGATATTAAGAGAGTGACGTATCACCTCCATATTGTCGATTTTGGTCAACCTCATCCGCATTCGGCCATTGTCAATATCTCCAGTCTCGTCAGTCTCCACACTCCCCCCAAAGTCGCTCCCAAAATCAGTTTCATGGTTGAACTTTGTTGTTTTCGATCTCCCCCCATGAGCCTCCTCAAACATCGTCTTTGCCTCTGAACGCCATTTTTTTTCCAAGAATTTCTGCGAAAAAATTGGGTTTGCGCCGTCCATGCCTCCAAACATATCGAATGCAATAGGGTCGTACGACGAGAGGCCAGAGGAAGCTCGTCGACGTAGGGACGAGAGTCGCCTCTTGTCAGCTGCAGAGAGGGGGGCCTTCGGTTGACTGTTCTGTCGGTTGTCAGGAAGATTCGACGCGAAGGTTGCTTTGAGAGAATTTTCGTTGTTTTCATTCTCGTTGTTGGAATCGGACCCTGCACCAAAAATGTCATTATGGTTGTGGTTGTGGTTGTGGTTGTGGTTGTGGTTGTGGTTGTTGTGGTTGTTATCATTATCGCTATTGTTATTGCTTGTACCAAAGAGATCTGAAGATGCCTGGCCATCACCGAGGTGAAACGATTTACGCATGAACGACTCTCCATTCTTTTCCTCATCTAGGGCGGCTTCGCGCTCAATTGCTTCGATATCCATGGTCTGGTTCAGGGTTGACCCAAAGTCAGAAAAAGCTTTTTCTAGTGCTGCCCGTACATCCTCAGGGTCAGCACGTATTAAAGGCTTATCGAAAAGCGCGACATTAGCTTTACTAGAACCACCATAAGACGACATTTAATTCACCGTTACTCTCAATGTCAAGGTTGTTTTGGAGATAGTAAAATTTCAAGCATGTTCAAAAAAGTGAATAATGTTTATCCATGCCACTGTTGCCAGTAAAGTAAAATAAAGCTCCATGTATGTCTTTTCACTCGGTTAACTACACTAATTACTCCCTGCTAAGGGAAACGGTATGAACACACGAAGCGTTCCTTGCTTCTCCTCTTTTGCGAAGCCTTGTTCTTAGCCGTAACTACTGTCTCCACTGTCGGTTTAATATCATCTAGATTTGCTGTATTTTCAACTCGTAGCTGGAGAATTGAGTCATTCTCCAGGCAAGCTTCTACTAGACTTTTCGTTGCCTCAACGCCAAGTTCATTGTAACTGAGCCTCAGGGTCCTGAGGGTTTTGTTGTGACTCTTGAGAAGGTCGGCGAACGAAATAGCGCATTCTCCACCCAAGCGATTCCGAGATAAATCGAGGTTTAACAACGTCTTGTTTGTTTCGAGCAGCCTAGAAATTTCAGTCCCGCCAGCAGTAGAGATCCCGTTGAACGGAAGCTCAAGAGTTTGCAGTCGGTTTCGGGGGGAAGCGGATGAGTTGAGGAAGACCCTTGCGCACTTTATGCAGCCAGATTCACGTAGATTGTTCCACCCCATATTCAGTTCCAAGAGATTGGCGAGGTTAGGCCAAACAGCACCATCTCCATCAAACACAGTGGCTGTAAGGGAATTGCCACTGAGATTTAATGATGTCAGCTTTAGGCTCGAGTTTTTTGCCAATTTCGTGTTGAAAGTGTACTTCCGAACAAGTTTTTTGCTCTTCATATGATCTTTAGAAGCCGGAGCTTCTTCTTTCTCTCCATCCAGTTCCATAGCCTTACCTTCTCCCTCTTCATTTTGCTTCTTCTCGCTTTCCTTCTTAAAAATCCGAAGATCCGAAATTTTATTTTGAGACATAGCAAGTCCCAAGAGCTTGGAATCGACTGTTAAGCTGCTCAACAATGCACTCGCTCCCTCGCTTCCGATGTGGTTTTCGCTCACGTCTAGACTGATGAGACCTTGAGGCATGTTAGCGCCCAAATCTACAGCTTCTCTGGTGGCGAGGTTGCAGGCAGAAATGTCCAAGTGAGTTATGAGATGAAAATTGGCAAATGAAAGGGAGCAGGCGAGCAATTCACGGAGTTGCAAAGGGTCCAGCAAAGACCTGCAGAACAAGGCAGTTTTGTTGGAACGGAGGGAGTTGAGGATGAAGGATGAAGTTGTGGTGTTTGTCATCAGGTTGGCAGTGGAGCTACTTTGGAGAGTCTCCTCCTCCTCCAAATCTCTATCTATTTGACTCTCCGTTTTGGCCATCAGTACACTATTGGTTGCAATGAAATCATCATCGCGGAAAAATTCATCAGCACTGTCAGCGCCATCATCCATTTTGCAGACTACGCTTGGGATTTATTGATTTGTCAGTTGTTACAGTTGGATGCTGGGGGATGTGATGTTATTGGGCGTTGGAAGGCGTATGCGTTGGTCACTAATTCACGTACGGGACTCTGACAGCGTTCTCCCCTTTCAAACGCTATTCGCGGTTTACTACTTTACCACTTACTTTGAAAGAAGGAAAAAGAGAGCAGAACAGGGTGGAGGTGTAACCGTAACCGAAGGCCAAAGTTTTTTTTCAATAGAATATTTACTCAAAGGGAGTCAGAGTAGACTTTACACGAGACCATAGAAGAAATAATTTCAAGAAAATAGAAAATAGATAATATTCTGATGAGCCCTCGGATCTTGGTTCGTTGATGTTTCGGATCCTCGGATCCGGTGGACGGTGGAGAAACTTGAGACTGTTTCCACTTGATTTTATTAAGAAAGACTATCAAAATGCCTCTAACTTGCACTGATCCCTCCGAGATTCATGATGTTACCATGGGAAAGGGTGCCGCTGGCATCCCTTCCACCACGGTAAGTGAAAAACCCAGTGTCTTTATCATCAACTTTGCCCACACCCAGTACTCCCCGAAAAGTGGCAAACGTCGGGATATTTCGATTTCATCGCCTTAACCGGTGGGAAGAGCACAAGTAGAACAACTAGCAAGGCGAGAGAAGGGTGTGCTGCCTTCCTTCTGCCCTGACCGTCTGTTCTAACTTTTCTTTCTTTAACATTTCTTCCACACAACACAACACAGGTCATGGCCAAATTCATTTCTTGCGTTAGCGCGAACAAGGACCGCCCCGCTCTTCACCAGAAAAGGCCCAGTGCTGGTCAAACCGCCGAGAAGTGCCCCTGGACTGTTTGGACTTGGCAGGAATACTACGACCAAGTCACGGGTTTTGCCAAGAGTCTGACGAGCATTGGCTTCGCCGCCCATGACTGCATAAACATTCTCGGATTTAACGCCCCCGAGTGGTTCTTTGCCAACTTCGGCGCCATCGCCGCTGGTGGACTGAGTGCCGGAATCTACACCACTAATCAGCCCGATGCCTGCAAATATGTCAGTAACCACAGCAGGGCCAAGGTGGTGGTTGTTGAGGGCAAAAAGCAGCTGGAGAAGTACCTGGAGATCAGCAAGGACTTGAAGGATCTCAAGGCTTTGGTCGTTTACGGTGAGCCCGTTCCGGCTGGTGCCACCGCAAACTGCCCCATTTACAGTTTTGATGACTTTATGGCCCTTGGAAAGGATGTGGAGGATTCCACCATCAATGCCAGGATCGCTGCCCAGAAGCCCGGAGAATGCTGCACGCTCATCTATACCTCTGGAACAACCGGAAACCCCAAGGCCGTGATGATCAGCAACGACAACTTGTGCTGGACATCTTCCACCATGTTGAGCACAATCGACCCTCTAGGCCCCAAAGACTGCTTGGTCAGTTATTTGCCCTTGAGCCACATTGCCGCGCAGATGCTCGACATGCATTGCCCCATGTGCACTGGAAGCCAGACCTTCTTTGCACAACCGGATGCCCTCCGCGGGTCTCTGGGAATGACCTTGAGGGAGGTGCGCCCAACCGTCTTCTTTGGTGTCCCCCGCGTTTGGGAGAAGATCTACGAGAAGATGCAGGCAGTTGCCAAGGGAAATAAGGGAATCAAGAAGAAAATCGCCGCTTGGGCCAAGGCCAAGGGTACGGCGAAGAACGAGCGTGCTCAGTTTGGAAAGAGTGGGAGCAAACCCTTCGGCTTTGGCGTGGCCAACAAGGTTGTCTTCAGCAAAATCAAGGGAGTCTTGGGTTTGGACAGGTGCATCGCCTGCTACACTGGAGCCGCGCCGATTGAGTTGAAGGTGCTCAACTACTTTGCAAGCATTGACATTCCTATCTACGAGCTCTTTGGACAGAGTGAGTGCACTGGCCCTCACACTGTTAACACCCCGACAGCCTGGAAAATCGGCACCTGCGGACGTCCCTTGCCTGGGACCGAGAGCAAGATTGTTGAAGATACCGGAGAGATCTGCTACCGCGGACGCCACATCTTCATGGGCTACATGTACATGAAGGATAAGACAGCCGAGACCATTGACAGCGAGGGATGGCTCCACAGTGGGGATGTCGCCAAATTCGATGAGGACAACGACCCCAACATCCCTGTTCCCAGTGGCTTCATGAGTATCACCGGGAGGATCAAGGAGTTGATCATCACGGCCGGCGGAGAGAACATTCCCCCTGTTCTGATTGAGAACGAGTTCAAGCTCGCCATGCCCGCGTTGAGCAACTGCATGGTCATCGGAGACAAGAGGAAGTTCTTGACTATTGTGCTGTGCTTGCTGGTTGAGATGAATGAGGATGGCAGCCCCACCAACAAGCTCACCGGAGCTGCTCTTGACACAAGTAAGGAAATTGGCAGCTCCGCCACGACTGTCGAGGAGGCCCAGACCTGCGAAAAGTGGGAGCAGTACTTTAACGAGGGGACCGAGAAGGCCAACGGCAAAACCACCAGCAGGGCCCAGAGGGTCAGCAAGTGGGCACTTTTGGCCACCGACTTCAGCGAGTCTACTGGAGAGCTCACGCCAACTCTTAAACTCAAGAGGAGTGTCGCCTCCGATATCCACAGTGCCGTCATTGAGGGCATGTACGCATAAAATGCCGTCCGTCGGTTCTTGTGTGACGGATCCAAGAAAATTTAGGATGCCAAAAAATAATGGAATGAGAATTTAAGTTTACAACAACATTATTTATGGCAAAAACGAAAGCAGCCAATTTCTTTCGACGAAAAGTATCTCTGCACCTACTATCTAGTAAGCTTTATCAGTTTTATCAATCAGTTAGTAGTCCATCGAAGCACAGCTTACAAATAGCTGCTGGATATTCGTTATCTGCTTCACCCCCCAACCAAGTGCACACCCATACTGCAAAAATAATTTCACCCTCTCATAACCGACATCTCCAGCTGCGTTGAACGCCAGATAGTACAGGGACACATATGTCAGCTCAGCAGCGACACAGCAGTAAGCAAAGAACCAATAAGTCGAGTAATAATACTTGACAATGTTGAATTTCGCCAGGACAGGGTGCAGATTTTCTCGCTTCACAGGCATCTTGTGATGCAGACCCTTCTTCGCGCTTTCTACCATCCTTGCCCAGTGCGATGTAACATCAAGGACCGCACTGCCCAAGAAGAACCCTAAATATTTCTGAGGAAAAACATGACTAAGAACAAACAGCAACCCTAAAGTGGCTACACGATCAGTTAGCATATCAAGCAGGCTACCCAAATTCGACTCCTGCGATAGCCACCGAGCGGCCTTTCCGTCAAGCACGTCCATAGAAAAAGAGGTCATGTAGCAAAATATCGCGGTGTTTGGATCGTGCAGTGCAGCTTGGAAAGCTACAATTAACAGAGCGATACGCAAATAGCCAATGAGGTTGGGGAGGAAAAGAAATGGAGGATTTGAGGAGGTCAGGAGCAGAAACAAACCCTTGACGCCGCCAACTGGGGAGGAAGAAGATCCTCCCCTTGTGTGCGTGTGCACACGTTGCTCCATATTGTTGCAGTTTACACTGATGTTATCATTATCATTACCATCATCAATGTCCTCCGTGTGATAGTTGTTCCTTGAAGAACAACATCTTTCTGGAAAATTAAATTCCTCGCCGAGCGAGGTGCCGTTCTTCTTTCTTATTCGAAGCGGATGGCGCACATTTGACGAAGAAGAGGCAACGGGGGGAGAGGCAGAAGAGGAAACAGAATTGTTCCAAACAGTTGCGAGAACAATCAGAGTGACTTTCTTCATGAACTGGAATCCGCTAAAGGAGGTGAAATTGAGAAAGTTTTCAGAGTAACAGTAACGATATAAATTACTCGGTCTTTCTCCGCCAGTTGCTTAAACGCTTCAAAATGCGTTTTAAACCGATTAACCACAGTGATGTGATTAGAATCTATAGGAAAAAGTTCATTTTTGGTCTGCCATAGCCACACTGAGATCTCGTTGCGCCTACTACGTCACCTTAAATTTCACTCTCCAGAGCCATGCTACTTTCCAGCGCTGTTGGAAGATCAGCTCGCAAGCTGATTTGCTCTCGCAGTCCTTATTCCTCAACATTTCGATCCTCGAGGGCATTCAGCAGCACAGATGGCAGCGCGGACGATGAATCAAGCAGCCTCCTCAATTCTGAGCGCGAGGCGATGCCATTTGACGTTCTTGTCGTAGGCGGAGGTCCTGCAGGGCTAGCAACAGGTGAGAAATGAGATGAGAGGGGCTTGGTTTGTGGGAGAAGATTAGATTACGGGACCGCGCAGCATCTCGCGGTGGCATTTCTTTGTATCCGCCTTAAACGGGGTTAGCCGCCTCTTTCTTCTTTTAGTTTGGCTTTATGTATCTGGTATCTGGATCTCTTCACTCTCACTCTAACTAATATTTGTTTTATGTTTATGTTTTGGTTTGCGTTTGGGTTTGGGTTTGCGTTTGGGTTTGCGTTTGGGTTTGCGTTTGGGTTTGCGTTTGGGTTTGGGTTTGCGTTTGCAGCAATTAAATTCAAGCAGCTAGCGTTGGCCAACGAAAAGGAGCTCTCTGTTTGCGTTTTGGAGAAGGGAGCGGAGGTAGGGGCTCACATTCTCAGCGGAAACGTGTTTGAACCCCGCGCTTTCGACGAGTTGTTCCCCGATGTAGACAAGAGTGAGGTGCTCGACGGCGAGGGAAACAGCGTGTTCAATACTCCCGTCGAGGAGGACAAATTTCTCTTCCTCACTAGCGAGGAGAAGGCGGCGCCAGCTATCCCCAACGCTCTGCTTCCCAGCCAGCTCCACAACGAAGGCAACTACGTAATTTCCCTGGGCCAGCTTTGCCGGTGGATGGGCGCCCAGGCCGAGGAGCTCGGTGTAGAGATCTACGCGGGATTCGCAGCCAGCGAGGTCCTGTACGACGAGAGTAATGCCGTGAAGGGAATCGCAACTCGCGACGTCGGCATCGGCAAGGACGGAAAGCCCAAGGACACCTTTGAGCGCGGAATAGAGCTTCACGCACGCCAGACCGTTTTCTGCGAAGGGGCGAGGGGCAGCTGCAGCGAAGAGCTGATAAAGAAATTCGGACTGCGCGAGGCCAACAGCGCGCAGCCTCAGACTTACGGACTCGGAGTGAAGGAGGTGTGGGAAGTCGACTTGGAGAAGAACGAGAACTTCAGGCCGGGTTTCGTGCAGCACACCATCGGGTGGCCCTTGCAGGACCACCCTCTCTCCAAAACCTTCGGTGGCTCATTCTTGTACCACCAGGCGCCCAATAGAGTTCTGCTTGGCTTTGTCGTGGGCCTCGACTACGAGAACCCCTACCTCTCGCCCTACAAGGAGTTCCAGAGGTGGAAGCACCACCCGGAAGTGTCCAAGTACCTGGAAGGCGGCGCCTGTGTGAGCTACGGCGCGCGCGTGTTGAACGAGGGCGGTCTTCACAGCATCCCCAAGCTGACCTTTCCCGGAGGCATCCTCGCGGGCTGTTCCGCAGGATTTTTGAACAGCGTGAAGATTAAGGGAAGCCACACTGCGATTAAGAGCGGAATCGTGGCCGCGGAGGCCATTTATGAGGAACTCAGCAAGGACGAAGAGTCTTTCGTTGGCGTGAATTTCGAGATCAATGCCGAGGACAAGCCCAAGGAAATTGTCAGCTACCAGGAGAATATGGAAACCAGCTGGGTGTACGAGGAGCTCAAGGCGGTGCGGAACTGCCACGCCGCCTTTCACTACGGCTTCCTGCCCGGCATGATGTACGCTGGCGTCGCCGCGCACGTGCTTCGCGGGAACGAACCTTGGACTCTGTCCAACGCATCCGAGGACAGCGACAAGACCAAGCCCGCCTCTGCATTCCAAGAGATCAATTACCCCAAGCCCGACGGGGTGTTCAGTTTCGACCTCCTGACCAATCTTCAGCGCTCTGGTACCTACCACACAGATGATCAGCCCGCTCACCTGCGAATCAAGCCGGAGTGCGGTAGCAAGGCGTGGAAGGATTCAATTGCCACCTACGACGGTCCTGAACAGAACTTTTGCCCCGCGGGCGTGTACGAGTATGTCATAGACGACGGCGAGACGGAGAAACGACTTCAGATCAACGCCCAGAACTGCGTGCATTGCAAGTGTTGCAGCATCAAGATGCCGCACCAATACATTAATTGGACAGTTCCTGAGGGAGGCGGGGGGCCGCAGTACCAGCTCATGTAGCTGAGCTGAGCTGAGCTTTGTTCTGTTCCCTGAAGCTTTGCTTCCATTTATTTGAGTCGATTTTTTCTTGTTGAATTGGATGGAAAGGAAGAGGAGGATGCAACATTTTTTCGCAAATTAAATAGTGAAGACAAGACAAGAGTGAGAAAAAGAAATTGGTTAATAAAAAAAAGAAATGAGCATTTAAACATCGCCGCAGCAATGTTGTTGTCGTTGTTGTTGAAATTGTTATTTTTTCATCTCTCGTAGCTAATTTTGCCGTACGCACGTCACTTCATTTGATGGGTTTTGGGTTTTGGGGGGTGGGGGGTACTAATCTGCTCTAGCAATCGTTTTTTTTATTCGTTATTTATTCATTTATTTGCATTCTAAGATCCCTCCCTACCGCAGGCATTGACTGTTTCTTTTCTACTGATCTCATCTCCCTTCTGAAAAAGCGATTCACCGCCCCAGTTCTTTCGGTCCTCGTAAAAGTGGCGCCAGTAGTTCAAGTAGAGAAGCGGCCGCCTCGTCGCCTTGGAAGCATTTCCGGCGCCAAAATGAAGCACCCGCGCGTCAAAAATCAAAGCGTCTCCAATTTCAAGTCTGGGCCGACAGAGTAACTCCTCAAACTCTGCCCTCACTTCCCCACTTCCACCATCTTCGCGAGTGACCCTTTGGCACGTTTCTAATTTATGAGTACCGGCAATGAAGCACGTCTGGCCAACGCCCTCTTCGCTAACTGCGCAGGCAAACAAGTTGTAGTAGTGGCCTGGAAGATCGACGAGGTCAAAGGTGTTCGCAGTCTGCATGCGTCGCCTGATCTCCCGCTCCGGGCAGAGATATCACATCGCCACCTTCACTCATTACTGGAGGAGAGGGAGGCGCTGCGGGCCCAAGAGAGCCACCAGAGAAATTCCAGCGACCAAAATTTCCCAGAGAGTGGGGCCCCCGAGGATTCATAGTTTTGCCAACAATCTCGTTGATCACAGAGTTTTCTCTCATCAAATGCCTGTCGGGGTACTTTGTCACATTCGGTCCAGCACCCTTCAAATCGACGCGATAATCCTCCCGCATGCTCATTTCACGGTAGTGCAGGTTGGGCTGGCTTTTCAGATGCATCAGGATTCTCAATATCGATGCCTGCACATTTTAGCTTTTCCAGGACAACGTCAAGATCAAGCAGAAAGCAGCTTGCTAGTCGCCGCAATTTGTCTTTGTCGAACGCATTCTTCAACACTACAAAGCCGTGAACCTTCAACGCACCGCTTGCAGCCATAATCTTGGCAGGAGAGCACGCTTCCGCGCCTTCACTGCAGCCGCAAAGATCAATTGTGGCCTGCCTTAATATGGTCTCCTCCGTCAAGCAGCTCGCCGACTTGTATCTGCGGGCTGTGTAATCAACCAGCGGCGCGGCCTTGAACGAGCTTACACGCGGTGATGAAAGGGAGGCTTGTTCTACTGGTGTCGTGGCATTGTAGCCAAAAATGTCAAACATTGCTGCATCCATTACAAGATTACCCACTCGGCTTGACAAAGTACTATGCTGGGACGATGATGTGATGCGGTAGGGGCTGAGCGAAATTGAGCTCTCTCTTTTTGCTCCGATTTTTTGGGTAAGCATTTTTATTTCGGTAAGTAAAGAATTTCAAAGTAATCGTTTCGCATCCCCACCCTTATTTGTATTCATCTTCCGTGGAGGCACATTAATGTTCGGGGGTCAATGCTCTGAAGTGCTTCCAATCTTACGACCACCTCATCGCTGGCGGTGAAAAGACATCCCACTGTGTGTCCAATTCGCTTGTTTTTGTCCCAATGACAGCCATTCTGAGGATTGAAGGTCTGATACCTTGGATGTCGTCTTTTTGAGACCAGTTGTGATGGGTACTTTGGCACACAACAGCCCTCTCCAAATACTTATGACACTTCTCAAAAACTTCAATTACTAACCTAATCTCACTCCCTATTGCCTATTACACAACCAACAGCTATGAATTTTCTATTGCTACTTTCTTTGCTATTGATTTCGTCATCGTTATCCACTATTAGTGGTGATGACGCTCGCAGATTGAAGGGGAAAAAATCCTCCTCCTCCTCATCATCATCATCTTCATCTTGGTGCCCGCATTCATTTGAGCAGGATTGGAACTTGGGTAACTTTCGTATGGTTGATTTTACTACGACTGACAACCCTGATAACAAAGAGGTGGTTTTTTCTTCTGGGGACATAAGCGTCGCTCCTAGTAACGAACCCATTCCATTTTTGTTTTCTTTCACTCTAGTCCCCAGTTTGAGTGCAGATACGAATGATGTATCCTTAGTGTCGATGAGAAATGGCGAGGAACTTCAGTTTACTTTTTTGAAGAGTATTTTCAGTTCAGAGGGTCTTACTTGTGGGAATGGAACGGTTTTCCAGGCTTTGTATCCACAGGCGGATGATATGCACTCCCTTGAGTTTTATCTTTACGCGCTATGCGATTTGGAAAATGGTACTTGCAGTGAACCTAGTATTTTGGAATTCATTTTGTCTGATATGTATTGCTATTATGACAACGACGCCGGTTCGTATTACTGTTCAGGTGGGGCTAGATATTGGTATACCTGAACCCTAACCAAGAACAGACAATTCTAGTACGCTAGACGTTGGTACGTTGGTCTATTTCTGCAAACGATGAAAGCATCCGGGTGTGATGGAGTGATAGGATTGGTAGGATACATATTGAAATGTGTGTGAAACGTAAGGAGCGACTTGGGTGATAAGTAAATTGGAAGCCAATCTCTTTGAAAAGAAATTTGAAACAAAATTCACAACAGTACTCGTCGTTGCCGTCGTTGTCGTTGTCTTAGTTTTACAGCTTTTCAATAACAGTGTATGTGTGAACGTAGTCCATACCGTGAACATCTGGTTCCTTTTCGACGATATCAACATAATTACCCCAAAACCTTTTCATCAACTCGTCCTTTTGACCATCGTCTCGCGCGTCGTCCAATGCGTTCTTGAATATCGACTCGCTCCAGGTCCTCGTCGTTGGAACGTACCATTCCGCATGCTCTCGGGCCGAGCGCAGCTTTTGAGAGGAGCCGGTGGTCCACGCGGTTCGGTAAGGGCATCTGACGATTTTTTCCTGAATGCTGATGATTCTCAAGTTTTCATTTGATCTTACACTTGATTCTACATCGGATTTAGATCGGTAGTAGTTTGGGAAGGAAACGGCCAATCGCTCTTCCTCGGTTATATGCCCCTCGATGGCAAGGCGATCCCAGGAGCTCTTAAAGCTGTCCCACATGGAAACGCCAATTTCAGTGTTCCCTAAGAAAAAACCGTCCTCGCTCTTGGCAAAGTTAACAACAACCATCTTCCCACCGCTTTTAAGCTCGCGCGCGCGCGCAGAAAGGATCCTCTCGAAATCATGCTTGGCTTGATTTTTTTCTGCCTCGCCACAAATCCCCGGTGAGCTGCACTGCGCGTGGTGCATTTCCTCCCTTCCCACTAGCCCGTTCGGGGCGCTACTAAGCCAATGCATTGCGGTGAAACTCATCCCAAAATCGACGGAAGCAGTTGGATACACCTGCTCATGAAAACTCGTTCCACTTGCGCTGACAAAAATCCCATTGGTCAAGGAGTAAGGAGACGAAAGTTCATTTCCATAAGCATCAACCACATTCTTGTGACCAAGAGCATGATTGAAAACCGACTTCCATTCATTGTCCTTCTGGTCCTCGTACTGAATACTTATCTCCTTATCTTTCACACGGGATCTGGCGGCATCAACGATGTGCTGCATCAATCCGAGAGAAGTTCCTGCATCGGCAGTGCCATAATCAGCAATAGATAAAACCCCTTCCACTGGCATTGGGATGCTTCCAATTGCGTCTAACACTAATGGAGTTGCTTCCGCGATCACGTCAAAACATCCCTTTGTAGACGCTGTGTATAGACCATCGCCATCTTTGCCGACCGGGGTGTGAATTTTTACTTTGCCAGAGACATCAATTGTGGCCGAATTTTTTTGTGACGTTGCTGTACTCTCACAGAGTGCTGACACAGCTAGAATAATTACAGAATCAAGAGAGAATTTCATCTCGAATTGGTTCGAATGTGAAATAGAGAGGGTTCCGAATGGGTCTTTTTAATTTTTGTTCACGAAATCACCCAATTCAAGGTTCTTAGTCACAAATGTGACATCATTCATGTCATGTTCGGTGTCAAACTTTCACAAAAAAACATAATTTGTATGCTTTTTACGTATTTATTTTAGATATAAGAGGTGAGCGAGTCCCAATGAATTCAATTAGGAAGACTGAATGTTGAAAACTTGTGAAAATTATGGCTTATATGCGCATGAGGTGACAAGTCAGATTTCTCTCTCAAAACTCATACCAACCATACTCTCTCTCCCGCAGTACATAAAATTTGGTAACGTAAGTAACGTAAAGATGATTCGTTATTCGCTACGATCAAACCGCCACTTGAGACCGGTTGTCAATCGGTTACCGTCTTCAGTGAAAAAGAGCACACTGCCTGCAGCAGCAAATTTTGATACCACCGCCACTGTTTGTCACAGTCACAGCAACAGCAACAGCAACAGCAATACAGTTGTTTTTGAGTTCCCAGTCCGCCAAGAAGGGGTTCAACTGTTCATTGCAAATGATGGGAAGCTAGAAAAGTCTCGCCCAGGGAATGGGGGAATGCGCCTTCTGAACTATGAGACAGAAAGAGAGGCCATTGACGATGCTATCCGCCTGGCGGAGGGAATGACCCACAAACACAACTGCTACAATACGGGCTTCTCGGGAGCGAAGCTTGTGGTCCGCTGCAGCAAGGGGCAAACCCCCAAAACCGTCGATAGAGCTGCACTAATGGAAGATGCGGCCGATGCACTGGAGGAACTTAACGGCACTGTGTGGACCGGCTGTGACATAAACACGACAGCAGCTGATATGGACAAGCTTGTCGAACAAACCCCGTATGTACTGGCTGGGATTGGTAGCCAGGTTGACACAAACGTGGCAACGGCAATGACGACAATCGGATCAATTTTGGGCGTGGCCGATTGCTACAAATTGGATTTAAGCGAACTCACATTCTTGGTTCAAGGGTGCGGAAAGGTTGGCAGTGTGGTTGCGAAATCATTAGTCGGTCTCGGGGCAAAGCGAGTATACACCGCCGACATCCTACAAGAACGCGCAAGAATTGACGGCTGCACTCCGCTGAGAGATGGAGAAGAGTGGCAGGAAGTGAAGGGCATTGATTTTCTCGTTCCGTGCGGAAATAGCCTGGCAATAGACGAGAGGGTAGTCGACGAGATGGAACCTCCAAAGTTCGTGGTTGGTGCGACGAACCAGCCCTACAAGAACGCTACTGTCAGGAGACTATTTGACGCGAAAGGCGTCCTTCACGTCCCTGAATCAATCTCCTCTGGGGGGGCAATATTGGCCGATTCAATTGAATGGACGAATCCTGGTCTGTACAAGTCTATTTTACCTTCAAGGGTGTATGACTGGATCATCGACCTCTCTCGAGAAAAGTCGTCTTACCTTGTAGAACGAGCAGAAAAGAAGGCGACTAACATTGACCAGGTAATCGACGACGTCTACAGCGACGCCGACAACAACCCTGTGGGAAAGTCGTTCCCCTCTTGGATTGAGGAGAATTACTCCTCTGCAGCATTCCCCTCTGCCGGCAGGCACTCGGGTACTAGCAACAGGCACTCGGGTACCAGCAACTACTCGAGCCACTCTTTCGGAAGGGGCTTCGCAACCGTATCTAAACGATCATTCTCGTCCCTTCGAAGCAG
>ENA-OWPI01002059-OWPI01002059.1-marine-metagenome-genome-assembly--contig:-NODE-2059-length-19860-cov-7.395693_pt1 | contig 19860 bp, 12 predicted proteins | sample MGYA00238138_ERZ651775 | MGnify/ENA primary metagenome ERZ651775 (study PRJEB26906, sample SAMN06265043) | marine metagenome | isolation source: Helgoland LTER site | place: Germany:Helgoland, sampling...
TTTGCTCGTTTCTTTCTTCCTCTTCTTCTTCTCCTTCCTCTTTTTCTCGCGCATGATGATCGCTCAGAAAGAGCGGGTTTGTGTAGTTCTTTTTTATTTTGCGTGCGGTTTTATTTGTACATACACTCGCGTTCTAATCTAAAATCTACTAAAATCAGAGCTCTTTTGAATGCATACGACGAGTTCAATTCTTTGATGCGTACTTCTCCAACAGTGGCTTCCACACGTCGATGTTCCACTGGGTCGCGCCTTCAGGAGTGTCCGCGATGTCGTTACCGCACCGGGGGCAGAATACAGTCACAGGCATCGCATCTGCTACGCTTTGCATGCGCAGAATGATTTCATCGTTTATTTTGGATTGAAGCAACACGTCAGCAGGGCTCACACCTTGGACACCGAAGTGCGGCATGATGAATTTACTGCCATCTTCTCGAGCTAACCCAGCCGGGAAGGTGAACGACGAAGGGACGAGGATAGCAGAGGCGCCTAGGTCGCGGATTGCCATGAGTGTCGTCTTTTCGGATAAACAGGTGATGTCGTCGAAATGAACGTTCTCATCATTCGTTATCATCTCGCGCTTGATAATGTTAAGTTGTAAATTGAACAATTCCTCGCACTGCTTTTGACGGTCGTCTCGAATTGATTCCTCCAAGCCATGTTCGACGCAGAGTATAGGGACAACACGTTTCATCCCCCACTCGCGGAATTTCTTTCCTACGAACGAAGAATATTCTGGTGGTGCCACAGGATAATTCTGAGTGTAGTGTATAGGCACGTCAGAGCATCTGAAGTGAACTGCGGCAATTTTCTGCACATCTTGTTCGATGGATTCGATTCCCGTTTTCGGGTCAAAAGCGCACTGCTCGTCCAGCTCTGCCGCGACGATAAGATGCTCTTTCAGCGCACCGTTGGATGACACCGTGTTCCAAAAGGACGTGTAATCTTCGTCGCTCCCCCAGTGCAACGGTTCCCACGCGCTACAATACAAACGCCCAGTTGGGCATCCCCCTTCGCGGCCTGGATTCCCGCGCGCAGCGTCTAGTTCGGTCTTCATACCGTCGCCTAGGAAGGTGTTTCCGAAACCTGTATGTTCTGCTTTTAAAGATTTTGCACATTGCGCAAGAGGAGAATCATTCGCATCATCCTCTGCGTTCGCAGGTTTGGAAGAGAGTTTCGACCAGGCTTCTTCCACCTTCGTCAGGATGGCCCTTTTACTCTCGAGGCCTTGTAGCCACGTCGCATGGTACGAAATCCAATTTTGACTTTTCGTATACACCGAACAAACGCCCCTCGTTGAACACTGCCAGTTTGCGGCATATCTAAAACTTAATCCGGCAGTGTTTACGCCCGCATCGCTCATTCCATCCTGAGTATGAGCTTGCTCCAACTTATCGCCGGAACCTCCTTCTTTACCTCGAAGCAACGCTCTTAAAGTGCCTTTGATGACGTTTGCGGTTGGCATCCACAAGACTTGGCCAGAGTTGTACCCTTCGTGTCGTACGCTTTCTTCGAAATCCTCGTTCGGATTCTCCATTTCGTAGAGTGCTTCATAATCAACATATTCCCACTGATAGTGGAGCTCGGCTTCGGGATGTAACTCTTTGATTTTAGCCAAATCTGGGACTTGAAAGAATAATATATCCGAATCCAAGGTAAATACGGTCAGTTTGGCGTTTAGGAATGCCAGCGCCATTTTCGGTTTCAGCCAAACGATCTGCCTGTAATCATCCTGCATATAATTCGAGGACGCCATAGATTTGATATATTTTACGCAGTGCTTGAAACCGGCAGCTTCACATTTCGAGAAGGTTACATCGTCGAGGCATAATATCACGAGGCGGTCGGTGAAACACTTCTCATCTTTGATGTGTTGCAAACCGAACATATACATGTCCCAGTCGTAATCGTTTGTTAAAGTTGCAAATATGTGGTCATCGGGAACACACGTTGAGGGCATTTTCGACGCTTCCAGACCAACTTTCGTGAGCTGATTGAACCACTCGCATTCCGCTTTGGACGTGAGAGCGCCGCTCTCGTCGTTTCCTTCTTCGACTACGAGATCGCTGAACTCCTCGTCTATTAATGGAGAACATATTTTCTTGCCATTCTCGAGCGATTTGAAAACGATTTCGCCTTCTTCGTTTGGGCTAGACCGGCTATCTTCTCCAGAACGTGCGATCACGTTCTTCTCCGAGTCTTTGCTGCCTTCACTTACATCTTCAGCGGAGCCTTTTTCAATTTCCTCCGCATCCAAAGAAGAAGAAGAAGAAGAAGAAGAAGAAGAAGAAGAAGGTCCTCTTGCTGCCAAAATCGACTCCAAATACGCTTCACGATACGACCTCAAGTACTCTTTTCTCGCTACGTTATGCGCTCTGTACGCATTTTTAACGTTTCTGTGTAATCCCTTTATCGATCCTTTCATCATCGCTTGACTTTTGTCGTGGATTGATAACGACAAAAACACGCCGAAGAAGATACCTAAACAGAGCATCGCAATCATCCACTTTTGACTGGAGTTCTCGCCAACAGAATCGTATCTTCTTGAAGAAGAAGAAGATTTAATCTTAGCTTCCTCAATGTCGTTGCTCAACTCTTTATCATCGCGTCTACTCTGACCATTGTTTACCGCTCTGGAACGCATATTCTTTATCTGTATGTGCGTTCCCAAGCGAGCGTTTTAATAGCGTTTTTGGCAATTAATTTTTTTTGTTCAGAAGTCACCTCAACCGACCGTATTTTCTCTGAAAGAAACGAGTATTTTTAGAGCGAGTACCGTAAATGAGCGCACGATATCAATTCCTCTTGTCAATCTGCGCGCAGTACGTGTACATAACAGTAAATGAATGTGTGATGATTACTTTCTACATTTAATGCAACTTATGATATCATTCTTAAATGCTACAAAAAAACAGCTCGACCAAATACTCATAAACGCGAAAACTGTTTCATGCTATCTCTCACGCCAAAGTCCAGCATGATCTCCTCTGAACCGCCAGGTATAGCGTACGCTCTGACATCTCTGTACAGCCTTTCGACTTTTTCACCCTGCCCTCCTCGTACGTAACTCGCGCCGCCGAAAATCTGCGCCGCTTCTCTGGCGCAAAACTCAAACACTTTCGTCGCTTGGACTTTTGCTAAAGCGGTGATGCCGGCGAGCATTTTTGGTTTTTGTTCTTCAGATAAGGTGTTCATTTGATACGTGATATTCTCGAGTAGGTTATGCGTGGCTTCGATTTGGCGTATCATTTCCGCGAGTTTGTGCCGAATAACTGCGTGATCGATTAAACGCTGGCCAAACGTTCTCCTACGATGTGCATACGTAAATGCCTCTTCGTAACACACTCGCGCAAATCGATTCGCTTGCACGACGAATCCCCATCGCTCGTGGTTGAAATTGTGCATAATGTACTTAAAGCCTTCGTTTTCGTTACCGATTAAGTTTTCCACCGGCACTCTGACTTCGTCAAACGTAACAAAGGTCGTTCCGGATGCCCAAACGCCCATGCAGTCCATGCGTTTGCAGTCCACGCCTTTCATTGACTTTTCAATCACGAGCAAGGAAATTCCGCTCGACCCTTTCCCACCGGTTCTCACTGCAACGGTGAAATAATCTGCCCAAATACCGTTCGTGATCCATTTCTTCTCTCCAGTGACCGTGTAAAATCTCCCAGTCGGGTCTTTCTTCGCCTCGCACCGAATATTCGCCACATCTGACCCAGCGTACGGCTCTGTAATGCACAAGCAAATGATACTCTTCCCCTGCAAAACCGGACTACCAACTCTCCTCCTCAACTCCTCGCTCCCAAAATTTAACACCGGCGGTAACCCGATGTGCACGCCTTCCAACAAGCCCCACAAGACGCCTCCGGACCCGCATCTGGCGAATTCGTCAAACAAGATCAATTCGTGAAAGTAATCAAAATCTGGTGGAGGTTGAATCCCGTCTGTCAATTCTTCACGCCACGGTTTTCCAACCACACCCGGCAGGATTCCAGCTTTGTATGTTTTCACGTATATTTCTTTCGGAATGGTTTTCGATTCGTCCCATTCGTGCACGAACGGTAAAATTTCTTTTTCAACGAACGAGCGGCACTTGAGACGAAAATCGGAGTGCGTTTTTTTATAGAATGGTGATGTGTAGCCGCGGTACCAGTTTGGGTCTCCGAATGGCACTAAATCGCCGTAAGGTTCATTGTACGGTTGATGATCTTCACCGTAGTTTCGCTGCATTTTGTTTGCGAGAAAAGGAATTGATACGCGAGGAGAAAAAAGTAAAGGTTTTCAGAGTTCGTTAATTTTCTCCCTACGTTTAACTCCCCAGGCGCCAAGGGAGATAGAAACATAAAGAGACAGGGACAAGGATAAAACTGCTAATGCTATAGGTGACTATGATTCGAACCGCTACTCGCAATCGAGCAACAATCAATATTATTCAATTTCCTATCTTCTACAGTGGTATTACATTCATATTCATCTCCAGCCTTTTAATATATTCAACCAACACATCCATCTACCTCGATTGTTTTTCGCAACTCGGTTCCAGAACTCGCCTAAACTCTTCATTCAAAACATCCTTCCAAGCGTTTTCATGATACTCATTTTCAAAGTATAACTTGCATAACTTCTCCGCGACACTTTCAGGTAACTTTTTCTTGGTTCGCAGTGCGATAGCAGCTAAGGTGTGGTAATATGCGCCGTTGTTTACTGTGAACGTATCGTATTCGTCGTTTTCTTCTCGTCCGTTTGTTACGTTCCAAGCTATAGCTTCGCGAACGACTCGTAAGTTAAGAAGCATTTTTGCATACTTACCGCTCGAAACTGTATCCTCGAGTACTTCTGGTAAGTCTCGCATCATTTCACCTGGTGCTCGGATGGTGAAAGATTCGTAGTTTAACAAGATTTCAAACGGATGCGACGTGTTCAACTGCGTCAGCACCGGAACGCAGCCGCGACTGATACCGTCTATAAATCTTTGGTCCCATCCGTTTCCGCCCGAGGAGAGACAGAACTTGGAGCGCATGCGAATGGCCTCTGCTTGATGCTCTGCGTCTCCTTTTTCCATGGAACGTGTTAGTTTTCTGTTGAGCCAAAACCGCTCTTCGTCCTTGAACCAATCGACAATCCAACCTCTGGCACCTCCACCGTACGAGTACATGCAGTTATTTTCTAAATTCTTGAAGAACTCTTCACCTAAGCACTCCGGTCTACTTCTCTCCGAACCAGCAAAGAAGAGCAGAAACCCATCTTTTGTCTTTTCGTCGAATCTCTTAAATTCAGGATCTTGCGCGCCATAGTATCCACCCCGACTAGAGACGCTGGAGGGTACGACGATATCTATTTCGCTCCGGAAACACGGCGTTTCGTCGTTCGGATGAACTCGCCACTGTCCGTATTGCGTAATACCTATGGCACTTGAGGGAAGTGCATCACGAGATTTCTGTGATGTACAAAATCCGCGATCTTGCGCGTTGAACCATATGGTAGGAAAGGATACGTCACCCATAAATTTATCGTTGACGTATTTTTCAACCCGCGAAGCGTATATTTGAGCCATTCCAACGTTTCCAACCGTATCAGAAGGGAAAAAAGGGATCACGGCGACAATATCTTTGCGCTCCTCGTCGCTGGTTTCGCTTGTAGGCGGATTTGGATCGAATATTTCAGCATCTTTACGGAGAGAATGTTCGAAATAGTGCACTCCCCGGAAACTACCATGATTCTGGTAGCTCTGTCCACGGATGAACCGCCGAATTGTACCGGGTAAATCAAGATAGGAAAGGGAAAGCTCCTTTTTGCCTTTTCGCTTCGGCGCGGTCAGTCGCGCAGAATCCAAGTCTTTTTTACTCATAGCACAATCCATGCCAAAACGTCCTTCTTTACACAACACGCATTCGTAATCAACGCAACCACCACCAAATCTTTCGCAATCTGGGGAACAGTTCGTCGCTTTCTGTTCTTTAGAGTCTACGAGTTTGGTCATGAGTTTCCGACTTTCTTCCTGCGTGGCATTATCCGATACTTCTCCCATTTCCTCACGCTTACTAATTCGTTTCTCATAATCCATTTCCATAAAAAGCGTTCGTTTTACTTTATTATTTTTCGTGCAAAGGTGTAAACTTGGATCGAAGCGCTTGTAATCAGTAGAAAACGTGCGCTTGTACATTGCATCACCGTAGGCATTTAGCAAATGTGACACGCATTCGTCTGCACACTGGCAAGAAGGAAACACCGTTTCCTTCAAGCCTGGAAGCTCCTGCGAATGCGCGAAGCGGTACAAAACATCGCCACACGAAAGAAATGTTTCTCTGTCGCAGGAAGGGATCGGATCGACTTCGCATCTTTCTCCGGTCCAATCTGTGTTGCATATGCACGTATTCTCTTCATTCGTCGAGGGATAACCATACACACACTTACTATCGCTGTTGCTGCTTATCAAATCGGGCACAGAAGCATCAGTAGCACGAGTGCTTAGAATGTTATCATGTACTACTGGAGTGTGAGGGGCTTTTGATGGATTGGACTTCTCATCAGCCTCCCTACTATACTTCTCTACTCCGTTATCTTCTAAAAGTCGATCAAGTATACTCGTCAATTCACTCAGCGTATTAGTGTAATGTATTGAACTAGCTCCTCGACAAGCCGCAGAGTAACTAAAGGTCGATGAACTTGGAAATCCAACGATCTCTCGTCCCAGCGATAACAAATACCAATCGGCTATATCGTTCAACGAATACAAAGGCTCCTCCTTATAGTGCTTGTTGAAATCCAAAACATCTGGATCGGTGACTTGGATGAATTTCTCGTGCTTTCGCAAATAATTGCGAACAACTTGGGAATCTACAGCCACGTGCGTTTTCTTGCCAGTCTTTTCGAATAATAATGTACAAACTTCCACCATTTTCTTCACCATATCTGGAAACTCAAGAGCCGCTGCTTTTACGCGATTGATCCTGTTATCACCAGATTTGCGCTTGTCGCGCTCACTCTGCGCCAAATCTTCGTTCAACGTCAAATCTTCATTAAATGCTATGCCAATGTGCTCATCTCCCATCGTTCGAATGTGAAACGTAATCAATTTATGCATTTCACTCTCCGGCTTCTTCACCAACTCCAACAAATCGTTCACCGGCTCGTCAAACCAGTATGGCATGTTTTCGCACGCTCGATGCTCAGCAGGTCTGTACTTGTTATGAAGTTTCTGCATTATCAGCATCTTAGTTGCTTTTCCATAAATTTCTTTGCTGTTTAGAATCTTACTCCAATCGTTTCTATGTCCATCCACAAAATCAAGTTCGCCACTCTGGTCGTACTTTTCGTAATCCGCGACTACTTGCGTCAAAGTCTGTTTACCTCCAATCTCGTACGTTCTCTTAAAATTATGATAAATGTTATTTCTTTCCGGTCTAGCTTCGCACGAAACCAACTTGTCCCAACCAGTTTTCCAGGGCGGATCTCCTCCGCATTCGTGCACAGCAAACCTTTCGTAACCGGCGTGTTTCAGTGTTTCTAAAATTGGCACCAAAGCGTCCACTATTTGCCCGAGACCAACCCCGGCTGGTATGTTTAGAATGTGGACCGCTGGTAATTTTGAACCAGCTCCGACGTCAGCAGTACTCTCATCTTCACCGCTGCTATCTCGCTCGGACTTCTGATGCCCTGTTTCCTTCGGAACATTCTCTCTTTCGTGTCTTCTTCTCTTGTGTTCTCCCTGTTCTCCATTGACCTCCTCCCCCATTCGCCCGGAACGACGAGAAGTGCGTCTTCGTCTTCCTATTCTGCTCTCGTCGTCGTCGGCTACGCTCGATTGCAACTCATCTACATTCACAAATGGTTCCTTCGATGTTACTTTCTGATCGTGACTGTTATCGTGACGATGATGATGTCTTTTCTGTCGCAAGCGCTCCAGACGTTCCGGTCTGCTCAACAATAAAAACGCATCATCGTCGTGACTTTCCTCGTCTGACAAAACTCTGCGAGCAGCACTCGAACCACCAATCGGAGCGAGAGTGAGGGTAAAGATGAAGATGAAGAGTAAAAAGAGCAGACGCGCCCGCCGCGCATGTCTCGACATCAACCTTTATCGCTCTCGCGTTGGCTTGGATTTTAAACGACGCGAAAGGTTTTCAGGTGAATACGTTAGGTGAATTTTAGTCTTGTCATTTTAAGTTGTTCCGAACTTGTTTTTTTTTTCGAATTACTATCTCTATCTATTTTATTCATAATTGCTGCTCTCGTTCCCTCTTGTGTTCTAAAAAGTACTCCTGCGCTTCGTTCAATCCGTGGAGCTTTTGGCTTAACGTAGTATGGCAACACGCGTGGAAAGTCGTTCTCTTTAACTTCTTCTCTTCGTCGTAAGGTCTGTGATGAAAACACCCCGAATCAAACTTGGACGATAAATGGTGTGCCTTTTGCCACACGGCGCCATCATCTTCATCGCGAAGGGTGCCGGAAAAATAGAACTGATCGAGGACGTCGATCTTACCACTTTTGTTTCCAGCTCGGAACGCCTTCAAAAGCACGCGTTTCATGTCTTCGCTTGGTTTCCAGAATAATTGACCGGCATTGAAATCCTGATGAGAGTGGTACTCCTTCGTAAACTCGCCAGCTTTTTCAACTTCTTCGTCTTCAATTGAGGCGAGCTGGAAGAATATGATACCGTCTGGTTTGGTTGCTTGAATCTCCGCCAAATCTGGAACATCGAAAAAGAGTACGTCGCTATCAAACGTGAAGACGGATATGTCGGCGTGCATGAGTGAGAATGCTACTTTCTCCTTGATCCATGTGAGTGCGTTATAATCGGTTTTTGACTCGGTTTGACCCTCAGGGCGTTCGTAGTCAGATGCGCGCATAGCTTTTGGGTACGGAACGCAATGCTTAATGTATCCCGAACCTTTGCACAACTCCATAGCCTTATCATCCATGCACTCAATCATGAGTCTATTCATGAAACATTCGCGGTCTTTGATGTTTTGTAAGTTGAATATCAGCATTTCCCAATGGTACTCGTTAGCGTATGAAGAATACACCGTTTTATCTGGAACACAATCTGAAGGTAATTTAGACGCCGCTATTCCGGTGCCTTTCACTTCGTTCAGCCAAAGACATTCGTCTGGTGATATCGAGCTCCCCGTTACGGTTTCGGCTGTGAGCACGTCAGAGTATTCGGCTGGAACGCCGGGAAGGCACGTGCGGATACCAGAGGAGGTTTCATGAAACCGAAACTCAGAATCCGTAGGAGACGGGAAAGGAATATCTTCCAGCTTCATCTTTACGTCGTTTTCGTCGCCATTATCATCATTATTCGGATCAGCATTTGTATCTATCTCAATATCAACAATTGATTGAGCCGTGGTTGAAATTGTTTCAGAAGTAAAGATATCCTCCTTAAATTCGCTTTCCAATACCTTATACACTGTTTCCGTAAATTCGCTTTCCGTGCCTGCGTAATGTATGACGCTACCACCTCTGCAGTGAGCAGAACTACTATAAGACGAACTTGTTGGAAATCCGACGATCGTTTGTCCTAACGACAATAAATACCAATCTGCAATATCATTCAGTGAATATGCCGGCTCTGTATAATAGTGTTCTTCATTTTTCACAATATCTGTCGAAATTACTTGCATGACTGTTCGATGCTTTCTTAGATAATCACGAACAGCCTGGGAGTCCACGGCCACGTGCGTCTTTTTACCCGTTCTTTCGAACAATATGGTACAAACGTCCACCATTTTTTGAATCATTTTAGGAAACTCGGGCGCAACTTTCTTGATGCGATCTGTTCTCTGCTCCGGTGCTTTCCCCTTGTCACGTCGTTTCTCCGCTAATTCCTCATTCAACGTTAAATCGTCGTTAAAAGCAATACCAATGTTTTCATCCGCGAACGTGCGTATGTGAAAGGTGATGACTCTATGCATTTCACTCTCAGGCTTTCTCACCAACTCTAGCAAATCACCGGCAGGCGCATCGAACCAGTATCGCGTCGAAGTGCAAATAGACTCACTCGATGTCTGAGCGAATTTATTATGCATTTGCTGCACCATCAACATCTTTTTCGCATTCCCATAAATCTCTTTACTACTCAAAATCTCTTTCCAATCGTTCATATTCCCGTTGAGATGATCTACTTCGTTGCTGCTCTCGTATTTCTCGTATTCCTTCATCACTTCCGTCAAAGTCTGCTTACCTCCAATCTCGTACGTTCTCTTAAAATTATGATAAATGTTATTCTTCTCTGTTCGTTCTTCACAGGAAACCAACTTTTCCCAATCAGTTTTCCAGGGCGGATCTCCTCCGCATTCGTGCACAGCAAACGTTTCGTATCCGGCGTGTTTCAGTGTTTCTAAAATTGGCACCAAAGCGGTAACTATTTGTCCTAAACCAGTGCCCGTTACTAAATTTAAGACGTGCACCGCCGGTAACGACTGAGGAGAATCAGAAGCAGAGTTCGAGAAACTCGCTTCCTTCACATAAGTCGCCGTCTTCGCCACAACGGCATCTTTATCTTCTTCTTCTTCTTCTCCTCCTCCTCCTTCCATCTCTCGTTTCAGTCTCAATCTCTCCATTCTCTCCTTCTCTCGTCTTTGAAGTCTCTCGCTTTGTCTCGTCCATTTTTCCTCCTCTTTTCCTTCTCTCGTCGGAAGTAAAGAAAATTCCCTGTCGTCTCGAAGTGCTGCTAACGTTGCCGCCGTCGATCCTTGATGGTGACGACGATGATGTCTCTTCTGTCGCAAGCGCTCCAGACGTTCCACTCTGCTTAAAGATACGTCATCTTTTTCCGCGCCGGTCGTTTGTTGTTCTAGTAACGCTCTTCGATGCTGATTACGTGTGGGTTGCGCACTTTCACTGAGCACGTTTAGCGCTTGAAGAGCGAAAGATATGATAAAAATGAGACGAGGAAGAACTACACGAGACGCCATTCCGTCAATGTTGAAAGAGAGAAAGGGAGGGAGGGAGGGAGGGAGGGAGGGAAGGAGGGAGGGAGGGAAGGAAGGAGGGAGGGAGGGAGAGACTGCCGACTACTTCGTTTGGAAGCAGGCAGCCCCAATTGTTTTGGCGATTGCGATTGTTTTTGCGATGCTGTTTCGGTGATTTTGACAGATGATATCAAAGCCAACCTAAACCTAACATCACATCACATCCTTCACTTGTACTGCTTTCTTTTTTTGCTGAGTAAAGTTTGGCTTTCAATTACCCAATGCCTATGCTTTAATCATGGTGATATCCTTCGGCCTTTTCGGTGATGTTGACCAAAGCGCCTTCACAGATGAAAAAATCGCAAAATTTTACAACATCACTGGTGCAGTTGTAGTATTTGGGCTATTAATCGGCTGTACCTTTTGGAATTTGGGGGCTACCAAAATAGTTATGAAATCCTACAACGATGATGTCGAGCTGGAAACATCACTATTACTTGAAGAAAGGAACGAATGGGAAGGCAATCGAGTATCTTTGTGGAAATTCTCAGAGTCAGAAGAGAGTATAGCGTTCAAATCCAACGTGCGAAAAAACATACATCGTCATAGGCGTGTCCTATTCTTCTCCATCTTTGCATCTATCCTACAGGGCAGCTTTTTCTCCACGGTTCCTCAGGGACAAGGCTCCACCATCAACCTGCCCCAAGCTCTCTACTTCACTAGGCTGTTTTCTGACTTGGGAGGTCGCCTGCTGTGCTTCCTCCCGAGACCAAAGTTCATCAACTCCATTGAGGCACTGGAGGTCATGACAGGAATTCGGATTTGCCTGCTTGTCGCATTCTTTCTCTACATTTCTCCCATTGAATTGCCCAAAAACGACATCGCGATTATTATCCTTGCAGCTTTCTGTGCCCTCCAAAGCGGATTCAACGCCGTCGTTTGTTACGAGCTCGCCACTACTGCAACCAGTGATGAGTTCGGAGGCACCAATAGATCAAAGGGGATCAGTACTAGGAGCCTCAACATGAGCTTTCATTACGCTTGCTTCGCGGCATGTGTCATGAACATCATTATTGTCTTGTACCTTATGTAACCTTTCTTTCTAGAACAAATGAATTAAAAATTAAAAGCTAGTGGAAGTGAAACGTAGATGATGTTGATTTTGTACGACAGACGACACTAAACTGTTCTCTTCCAATTTTAATATAATTAATTGGATGACAGTAATTGTTCTCTTCCATTTACAAAAAAAAATCGATTTTTTCGTGCATGACAGGACTCGAACCTGCGCGCATAAAATGCATTGGATTAGCAGTCCAACGCCTTAACCACTCGGCCACATGCACGAAAGTGTACAAAAATCTTTCGCTTTGGTCCTCAAGAAAAGTATTCTCCATGTCCACCCTCCCCCCCCCATAAGGTGTAAAAATACGTTTTCTCTCGTCAAAGTATTCATTCCACACGAAGTGAACTTTATCAACTTGCCTCGGTAAGTTTAATTTGGCTTATTTTGGACAACTTGTGCTTGGGAGTGCATAGAAAGTGGATGCAACGAAAAAAATTGTATCACCTTACCCCAGTCTGTGATCCTTATATAATAGGCTAATTATATCCCCAGTGCGTGTATTTCTACGTTGATTGACTTGCTGTGCCTCAATAACCTTTTTACCTTGCGGTCCTATCCCTCAGTCCGGGAACCAGGTTGCAGAACTCATACGACAGCTCCCCTTTACCACCCGCGACGTCGAGGATCGTACCTGACAGACACGAGGGAGGAAAATTATCCAAGATGAACTTCCGCAAGACGAAAGAACGAGACTTGTTGCGAAGGTGGGGACGACCCCCTGGACGGTGTTTACGCGACGACGACGACGACGACAACGACGACGACGATGACACCGACGACGACGATGATTTCGGCGCGGCATGCTTATTAACATGCATACCAACCGACGACGAACCCTTCGCATCCAAATCATGACTGAAAAAACATTTATCGCCATAGGCACAGTTGCCGGTTCTCTTCCAATGTCGACATATGGGTGGTTTGATCATCTGTGAGGTATTTGTCCCGTCCGTTTCAAGAGCCTCTACACACAACATGTGCCCCCACATACGCTTTGTGCTCCCTTCAAAACTGTGGGGCAATACAGGGGCATTGACGGCAATTTCAGAGGAGCAGCATCGACAAGTTGTAGGGGTCAGGTTTAGTCTGTATCGTTTTTTTTCTGTTCTTGGTGGTCCGGACACATGAATTTGGTCGTCATCTGAGAGGGAGAGAGAGGCGACGTTGTCCACAGACATTTAGTTTTTCTCGGAATGATGTTTGCACTCGTGCAGTGTATTGTTTTGGGAGGGGTTGGCAAAAAGTTGCCGAGAAGGGAGAGTTCGGTGTGTGGAGCGAGAGGAGGGTAGATCTCAACTTTTCGAATTCGATGAGAGTTAATGAGCGTAGGGAAAGTTCTCGTAAGTTTTTGAACGAACTAGGTGGTCGATTTTTTATTATAATCTAATCAGAAGTGAAGATAAAGCCAATAACAGAACGTGGAATCTTTTGCGAAACGTCGCTTGAATCGGAGCTTCCCCACCTTTGAAGGTGCTGGAAGAGAAATAAACCCCAACACCCCAACCCCCCTCCCAACCTCTAACCCACCCTACCTCAACAACAAAAAATAGTTTGATGGCATCTTTTCATTCCTCCCTTCCAATCTCGGAGGAGAGTGATCTCCCCTCTTTGGAGGCTTCTGTTCGTGCCTCTCACAAGGAGGCATGCACCCGGCGCAAATCTGGCGACCGAGTTGGGGCCCTCGCAATGATTAAGGATGTGAAGGAGCAAATGAGAAGGATTGAGGAACTTCGTTGCGGTAAGGAAGAATCTAACCTCGACATGAAAGAAGATGACACCTTGGAGAGGAGGTCTGAGATGCCGAGGGGATGTTACGATTGGGAGAGGCACGAAACTGACGAGGGGGAATACTATTATTACAATGTTGTGACTGACGTCACAACCTGGGATAAGCCTGCCGATTTTATTGAGGAGACTCTGACCACTGTTCGCAGGATAAAGAGGAGGGAGACTGTCGCTACTTGCAGCCGAGGGGCGATCGGTCTCGGCTTTGGCCTCGATAATGGCAAAATCACTACCGTGGAGAGCGCGAGTCGGACCAGGAGCTCAACTGTTGGCGAGAAATCGTCGTTGGAATCATCAAATTCAAGCCCTTTTGGGAAGGTAAAAAACATCTTCAACAAAAGAAAGCAGAAGAGAATGTCGATGCCGGCTATTATCAACGAAAGGGAGGGGGGAATCAGCAACACCAGTGGAATGGATGCTGACGATTTTACACTAGCTAGGCAACGCGCGGGAAGCAGGTACAAAGAGAGTAGCAGTGGTATCATTGAGGAAGCAGATGAGGATGAAGACGAGCATGCGGGGGTGACAAGGTTGAAGAGCCCAAGTGCGGTGCCCAAGTGTGGTTCTCATTGACGATGAAATTATGGGCGATGATACTGCAGCTGATCTTGGGAAAAAAGTGTCTTTATCCTCTTCTGGAGTTTCTTTCGAGAAAGCGGCAAAAAATGACACGGCCAGCGATGGAGAAGCTATTGTTTTGGGCAGCAGAAGAAGCACCAAGTGGAAAAGGGTCAGGGTGGCGACTTTTGGAGACGGCACAGGAGCGGACAATGAAAACCAGATATATTTCGAAAATAGAGAGTCAGGACAAACACAGTGGGAGAGACCGGATGACTATTTCTCTAGTGATGACGAGGCCATCAGTGGTCATGAACACCACGCTGACCATGTTGATATTAAGACTCAGGAAGCTTTCGATGAAGTTGACATATTCAACTTCGATCGTCGTAATGATTTTGAATTCATTTATCAGAAGCTGAATGAGCTGAGCGCACTTGTTCAGAGCGTGGGAACTGAGGAGGAGTGGAAATTATTGATAGAACAGACCAACTATAAGCTCCCTCGGCATATCTTCGGGTGCCTGATTCGAGGTGTTGATTTGTCATCAGGCGAGGAGCCCGAAGGAGGTGTAAACCATGGATTGAGTGAGAAGGATGAGGTGTTGTTGGCGAGCATTAGGACCATCGCAGCTCAAAATATGATTCTGTTCAGCAAACTGGACAGCAGCGTTTGGGTTCTCATAATAGACTACTTTGATGAATCTCATCTCACGAATTTTTTCAACTTGTTGCCAAAGTGCTTGATGAACGCGATACACGGCCCGCCGAAATCCTTTAGTGACGGGGTCGACGTAGAGCAGGAACAGCTGATCTGGCTTATGCTTATCGAAGATGCTTTCTTCTACTGCAATGGGAACTCAAAGCTGGGAGAGCTGGACTCGTGCGATATGAAGGCGATTTGCGACGCTTTGTTTGAATGCCTCGAAGTTGCTGCCCAAGATTGTTTTCTCCAATGCGGAAAGTCTCTCGTTGCCTTTAACCTTCAGTTTAGCTCGGCAATTGTGCAGAAGTGTTCCCAGAAGGGGACGATGGCGAGCCACTTGTGCGAGGTAGTTCTGCATTTACTAAATGAGGAAGCGTACGGGGAAAAGTACAACCCGCAGGCGGCATTGAATGCATTGAAGGTATTCGAGGGGCTACTGGCGACGACTGACACGAGTGAGTGCGTCTATACCAACGACGTCAATGTTCTCATTGACGTGATAATAAGGGAGGTGTCGAATCTACCCCCCTTGGCGGAGTTGAGGGCGAGCTACTTGAATGTGTTGCATCTCTTACTCTTGAACAGCGAATGGGGGATCAATGGGAGGCACAAAAGAAAAGAAATTTATGCAATGATAAAAGATGTCAGTGGGCAAGGAAAGGAGGCTATGGGCGTTCACTGTATAGTGGCTGTCGAGGACCTATTAGAGGACTGCCTGGACATGCTAGAACCGTAGCAGATTTGCCAAACAAAAAATCAATCCGCTTGTTAAAATTAATATTTTTGGATCCCTCCTCTTTCATCATACGAGAGGCTCTTCTCTTTTGTAAGGGTCCTCTAGTACGGCTTTCCCAAGAGAGGGTGCGTCAAGGAGAGGGTCATGTAGATCATTATCTGAAGCAGCCTCTTTTTCTGCATCCCTCTTGCCCTTAAACATCTTCTGATCAGTGTCCAAGACAAACATAGTCAGAACGCATGCGACACTCGCGACGCCGAGGCCAACGAAAAAATCCATCGTGACCGAGAAGCTTTGGGTGTCGCGCAAGCGTCCAACAAGAATGTTGCATATGCCAATTCCCAACATCTGGATAGAAGTTGCGACACCGTTTGCTGTACCGTTGGCACGCAAAGGGACAAGTAACTGAATCGATGGCCATAGAGCAGCGGCGCACACGCTGTAGGAGATTCCTAACATCAACATCATGTAGATAGGATCTAGGCTCGAGTAGCCCAAGAGAATGAAAACTGGAATGGTTAGAGAAGTACCAAACAAGGCAATGACAGTACGCCTTCCCAACCAATCGACGAAGGCTCCCAAGAAGGGGGAAACGAACATGCTACACATGTACACAAGGCCTGAGCGGAAGCTTGCGGAGACATCTGTCAGGCTAGGGTCAGCTTCTTCAAGGAAGGTACTGCTGTTCGCCATGAAAGGAAAGATAATGCTGTAGAACAAGGAGATTGTCAACGCCAGCACCCAATAAAGTGGAGGGAAGAGCTTCAAGTCGTCGATACTCATCTTTTTCTTCTTTCCACTGCTGTCCTTTCCAGCCACCCCAGTGGCTTTGTAAGGACCCTCTGAACTTTTCTCGGCTCCACCGTCCAAGTGAGCGAGCACCAAAGCAGCAATAAGACTCAAAGAAACGAGTCCAGACCCGATCATGAGAGTATAACCGAGCGCTTCATGGCCCGCTTGGATGTCGATGGGAGTATTTGGGTCTTCCGCGTGAGTGAGCGTTGTATTAATCGCGTCGTAAATCGTCGGGGTGAGATCATAGTTTACTACTGATCCAATGCGGGAAATGGTGAGGGTGCATCCAAATGCCATGGCAAGCTCGTGCCCGGTAAACCAGGTTGCCGTGTAGGTGTTTTGAACAATCGTTATCGGGCCACCACCCAGACCGAATATAAATCGACCCAAAAACATAACGCCGTATCTCAACTTCGCATCAGACTCAGTCATAAATGCACCTACTGCGTAGATTGCAGAGCCAACCATACAGAAGGTCACAAATATAAACATCGATTTCACTTTTCCCATCTTATCCACCATCTGACCGGCACAGAGACTCATCAACATATTCGTCCAGCTATAAACCAAGTAGAAGTAGTTGTAATATGTCTCTGTGTCGTTAGTGAACTTGGCGATGATCTGATCTTGGATCTGATGCTGCAGGTTCGCCGGCATATCAAAGCAGTAGTAGCTACCAAATGTAAGGAGACAGTTGAATAGCAAAATGTAGTAACGGGTTGATTTTGCATTATAATCCATCACGAGTACCTGCTAGTAAAAGGTTAATAAGTTGGGGGAGGGATTTTTGGTGTATTGGAATACGATATGTCGGTGTATTTTGGGCGCAAGTGTCGATGGTACAACCTAAATTGCCGAAAATTTTTATTAAAGCTAAAAATCCTCTCTAATTGTTTTTTCCAATGGGATGTGGTTGTGGTTGGTGGCTTCATTTTTGGAATTTTGGTCCAGAAAACAAAATAAAAAAACCCTTGACAAGACATAATAATGACGAGAATGCATCTTTTCAAAATGGGCGCATTCTTCACTTACGTCCAACTTTATCCTACCTTTCACACAGTTGAGGTCCACTTGCTTGGTACAGTGGCGAAATACTTATCCATGGCAGCTTGGAATCTGGCCTTGTAATTGGCCGGCTGAATAATCGTAGGCGAGTCTTGACCAGCAATCATACCAACACTTTTTCCAACTCGTTCCATTTGCTTCAGAATATCATATTGGCGCATGTAGTCAATGATTCCCACAACTAACTCATGCTTCTCCTCATCGATTCCAACCAGAATCGAGTAGTCAATGATGTTGATGATGCTAAGGAACAAAGTGTCATTCAGGATGCTCATATGAAAAATTGCCTTACTCCTGTCAGTGAGAGGGAGCGGGCGACCTTTTGTGTATTCCAAAAAATTCTCGTCAAGCAACACATCGCCAACCCCTCCCAACTCCCCCCCACCTCCTTCGCCCCCCCCTTCCCCCCCACCTCCTCTGACCTCCCCCTTCTCTCTCTCGTCCATGTCTCCATGGTGGTGATGATCGTTGATGTAACGGCCCCTTGTACTTCCTTTGAGATCAAATATCTTCGTTACTTTTCTGCCATAGAAAATATTTTGCATTACAGCGACTTGCTCCATATCTTTCTTTCCCGTGACGCGATTGTGATATCCGACCTGAAAGACCCCAACAATCTTGCACAACACTGTCGGCAAACCATGAAAAAAAGACTTGCTCATATATTCAAAGTAAGCCGGGGCGCACTCGATGAACATTTGAAGTTCCGTACGGCTAATGGTTTTGACAACAAAACGCTCGTCCGCAGTCTTGGCAAAGGTGGCTCCACTCTTCCCGCCATTGGCAGCCCAGAAAAAACTGCTCGCCAACGACCGCACGAAGCTCTCATCATCATCCAAATGGGCGAATTCATCATCCTCATCCACCACTTCAGCGACTCCACCGACCGAATTTCTCGATTTCTTTTCCACTAAGAAGGCAGATCGAACGGCCTGGAATTGCATTGACCAAAAAGTCGTGCATACGAACTTGCAGAGAGTCGATTTCTTATCATCCACATCCTTGAAGTGGTGCTTGATGTGACTCTTTCCGCGCAAGAGCATCCTTCGTTCGAGCTCTTTTCGGTCTCTTGCCAGCCTTTCTTGTGGAGTGATAGTCGTAGCCCTTGGTGCTGCTGATGATGCTTCGCTTTTTTTGCTCTCTTGAGAGCTGCCACCACCCCCGTTATTATTATCATTGCCATCTCCATCCCCATCCCCACCCCCATGTCCATCCCTATCCCCATTTCCATTTCCATCTCCGTCTCCCTCTCTACCCCCGCCCCTACTCTCTTTGCTTGCAGGGAATACGATTCCCTCCAAGCTCCTCGTTCGGTTCAGAACGGGTCCATCCTCTTCCTCTTCACCAGACCTTCTGCTCTTATAGCTCGCGCTTGCTGCGGTTGAGTTCGCGGCCGACGGCCTTCCCCTTTTCTCGCCCCCATCTACGCTGCTCTCGCGATTTGCCATCTCAACAAATTCATTAAATTGGTCGGCGTAATCACGGCTGCTCAGACTGTACGCAATTATGGTTGAGGGCTGCTCCTCAAAAACAAGTCGCACCTCCCCATTTGCCCCCGGCTCTAGCCCCGGGCGACCTTTCCCAAGCTCACCCAGATCGACGACGAACTCATCCACATCGTGCTTTCCCCGATTGAAGAGTCGATTAAGAGCCGATTTGACAGAGGTCGCGGCGACAGAATCCTTCTTCGAGGCTGCAGAGCTGATAACAGCCTCCTTTTCTAAAGCAACGCGCCGATCGATCTGCTTATCTGTCGACAATTTTTCCGTGTCCGACCCGCTATTTTCATCAGTACAGTCCTCAGCAGTCAAATTTTGCTTTATGCGGCCGATCAGCTTCATATCATTTTCACCTTCGTGCTGAGAGAACCTCGAATTTTCGGACTTGTAGTTGGCCTGAACTTTAGACAGCCTCTTCATTGAGTCCTCTACATCTTCCTCGTGGTTGTTGTTGCTCGCCTCACCCCCCTTGCTATTTCCCAATCCTCTCTTCCTATCTTCCTTATCCCCGGCCATTTTCTTCATTGCCGCCAGTGCCTGACCTGTCGCAGAAAGTCGCTCGTTCCACGCAGATGTCAGGAGAAATAGAAACCTCCTGCTGTACCAGGGAAACTTGAATATGACATCCACAATGTCTCGAGGGACTACGAGTCCGTTTGCAATATCGTGTTTGTT